>Ga0307445_10000976_pt1 | contig 15940 bp, 9 predicted proteins | sample SalMarSW160330MG_FD_202147 | JGI IMG/M metagenome (GOLD analysis project Ga0307445, IMG submission 202147) | Salt marsh sediment microbial communities from the Plum Island Ecosystem LTER, Massachusetts, United States - SW1603-30 | ecosystem: Environmental > Aquatic > Marine > Intertidal zone >...
GGAGTTTGATGAGGGAGGAGGTATCAGGGAGTGGGTCGATTACATTCGGAGCTGAGGGTCAGCCGCGGCCGGTTAGCTGCTGATTTTCCTGGTGGCGAGTAGTTTTTTATATCTCCCCTCAGTTGTCGTATTCTGAAGTAGAGCAATCTCCCGGCATCGGACAACTGACATCAACACGCACCCCTTAGGAGGAGGTCATGAGGCGTACCCGTATTGTGTTGTGTGGATTGGTATGGATACTGTTTGCTATGCCGCTTGCTGGCTGCCAGCCATCCCAGTCAGATACGCCGCCCGCCATCACCCCGCGGCCTGAAAGCACAGACACACCCGAACCGCCGCCGCCGGAACCGACACCAATCGCGACACTCAACCCTGACACACCCGTCTATCGCATCCAATTCAAGATCACCACCACCTCCGACTGGACCCATCTGGCGCTGGTCTCAGGGGCAAGCTGGTACGATCTGACCATCACCTCACGAAGCGGTCAGATCCAGGATGCTACCATTGAAGACAATTCCATTTCCCTAAGTCAATCCTTATCCGATGCGGAACATAAAAAGGAGGTTGAGATTGTTGTGGATGCCTTGCTGGCCAATCTCGACCCAGAGGAACCGATCCGCTTCGCGATCGAGCGGGGCTTTCTAGGCGCCACGCAGGTAGAAATCCTTCGATTCAATGATGAAACCATCTCGTCCGTTGCAACAGTGGTGTGGGATGGGAGGAAGGAATCCGGCCCCAACACTGAAGTCTACGAAGTCTCCCCGCAGCCGTTCTTGGGATCCAATCCGAATGAGTTTGTCACCATCGCCCAGCTGAACTTCTGGTTCTCTGGTGATGGCCCATACGGCGGTTTCGAGAATCCTGATGGCTCCCGCGCAACACCTTTCATCCCGTACTACGGCGATACCTACAACGCAGCCGATCCGGATTGGATGTATCAGCAGATCGAGTGGGCGGTGGAGTACGGTGTGGATGCATTCTCGATCGAATGGACTACCCCGGCGGGTGCTGAAGAAGGCGGCGGCACCATGGAGGATATAATCGACGATGTCTTCCTGAAGTCGCCCAACATCCACAAGGTACGCTGGGCAATCTTTTATGACTTCGTGCTACGTATTTTCCAGACGGAAGCGCTGGCAGATCTGGGACCCGGGGAATGGCGGAACTTTGACAATCCCAGGGTCTATGACACCTTCGTCAAGGATATGGTGCATTTTGCCACCAAGTATTTTAACAACCCCCAATATCTGACGATCGATGGCCGGCCGGTGATCTATGTCTGGGCAACTCATGCCTGGTATGGGAATTATGCCGGCGCGATCGCCGAGGCGCGGGAAAAAGTCGCTGAGCTGGGCTATGATGTCTTCATCGTTGGCGATCTGGTTTGCTATCCCTGTAATTTCAACCGGGCGCTTGTATCCCAGTTCGACGGTTCGGCCGCCTTTGTCTCTTTATATCGTCCGCCAGACAAGCCGGGTCCGGTGTTTGATCTTGGGCCAACCATCTCATACACAGATGAGGGCTTTACCTGGTGGCAGAGGCAGATCGCCAACCTGAAGGTGGCAGGACGGGACGAAAATGTTAACTTCCAGTCAGCTTGGTCTCCCCAATTTGATGAACGATCCCATAAGAGCGTGGAAGATCCCATGACGTATCTCGCCGCCAGCCGGGAGCAGGTGCAGCAGATGGCCGAGATTGGGAGCAAGCATGCCCAACCCGTCGGTGAGGAAGGTTTGAAGCTGGTGTGGATCAACACCTGGAACTGCTGGAAGGAGTCGACCACGATCGAGCCGACGATCATTGACGACAATCCAAAATACCCCGGCGGCAACTACGGCTTTGACTTCCTTGAAATCATCCGGGATGTGTACGGCGTGGAGACGTATTACACCTCACCATAAACGGTCGTATACTGAAGTAGAGCAATTCCCCACTTCGCTTGGTCCCCCTTTGCCGCTCTTGTCATGGACGCCAGACGGGCGAGTTGCTCTCGATTTCAACCAGACGTTTTTGCTCTGAGCCGTCGGCATTCATGATGCAGATGTGATAAAAGAAATCCAAATCGCGATTCGACTCGAAGAGGATATGCTTGCCATCGGGTGACCAGGACGGCTGGCGGTCGGGCGGCGCGCAGGACATTATTCCCTTTGCAGTTAGCCAGGCAAACGCCTGGAGCCTATTGTCAGGTGGAGATGCTTCCAAACATTTCCACCACCACTCTAGCTCTTATCTTGCTGCAGTTCACTCTCCCTCACCTACAGGTTCGGAACCGATATGCAAACTTACCCGAACAGGATTAACGTAAATTGGTTTCTAGTTACTCAATAAATCGACAAGCATGTGCATCTCTTCTGGTGTTTGGCCACCTATCCCCCAACCTGAATTATTAGCCAAGTTCAACTGGATGTTGCCTCTATGATCATCAACGTCCCAGTGAACAACGTAGGATGTTACTTTCATATATGCCATTTTCATTCTCCTTTCCAGCTAATAAAAATTAAGTTCTTTACGGTGCAATATACAACGTAGAGCAACCCTGTCATTTGTAATGAGCTATGCATCAATTGATAATTATCAACTCCTTCATCTCCATCTAACGGTTTGCGATATCATCCTGCCGAAGGTCCCCGGTAGGGGGTAAAAGACATCGTCCCCGCCTGTGGCCGGAGGGTGTAGGGGCGCACTGCGAATCGGGTATAGAGTGCACAGTGCTGGTGCCCTTCCAGTACGCTGTGTTGGGCAGCAATTTTACCTACTATTGGAGTCTCCTTCATGCTGTTAACATTTGGTTAAGTATCTTCTTTGCATTTTGTCTAATCTTGAAGTAACTACAATGCAGCGGAATTATCCGCCGCATGCTTTTTTAAGAAAACGGAAAACTACATGTGATAAGCGGATCATTCACGGCGGGTCCAGCAGACGTACTGCAACTGTTGAGGAAAAAGAGAAGAACCAGAAATTAATATCTTCGGACCGGCATTTGATTGATCATCCCGACCTTCCTGTGTGGGCATCCATCCCAGGATTGCAAGCCTTTAAAATGATTAGGCAAGCATTGTGTTTTTTTTGGAAAACCCTGTCCGCGCCGTTCATTTTTCTGTTAATACCCACAATTGTGTTCCATCCGTGGATAGGTCCACCCAGCCATGCGCATCCGCGCGCAGCAAGGCAATCCCATCCGGCCAGCCAAGATCCTCGGCGTACGGCCAAAGACTCGCCTGCGCGCGGGTCGCGCGCAGCCAATCGGCGAGCCCGCCGGCCTCCTTGATCGACAAAGGGAAAAAGACGATCTGGGCCGAGGGCACCCTGCCCTGGGAAAGCATGCGCCGCCCGGCCGATTCATCCAGACCGTCGAGGATCAGCCACCGCGACGATCCGCGTTCCACCGACAACAGCATACCCTCTCCGCCAAGCATCAACACGCTCAGGATCGAACCGCCACCCAGGTCGAGGCTGGAACCAGCCGCAACTTCATAGAGTGGAACATCCTCCTCGCCGCACCGGGCAATAAAAGCGGAGAGTGTCTTCCCATTGCGGTCGGTTCCGGCCGGAAGCAGCACGCCGCCGATCCGGAAACGCGCGGCCACTTCGGCCAGTGCGGTGGTGTCTTCCCAGGCGGTGGAGCCGACGACGACCCAATCCAGCCTTTGGGGACCGTACCCGACGATGTGCCCCAATCCGGACACCACTAGGTTGGGATCCCCTCCGGCATTGATGAGCACCGTCCCGCCGGCCGGACCGCGGAGGAGGAACGCTTCCCCGCCGCCGGTGAAGAGCATCGTCAGGTGCAGCCGGCCGTCGGGCCGGTGAAAATACACGCCCCAGACGACAAACACCGCCGCGGCGAGGACCGGCGGCGCAGCCGCGAGAATTTTCCCGGCTGCATCTTTCCCCCACTCCCAATGGGGCAGCTTCTTACGGATACTTTCAGCCGTCAATCCGAACAACACGGCATAATAGACGGCGATCCAAACCGGTGAGATTGGACCGGTCGGCAGCGACAGCGAGGAAAAGGTCGCGCCCCATTCCACCACCCGGATGGTGTAGGCCGTCGGCGCCCATCCCACCCAGGCCACGGCCCGCCCGGCCGCCGGGAAGACCATTCCCAGAAGCAGCGCCAATCCGCCCGCGATCATCACGAGCGGCTGGACCGACAGGACGAACGGGTTAATAAGGAACGAGCTGAGCGAGAGGTTGTTGAAATACAGAAGCAGAACCGGCAAGGTCGTGATCTGTGCCGCAATCGTCATTAAGAATATTTCCCCCGCCACGGAGGCCGTGGTCCGGGCTTTTTCCTTCGAAATACGATTAAGGAGCAGCCGCTCGAATCCATTCTGGAGCGGATCGGCGTACAGGATCAGTCCCAGCGTTGCGGCGAACGAGAGTTGAAAACCGATATCCCACAGTATCCATGGAGAAATCCCGGTCATCACCGAACCGGTGAAAACCAGCGAGGTCAGCCCGTGCGAGCGCCTGCCCAATTGTCGGGCGACTACGACCATTCCGCCCATGATCGCGGCGCGGACGACGGACGCCGCCGCGCCCACCAGCACCGTGTAGAGCGCAATCCCCAAAATCGCCGCCAACCAGCCGGGAATCCGGCGCGGGAGACGTTTTGTGAGGGAGAGGAACATCCCCGCGATGATGGAAATATTGAAACCGGAAATCGCTATGATGTGCGTTGTACCGGTCCGTGAAAATGCGTTCTGGAGCGTGACCGGGATTGTGCTCTCTTCCCCCAGCAGAATTCCCGACAGCAAAGCGCATTCCGGCTCCGGGAATATTTTTTTAAGCGTCTCCAGCGCTCGCCGGCGGATGGCAAAGAGCGCCGAACGGACCGGCGAGGCCTCCCCGTGCGCCACCGACCGGATCACCGGATCGCTAAGGATCCCGAAAATCCCCTGGCGGGCCAGATAATCTGCGTAATTAAAACCCTGAATAACCGGCGGCGGGCCAAGTACGCCGGACAGCCGCACCCGGTCCCCGTATCGGAGTTCCTGATCGCGCGGCGGGGAACGGAATTCCAGCAGGATCGCGCCATCCAGGTTCTGGAATTCATCCCCCGCATCCAGGGTCAATCGAACGATGCGTGCCCGGATGCGGAAGCGTCCGCCGGGAAGCGGATCTTGTTCCAACACGGCTTCGAAATCAGCCGGGGTGCCGATGTAGGAACCGATGAACAGCGGACCCGTTTGGGGTTGGGCGGCGGAAAGCCGCGCTCCGCCGGACAGGAAAACCGCCAGGCAGAGAAACGGCATTCGGTATTTTTTTACCGTGAAGGCAAAGAGGAAAAACAGGATGCCGGCGGTGACGGAAGCAGCCAGCGGCAGGCCAAGCGGCGATGCCAGGGCAATCCCGGCCATCCATGCGGCACATAAATAGAAGAGTCTCATACATCCCCCTTGGAAAGAACACCCGGATAATTTATATCATAAGCAGGTTTTACGGGCTAATGCACTGTCCTAACTCCCGCTCCCCGCCTTCGCCCGAGAAAAACCACTCGGGCTCTGGCTCCCCTCTCCCCCTTCCCCTTCCCCATATGCCCTCCCCCTCCCAACCCTCCCCCCTGTGGTCCCCCCATTTGCCTAGTAATTACGACACTTGGAGTTAATCGTCAAAAGGCAAATGGGGGGACGTGCACTTGGGGGGAGGGACAGTTTCACTCCTTCGCCAGCCGTGGCAGCCAGAAGACGGTCAGCAGGACCGCGACGATCGCCATCGCCGAGCCGAAGTAGAACGGCGCGGAGGCGCCGAAACCCTGCCAGGAAGCCACGCCCTGCCAGAGCACGCCGGCGATCAGCGACGCCGGGAAGGCCATGATCCCGACCGCGGCGTTGAAAATCCCGTAGGCCGTCCCGCGATGTTCCGGCGAGGAAAGGTCCGCAACGTAAGCGCGCGCGGTTCCCTCCACCATCGCGTAATACAACCCGTACAGCGCATACAACACCCAGATCTGCCACGAAGCGCCCGCGACCGCAAACCCGAGATACACCAGGCCGTACACCAGCCAGCCGGCGACGAGCACCCGGCCGCGCCCGATTTTATCCGAACGCAATCCGGCCGGGATCGAGGAGAGGGTGTACACCAAATTGAAGACGAAGATGGCGAGCATCACATGGAACACGCTCAGCCCTCGGTCTTGCGCGCGCAGCACAAGGAACGAATCCGACGAGTTGCCGAGCGTAAACAGCGCCACGACGATGAAGAAACCCACCAGTCGCGGACTCATCCGCTTTTTGACCGCCGGCTGCGATTCCGCGGCGGCAGGCGCCCCCGATTTCGGTTTGCCGTCAGGAGCCACATCATGCGCGAGGAGGACCAGGCTGAGCACACCCAGCACGGCGGGGATGATGCTGATCCAAATCACCAGGTGAAAGGTTTCCGCCTTCAGGGTGACCGCCGACGATCCGGCGGCATACGTGACCGCGGCCGCGACCGCCAGACCGATCGTCGCACCGAGCGTATCCGCCGCGCGGTGCAACCCGAACCCGAAGCCGCGGTTCTCGGCTTTCACCGAATCGGCCACCAGCGCGTCGCGCGGCGCGGTGCGGATGCCCTTCCCAAGCCGGTCGGCAAACCGCAGCAGCAGAACAAACGGCCAGGTGTTGGCCAGCAGCAGAAACGGCTTGGCGACCGCGGAAAGCGAATATCCGAATACGGTTAATGCCTTCCGCTTGCCGAGTTTGTCGGAAAGCCAGCCGGAGATAAGCTTGGTCAGGCTGGCGGTGCTCTCCGCCACGCCCTCAATCAATCCGACCACCGCCGTCTTCGCGCCCAGGACATTGGTCAGATAAAGAGGAAGCAGATGGAAGATCATCTCCGAGGAAATATCGGTAAATAGCGATCCCAGGGAAACCGCCAGTAGGTTGCGGGGAATACGGTTCTGTTTCGTTGGAGCGGTTTTTTCGGTCACGGTGCGCCTCCGGCAGAAATATGCATTCTGTGAACATTTACCCAAGTAAACGATATTGTAATCTGCCTCTCAACAATTACCAAAGGTTTTTTATAGGATTTTCGATTCAGGCAATCCAACCCGAAAAGGCAGTGTATATTAAAATATAACCTGCTGCGATTAATTACTTGGATTGCCGGATGAAGTATTTCTTCGACCGGGAGATGCAGCTATGTGAACCCGAACCTGATCGATCCACCGCACCGGCCCTCTCTCCCCGTCTCGACGCGGGGTAATTCCGCGGTTCGGCGCCCTCTCTGCCTTTCCATGAAACAGGAAGCGAGAGCGCCTGTCCCGAGCGAAGCGAGGGAAAGCGAGGGAAACAAGGGGAGGGCTGGTAGCAAATGCGATAGGGCGGAAAAAGGAGCGTGTATGGCTGCCAAACGAATCGGGATCGTCACCGGCGGCGGGGATGCGCCGGGGTTGAATGCGGTCATCCGGGCCGTGGTAAAAACCGCGGTATTCGAGCACGGCGCGCAAGTCATTGGGATCGAAGACGGGTTTGACGGATTGTTTGCCGCCCGCGGAACCCGGCCCCTGATGCCGGACGACGTACGCGGGATTCTTCCACGCGGCGGGACGATCCTCGGCACCGCCAACCGCGGGAATCCCTTCGCGCAAAAAGTGACCGCGGCCGATGGCACCACCGCCATCGTCGACCGTTCGGATGAGGTGATGGAGGCGATTGGCGCGCTGAACCTCGACGCGCTGATCGTCGTCGGCGGGGACGGTACGCTGCGCATCGCGCTCGACCTGGATCGCAAGGGCTGCCCGGTGGTGGGAATCCCCAAGACAATCGATAATGACGTCGGCGGAACCGAAATCACCTTCGGGTTCGATACCGCGCTGAACACCGCGACCGAAGCGCTGGATAAATTGCACACCACGGCCGAATCCCACCATCGCGCGATGGTGGTGGAGCTGATGGGCCGCGACGCCGGATTCCTCACGCTAAACGCCGGCGTCTCCGGCGGAGCGGATGTGATCCTCATCCCGGAAATTCCATTCCTGTTTGAAAGCGTTTGCCGCAAGGTAAGCGACCGTGCGTCGCGCGGAAGCAAGTTCAGCATCCTGGCCGTGGCGGAGGGCGCCCATCCGCGCGGTGAGGATCCGGTCTATTCCCATGCCGGCGACGCGGTATATGTCCCGCGCTTGGGCGGAATCGGCGCCATGGTCGCGCAGGCGATCGGCGATAACTGCCGGACGGAAGCCCGCGTCACCGTCCTGGGTCACGTTCAGCGCGGCGGAGGCCCGACCCCGTTCGACCGCTGGCTGGCGACGCGCTACGGCGCGGCCGCGGTCCGCCTGGCAATGCGGAACACATTCGGCCGGATGGTTGCGCTGCGCAATTCCACCATCACCGATCTGCCGCTGGCCGAAGCGCTGGTCGTTCCCAAACGGGTGGATCCGTCCGGCGAGGGCGTAATGACGGCGCGCGGATTGGGAATCAGCTTCGGGGATTAGGTTAATGCAAAAGGCCGCCCTTTCGGGCGGCCTTCGCTGCGCTGCGGCATCGATTCTCAGACGTTCACGAGAGGAGGGATGCCGCAGCGCAAGATTTACCATATGTACTCATCTTGGGCATCACCTCCTCCTTTCTGTAGAATAGCGCAGAAAGTGGAGCTGGAATTACAGAAATAGTATCTCATAGCGAAATGCGGATTGTCAAGCCGCAAAGACAGGCCCATGCCTTACAATTGTGTTGAATGCCGGGCCAGCCCAATCGGCCGGATCCGATCCACACGGGAACCCGCGCAATACTTCTTTCTTCCTTCCTTTCCTTCATGGGCAGGAGGAAGACAGACCAACATTCCCTCATTCTGACGGAGGCGCTTGAACTACCTCGCCACACTGCGCAAACACATCGGGCCCGCGCTCACCCCGCTGGTCTACAGCACCGTGATCCTCCGCGATAAACCCGGGCGGATTCTCTTCCACCACCGCCCGGATTTCGATTTATGGAGTCTGCCCGGCGGGATGCTTGAGGTTGGGGAAAGCCCGGCGGAGTGCGCGCGGCGTGAGGCGTTCGAAGAAACCGGCTTGCAGACTGAGCCGGTGCGTTTGACAGCCGTCCTTTCCAGTCCGAAACACAATATTCTGTACCCCAACGGCGACCGGGTTCAACAAATCAGTTTTTACTTCGAAAGCCGGATCACCGGCGGTTCCCTCCGGCCGGACCGTGATGAGACTTCCCGCCTCGCCTTCTTTCCCCGTGAGGATTTACCCCGAACCCTTCCATGGTACGCGGCGGTCCTCAAACGGGAGGACGGCGGTGAAGCCTTTTTCGATCCACCGGAGTTTTTCACCCGGGAGCCCTCTCCCGACAAGGCAAGCGAATCCAAAGCCGGCCGCGAGCCGCAGCAACCCACATGGGCTTTTTTGCGATCGCATGTCGGATCGCTGCCGCTCGTGCTGCCCGGGGCGACGGCGCTTATCCGCAACGAGGAAGGCCGGATACTGCTCGTACGGCGGATGGATACCAAACTGTGGATATTCCCGGGGGGACTCCTCGAACTCGGCGAGAGCCTGGCCGGAACCGTGATCCGAGAAACCGGAGAAGAAACCGGAATGCGGATTGAACCGCTGCGCATTCGCGGGATCTTCGGCGGTCACCGTGTCGTATACCCGCAAGGGGATACGCTCTACCCGGTCTCCACCTGGTTCGAATGTGCCATCCGGTCCGGATCGCCCAAGCCGGATTCGGTCGAGGTCGACCGGGCGGATTTTTTCGCCCCTGCGGATTTTCCGGAAATGGTCCCCGGCGTGCGTGCCCGTTGGGATAGATTGCTGGCATCACCCGATGCGGTTGTTTTTGAATAATCCAGCCGGAGGATTGATCCGGGACCATTCCGCTTCCATGAGTAATCGGCCTTTCACGGAAATGGCCGCTTAAGATCGTGGGGTTTACGGACCAATCCAGCCGAACGCGATCTAAGTAAGGTAGAATTGCCAACACCTCTATCCGCGTCGCCGTCGAGGAAGTCATGAAAAAACGCGGTACCCGGAAATCCTCCTCTACCTCCCTCCGGAACCCGCGCCCGACGTCAACGCGCGAAGTTACCGCCAAACAAACCCGCACCCCGCGAACAGCACACACCCCTGCCCCGCCCCGGGTATCCTCCAGTCCGCAGGAACCCCGTGCCGCACCCCCGGGGAAAAAACTGCGTGTCCTTTTTGTCGAGGATCTGGAAGATGACGTCGTCCTGATGAACCGTGAACTCGAGCGCGGAGGGTATGTTACGGAATTCCTTCGGGTGGATACGCCGCAGGCGATGGCCGAGGCGCTGAAATCACGCGATTGGGACGTCGTGCTTTCCGATCATTCCATGCCGAAATTCAGCGCCCCGCAGGCGTTGGCATTAATCAAAGACCACAGGGTGGATCTCCCGTTCATCCTCGTCTCGGGAAGCATCGGGGAGGATCAGGCGGTGTCGATTATGAAGGCCGGGGCCGGGGACTATCTCCGCAAAGAGAATCTTGCCCGCCTGCTTCCGGTGGTGGAGCGGGAAATCCGCGAATCGGAAATTCGCAGGGCGCGAATCGAAGCCGAAGCGGCGTTGCGGAAAAGCGAAGCCCTGTACCGGACGCTGATCGAGACTTCACCCGATGCGATTGTGGTCACCGATCTCGAGACCCGGGTCCGCATGACCAATCCCCAAGCACTTCGGCTGCTGGGTGTGCAGGCTTTCTCCGAATTGGAGGGGGTGCGCTGGGTGGATTCCTTCGCGCCGCAGCAAAACGATGCCGTGCGGCATATCCTGGAAACTCTGCGGCGGACCGAACGGGTGGAAGCGGCGGAGCTGCTGCTGTCGCCGCGCGGGCGGCCGCCTTTCTCCGCCGAATTATCCGTATCCCTGCTGGCCAGCAACCGCGGAAAACCGGATTTGATGCTTTTCGTTCTGCGGGATATCTCCCCCCGGAAAAGCGCCGAGCAGCAGATCCGGTCGCAGCTGGAACGGCTGGCCGCCCTGCGCACCATCGATGCGGCCATCACCGCCAGCGGGGATCTGCGCGTAACGTTGATGGTCCTGCTGGACGAACTGACCAATCAGCTGCGGGTAGATGCGACGGATGTACTCCTCCTCCATCCGCAATCGCAGACCCTGCGATGCATTGCCGATCGTGGTTTCCGTTTTCTCCGGCCGAAGAAGGTATCCCTTTTTATCAATCATGGAAACGCCGGACGGGTTGCGCTCGAACGGCGGATGATCCTGCTCCCCGAGTGGAATATCCGGGAGGAGGATCCGGCACGCACGGAGACGCTGGCCGCGGAAGGCTTTGCGTCGTACATCGCCGTTCCGCTGATTGCCCGCGGGCAGGTTAAAGGGGTGCTGGAGATTTTCAACCGCCGGCGGCTGGATCCGGACCCGGGCTGGATCTCCTGCCTGGAAACCATGGCGGAACAGGCGGCGATCGCCATCGACAACGCCCTGCTGTTCGAAGACCTCCAGCGCACCAACATCGAGCTGACGCTGGCCTACGACGCGACCATTGAAGGCTGGTCGCGCGCGCTGGATTTGCGCGATCATGCGACGGAAGGCCATGCACAACGCGTCACCGAAGCCACACTCCGCCTGGCCCGGGCCCTGGGCATGCAGGAGGCTGATTTGGTCCATGCCCGGCGCGGGTCGCTGCTGCATGACATAGGGAAAATGGCCATCCCCGATGGGATCCTCCTTAAGCCGGGCCCGCTCGACGAATTGGAATGGGAGGCTATGCGCCGCCACCCGGTTTCCGCATTCGAATGGCTGGCCCCCATTTCCTTTCTCCGGCCGTCGATGGACATCCCTTACTGCCATCATGAACGGTGGGACGGGAATGGGTATCCGCGCCGTCTGAAAGGGGAAGAAATCCCGCTCGCGGCAAGAATCTTCGCGGTGGTGGACAACTGGGATGCCTTGCGTTCCAACCGCCCCTACCGGAAAGCCTGGCCGGATGCCCAAGTGAAGATGCACCTGGAATCGCTGGCGGGGACGTATTTTGACGCTTCCATCCTGCGGACCTTTCTGGAGATATACTACCCGTAGACGGGGAAGCAAAATCCGCAGCCGATTGCCCGGACGGATCCGGTCCATGGTAAAAACCCGCAAATCCATTCTGCTTATCGAAGATGATCCGGATGACGCGGCCTTGTTCAAGCGGGCACTGCGCACATTGAATCTTTCCACCCGCCTGACGGTAATCGAAGACGGTGACGCTGCCATCCGCTGGTTTCAGGAGAAAGCCTCCGTTGCACCGGAGGAGATTCCGGATTGCCCGTGGATCATCCTGCTGGATATTAAAATGCCGCGGATGACCGGGTTGGAAGTCCTCGAGTGGATTCGGCGGCAAAGCCGGTTTTGCCGCCTGCCCGTGATTGCCTTTACTTCTTCACGCGAAACCGCCGACATCGCGCAGGCCTACCGTCTGGGCGTCAATTCCTACCTGGTCAAACCGCTTTCCTTCGACCAACTTAAGGATATGGTCCGGAAGCTCCATCAATATTGGATGGATTTAAATGAGCGGCCGGACGTGCGTTGATTTCGGCCGGCGGAGCGGATTCCGCAGAACCGCATTGCCCGCGGATCCGCCGACCGTCACGGAAAGGCGATCGGGGTGAGTCCTTTTCAGATCCTCCTCATTGACGACAATGAACATGACCGCGCGCTGACCGAACGGGAGCTGCGGCGGCAATTTCCGGATTGCCGCATCGCGAGCGTGGGTACCAATTCCGGCTTCACCCGCGCGCTGAAGCGAACCCGATTCCAGCTGGCGATCACCGATTATCAGCTGCCCTGGTCCGACGGATTGACGTTGTGCCGGCGAATCCGCGAACAGGATCCCGGCTGCCCGGTCATCATGTACACCGGATCCGGCAGCAACGAGACGGCCGCCCGCGCGCTGCAAGCCGGGGTGGATGATTTCATCGTCAAATCCTCAGACCATCTACCGCAGTTGATGATGTCGGTGCGGATGGCGCTGGACCGTATGAAACAGCAGCAGGCGGCCGAGAAAGCCGAGGATCGATACAAACTCCTGTTTCAAACGCTTCCGATCGGCGTAATGCTGGCCGTGCCCGGCGGCCGCCTGCTCGATGTTAATCCGCGCATGGTGGAAATGCTGGGATATCCGGACCGGGAAAGCCTGCTCTCCGCGGAACATGTGCAAATCTTTGAAAACGAAAAGGAGATGAAGGAATTTCATAAACGGCTGCGCGCAAAAAAAAACCTCGAGGGTTTCGAGGCCCGGCTGCGGCGGAAAGACGGATCGTTTCTGTGGTGCCGTTTCTTTGTGCATCCGGTGGAGGGGATGGACGGCACGCCCGAATGCTTCGAAACCGTGGTCGAGGACATCCATCTGCGCAAGGAAGCCGAACAGACCCGGATGGAGAGGGAACGGGAGGCGGTGCAAATCGGCGACCAGCTGCGGAACGTCCTCGAAGCCGCGCCCACCCCAATTCTTGGGATCGACTCGCTGGGGAAAATCGGATTTGTTTGGAACCCGGCGGCGGAATCGCTGATGGGGATTCCCCGCGGGAAAGCATTTGGACGCGATCTGTTCGAAGTGATCCCGGAGCTGGCTGCGCATGCCGGCCGGCTCTTCCCAGCGCATGCCCCCAGCCCCGCCACGGTGAAGCCGGGGGAGGACATTCCTCCGGAAATCCGCGGGATAGAGATCACTTGCACGCCGCCCGGAAGGCAAAAACTGGACCTTAATATTTCCGTCTCCGAAAATATCAGGATCGGCCAGGCCGGCACCGGTCGGATCCTGGTTCTGACCGATGTCACCCTCCAGGAGGCAGCCGAAGCGGCGCTGCGCGAAAGCGAACGCCGCTACCGCACCCTGGCCGAAGCGGCGCACGATATGATTTTCATACTCGACCGTGACCTGAGAGTTGAGTACGTTAATTCGTTCGCCAGCCTGATGTTCAACCGTCCCGTTTCGGAAATCGTCGGCCATCCAATGGAGAATTTGTTCCCGCCCGCCATCGCCCAGCGCCAGACGGAAACCATTAAGCGGCTGTTCGAAGGAGACGATCCGGCCTACTGGGAGAATCCCTCGTGGATCGGCGGGCACGAACTCTGGATCGGAACCTGGCTGGTGCCGATGCGCGATTCCGGCGGCCGGATCTCGTCGGTTCTGGGCGTGGCCCGCGATATCAGCGAACGGGTTCAATCCGAAAAAGCGCTGCGGGAAAGCGAAGAACAATACCGCTCGCTGGTCCAGACCTCGCCCGACGCGATTTTCCTGCACGATCCGGATACCCGGTTTTCCTTCGCCAACCAGAGGGCGCTCGATATTCTCGGGTATGCCTCGCCGGAGGAACTGCGCCAGAGCGTTCTCCCTGAGCTGGTGCATCCGAATGAGCGGCATCTGGCGCAAACGCTTCTGCAGAATCTTTTGCGGACCGGGAGCCTGCGCAACGCGGTACTGTCCTTTCTGCGCAAGGATGGGACCTCGGTGCCGATGGAGATCAACGCCTCACTCATCCTGGATTCCAACGGGCGGATGAAGGGGATCACCAGCATTCTTCGCGACATCACCGAGCGCCGGAAACGCGAACAGGCGCTGATGGAAGGGGAAGCCCGGTTCCGTGCGATTTTCGAAAAGGCCGCGATCGGGATCATCCTAATCGGTCTGGACGGGCGCCTGATCGAGGGCAACCAGGCCATCTGCGATATTCTGGAAACGCCGCACGATGAGCTGGTGGGGCGCTCCCTTGATCACATCATCCTCCCGGAAGACTCCCTCAGCGGCAGGCAACTGTTCGAAGACATTCTCCACAACCGCAGGGATTCCTACATTCAGGAAGTGCGGCTGCTCGGTAAAAACAACCATTGGATCTGGTGCCGGATGACCGTCTCGGCCGTGAAGGATATCCGCAACCAACCTTCCTTCATGATCGGGATGGCGGAGGACATCTCCAAACAGCTGGAAGCGGAACAGGCAACCCGTCAGTCCGCCGAGGCGTTGCAGCGCTATGCCGAACGTCTGGAGGTGCTCCACACCATCGACCGATCCATCCTGGAAGCCCAGACCACAGAAGACATCGCCCATGCGACGCTTGAAAAAATCCATCAGCTGCTTCCCAGCCAGCGCAGCAGCCTGGTGCTGTTCGATTTTGAAGCGCAAACGGCAACCCTTCTTGAGGCGCATCTGAAAACGGAAGACCGTGTGGAAAAGGGGCAGGTCGTTCCGCTTACGGAATACGGCCCCGAAATCTCCCTCCTGAAAAGCGGAGAGCTCTACGCCATCGAGGATTTGCTGACGATGGAGAATCCGCCCCCGATTGTGGAATCCCTGCGGACAGCGGGATTCCGCTCGTATCTGAGCCTCCCGCTGCTGTCGCGGGGGGAACTGATCGGGGCGTTGAACATCGCTTCCGGAATCCCGGGCGCGTTCACCCGCGAGCACGCGGAGATCGCATCCGAGATCGCCGATCTGCTGGCGGTGGCGATCCGGCAAGCCCGGCTCTTCCATCAGGTGCACCGTCACACCTTCGAACTGGAATCCATCGCGGGGCTGAACCAAGCGTTGCGGATGACCCCCCGGCGCCAGGAAATCCCCTTTGTGATCGTCCGGCATACTGCCCAGGTTCTTGATTGCGATTCCATCGCGCTGCTGATGGCGGATGCGCGCGGTGAGCAATTCACCGTCGTGCAATCCATCGGATCCCAGACCTTTCCCACCGGGACGGTCATACCCGCCAAGGGCAGCGGAGCCGCGGAGATGATCGCCGCCGGAAAGCCCATGTACAGGCATGCGCCTTCTGCGGGCGAGGACGTGGAATGGATGCGCGGCCTGCGCGCCATCGCCTGTGTACCGATGACCTCGCGCGGGGCGCTGATCGGCGCACTGTGGGCGGGACGTACGCCGGACAACACCGCCGGCGAAATCACAGCGGATGAGCTTCGGCTGTTGGAATCGATCGGCGAAGTGGCGGGCAATGCCCTGCACCGGGCGGCTCTGCACGAACAGACCGAACAGCGCCTGCGCCGCCTGTCC
>Ga0307445_10000977_pt1 | contig 15939 bp, 14 predicted proteins | sample SalMarSW160330MG_FD_202147 | JGI IMG/M metagenome (GOLD analysis project Ga0307445, IMG submission 202147) | Salt marsh sediment microbial communities from the Plum Island Ecosystem LTER, Massachusetts, United States - SW1603-30 | ecosystem: Environmental > Aquatic > Marine > Intertidal zone >...
AATCTATCGGGATCCAATGGTTTACCAACGAAACCGTCAAACCCGGATGCGCGCGCCCGGTTCAACTCGTCCTGGCTGGCGTTGGCGGTTACGGCGATGACGGGAATATCCTTGTAAAGGGAAGTGCGGATTTTTCCCAGAGCTTCATATCCGTCTTCATACGGCAAGCGGATGTCCATCAGGATCAGGTCCACCCGCGGAAGCGTGTGGGCGTATTCGACGACTTCGTACCCGGATGTCTTCCACTCGCAATGGATCCCCAGATAAGCCAGCATGCGCGCCATAAGGACGAAATTGGAAACGTTGTCTTCCACGACAAGGATGGTGGCCTCCTTCGGGTTGACGAGCTTCTTCTTCCGGGATTCCGCCGGATCAGGAGTGGGAACGGGTGCAGGGGAGGGATCGGGCCGGGTTTCCATAAGTCTATGTTCCTCGGGACTTGCGCAGGTACTTGGAAATTTGCCAGGGTAGTTGATCGATATCCACCGGCTTTTGAATATAGCCATCACACCCCGCTTCCAGCACGCGTTCGCGGTCGCCCTTCATGACATTGGCCGTCAGGGCCACAACCGGGATGTGGGCAAGCCGGGGGGTGGCGCGGATCCTTGCCGTGAGTGTGTATCCGTCCACTTCCGGAAGATTGATATCCATCAGGATCAGATCCGGGGGATCGGAAAGGGCCAGCTTCAACGCCTGTTGGGCGTCACCGGCTTCGAGTACGTCATACCCTTCAGCCATTAAGACCCGCCGGATTAACAACCGGTTATCCGGATAGTCCTCGATGTAAAGAATCCGGAGGGGCTTTTCTTCGGATTGGGCGGTGAAATCGTTAATGGGAGTGTAGTTATACACCGACCACTCACCTTCCTGAACATGATACCGGATTGGGGATCGAATGGATCACATCCGGTTTGAATCCATTCCACCCCGGCCAGCCAGCTCAATATCCAGAATCCAGATACGGCATTACCCGTCTAACCGTGCAAAAAACAGGCCTACGATGCCGATCCGGACAAATTATGGCTATGAAATCGATTATACTCCGAAAGCATACGCGAAGTGGAAAATCCCGGCCGAAAAAAAGCATAAAAGGTACGTGAATGACACCTAAAAGGCGGGGACATTTCCCCGCGTTATCCGTTGCGAGGGCACTGCGTCATCCCAACTACAGGCTTTGGTTTGCCGGTCAATCGGTTTCGTTGATTGGTACCTGGATGCAGATGGTCGCCCAACAATGGGTGGTCTACGAGATGACCGGTTCAAAGTTCCTGCTGGGAGCGGTGGCTTTTGCCGGCAGTCTCCCGACCTTCTTCCTGATGCTTCCGGCAGGAGTACTGGCGGACAGGGTCCCGCGCCGGTCTATCCTATTGTACACACAGACGGCTTCCATGGTTCTGGCCTTCCTGCTGATGACCCTTCTGGCGGCCGGCCGGTTGGAGGTCTGGCATGTGTTCGTGATGGCTGCGCTGCTGGGGGTGGTGAACTCGGTGGATGCACCCGCACGACAGGCCTTTACGATTGAGATCATCGAAGAGCGCGGAGATCTGCCCAATGCGATCGCCCTGAACGCGACTATGTTCAACCTGGCGCGGGTGATCGGCCCTGCGGCTGCCGGCTTGATACTGGCGGCGTGGGGTGCAGTATGGTGTTTTGGTGTGAACGGGGCCTCTTTTCTCGCTGTCCTGGCCGGGTTATTACTTATGCGCATCCCGCCGGCGGTTCAGGTTGCCGGCGAGGAGCCGATTCGCCAGGTCCGTGACGGCGTTCGCTATGCCTTTGGCCACCCGGTCATCCTGCCGTTGATCCTGATCACGATAATCACCGGTATATTTACTTTCTCCTTTTCGACCCTGCTGCCGGCATTTGCCGTGGAAGTCCTGCACCAGGGTGAAACCGCGCTTGGGCTGCTGAATGCCGCAGTCGGAATCGGTGCCGTGCTGGGTGCGCTTTTTATGGCCTCCCGCGCATATCTGGAGAAGCGGTCCGATCGGTTAATGCTTGGCAGCCTCATCTTCCCGTTTTCACTCCTGGCTTTCTCTTTTTCGGGTTCCTATGCGTTGTCACTGCTTCTTCTGGTGCTTACAGGTTTCGGCCTGGTGGTCCAGAACATCTCCATTAACTCGATTATTCAAACCCTCGTAGAGGATAACTTGCGGGGACGGATCATGAGCATCTATCTGTTGGCATTCTTCGGGGCGGTGCCAATCGGCGCGTTACAGGCGGGAACGGCAGCCCAGGTGCTGGGGCCTGTCACCGGATTGGCACTCTCGGCCGGGCTGGGGTTACTGTTGTCGATTGCGGTGTATGCCGCCCATCCCAGTCTACGCCGGATATAATCGCCCGCAGGCCGGCCGCCCCCGGACCGTCGGAAGAAAGGCTTGGGTTGGGATGGATAATGGATGACGATCTGACACCCATTCGAAGACAATATCTGGACGTCAAGAAGAAGTATCCCCACGCACTGCTGTTCTTCCGTCTGGGAGATTTCTACGAGACATTTGACGCGGATGCGGAAACCGCATCGCGGGAACTCGAAATCGTGCTGACCTCCCGAAATGTGGCCAAAGGAGCCCGCGTACCGATGGCGGGCATCCCGTACCATGCTGCGGAATCATATATCTCCCGGCTGATCCAACGCGGGTACCATGTGGCAATTTGTGAACAGGTGGGGGAGGCGGTCAAGGGATTGATGCCCCGCCAGGTAACCCGGGTTATCACCCCGGGGACGATCATGGAGCCGGGGATGCTATCCCCGAAACGCAACAATTATCTGGCCTGCGCCGTTGTGCAGGGAAGACGCGGCGCCGTATCCTTCACCGATATCACCACCGGTGAATTTAGGGCAGCAGAGTTTGAATCGGAAGACGTTCCCGCTGCCCTCCGGGCGGAGCTTATCCGGCTGGGGCCGGCGGAAGTGATCGTCTCGGAGGGCGCGGGTGGTGGCGCGGACGGATCCGGCACCCGGACGGTATGGCCCGCATGGCGCTTTGAACCGGGACGCTGTGAGCAGGTTCTGCTGCAACATTTCGAAGCCGCATCGCTGGAAGGCTTTGGCCTCGCACGCCAATCGGCTGCGGTATGTGCGGCGGGTGTGCTGGTGCAATACCTACAGGAGACCCAGCCGGAAGCGCTGCAATGGATCCGGGAACTGGCAACGTATTCGCTTTCGGATTTCATGATCCTGGATCCGGCAACCCGCCGAGGCCTGGAATTAACCGAGACACTGCGCACCGGTGAAGTGCAGGGATCGCTGCTGGGCGTACTGGATCAAACTGTGACGCCGATGGGGGGCAGGGCCATGCGGCAGTGGATTCAGCAGCCGCTGCTGGATCTTGCGAAGATCCGCGAACGCCAATCCAGTGTACAGGCCTTCTATGATGCCGGGTTGGCGAGAGCGGCTTTCCGCGAAGCGTTGCGCGCCTTGAATGATATCGAACGACTGGTGAACCGGATTGGTTCGGGCAACGCCCTGCCGCGGGACCTGACCGCGTTGAGGGATTCCCTCGCGGCCCTGCCGGGCGTATTGGAAGTGCTTGACGGGATGCCGGCCGGCGGCGGGAATACGCTTAAACGCCCCGAAGTGTTCCCTGAGATTCTTTCACTGCTGCAACAAGCCATTCCGGATGACCCGCCGGCAACGCTTTCTCACAGCGGCGTCATCCGCCCCGGGTACAGCGAGGAATTGGACCGGGTGGTCGAAGGCGCGCGGGAATCCCGTGAATGGATTGCCAATCTGGAAACCACGGAAAAGCAGCGGACCGGGATTAAGACGCTGAAGGTTGGGTACAACAAAATTTTCGGGTACTACATCGAAGTCTCCCGCGGCCAGGCCAAATCGGTGCCGGCGGAGTACATCCGCAAACAAACCCTGGTCAATGCCGAGCGCTACATAACCCCGGAGATGAAGGAATATGAAACGCGCGTGTTGCACGCTGAGGATCGGATCCGCGAGATCGAAGCCCGTTTGTTCCGGGAAGTATGCGCGCGCGCAAACGTGAACCGTGCTGAGCTGATGCGGGCGGCACGCGTGCTTGCCGAATTGGACGGCTGCGCCGCGCTGGCCGAAGCGGCCGCGAAAAACGATTACAACCGCCCGGAGGTGACGGAGGATGCGGCGCTGGATATCCGCGAAGGCCGGCATCCGGTCGTCGAGCGGTTTTTGGAGGACGAGCGGTTCGTGCCGAATGATGTGTGCCTGGAGCAGGGGGAAATCATCCGCATCATTACCGGACCGAATATGAGCGGGAAATCGACTTATCTGCGACAGACAGGCCTGCTGTGCCTGATGGCGCAGATAGGATCGTTCGTGCCGGCGCGCTCGGCCCGAATCGGGCTGGTTGACCGGATCTTCACCCGGATCGGCGCGCGGGATGAAATTCATGCCGGACAATCCACCTTCATGGTGGAGATGGTCGAAACGGCCAATATCCTGCACCACGCCACGCCGCGCAGCCTTCTGATCTTTGACGAAGTCGGCCGCGGCACGTCGACCTACGACGGGGTGGCGATTGCCTGGGCGGTGATTGAATTCATTCACCATCACCCGCGCCTGCGGGCTCGGACGCTCTTCGCGACCCATTATCACGAATTAATTCGTCTTGCGGATCTTCTTCCCGGGGTCCGGAATTACAACGTATCGGTCGCTGAGGAAGGCGGCAAGGTCGTATTCCTGCACCGCATTGTCCCGGGCGGCGCGGACCGGTCGTATGGAATCCATGTTGCCCAACTGGCGGGAATGCCAAGGCCGACAATCGCCCGGGCGGAGGAAATTCTTAAGGAGTTCGAGCAGGGGACCGCCCAGAACGCATCGCAAGAATCCCCCCGGCAGTTGCAGTTGTTCACGGATCTCGATCCCCTGTGGAAGGAACTGCAATCGTTGGATCTTTCCTCGATGACCCCCATGGAAGCGCTGGCAAAATTATTCGACTGGCAGAAAAAACTCCCGCCGAGAGAATAATCTTCTACACGAAGACAATAATTAGTAATTATTTGTGCTCTTTGCGGATAATAATTTTAGAGCCATCTCCTGGATCGTCTCCGCCACCAATGGTATTGCGGCACGAACCGGGTCGCTTAACCCTTCACCCAAACCATACCGGTTTCCCTCAACTCCGATCAGGATCAACCGCTGCGGAAGCCGCGCGCCGGTCTTTCGCGCAACCGAAATCGTCTCCGCGACGCCGAAGCCGTGGGCGGTCTTTTGCGCAGCCGATAAGCCGGTGTTTGGAATGGGATCGAAGATGCAGACATCGCCGGCGGGCCGGCCGGTGGAAACCGCATCCACCAGGATCGCGGCATCCGCCGACACAAGGTCTTCCAGAAGCGCCAAACCCGGCGTTTCGAGGAGCAGAATTTGGATTTGAGAATCTTTAGCGGTCTGTGGAAAATCAGCCGTCCAGCGCCGGACAGCTTCCGGCCCGATCCCGTCGTCGCCGCGAAGGGATTGGCCCATTCCAATGACGGCAAGAATCATCCGCCGGGTGCGGGGCTTGAACCGGCTGGGGTGTATGGCTGGATCGTGGCACCGACGGGTCCGGTGGTCAGGGGAAGGATCAACCCCATAATCGTTGCGGAAGTCAGGCACCACAGGCACGTCGCGCCGATGACAAACGGTTCAAGGAAGGTGAGGTAGATCGAGAAGCTGACGCCAAAGACGGCGAAACCGAACATGGCAATCGCGGCGATTGCCTTGGAATTTCCGTGGGTCGTGCGATGTACGATCCAGGACAGGCCGATCAGCAGATACCCAAAGATTCCAAACTCGCCGATACTGATCAGCCCCAGAATCTTGGAATACCGGCTGTCCTGTACCTCCGTACAGCGGCTGATGCTGCCGCAAAAGACTTCAGATTGCGTGAGTTCGGTGTAGGTAAGGTAGGATGCGACGACCAAACCGATCAATAACAGAACGGGAAAGACCCATGCGGGAACGGCGTTCATGAATTTTGGGGCTGGGCGGAAAGTGATCAGGATTGAAAAAACCAGCGACAGGAAAAGGAACGCAAGCACCAGAATGGCCAGCGAATTCGCCGGCTGGCCGTTGAGGAACTTTTCCCAGGAATTCATCGGAATCCGTGTAAATCCCGCATTCTGCAGGGTGTCCTGCAAACCCGGTAAGTCGGGCCAATTTGTCCCACCCTCGGCCAGCTTGAGTTCGATCATGCCGGGAAATTGGGCCTGAATGGACGTCAGCCCGGAGAGATATACATTCTCCACCACCAAAAGGGGCACCCCCTGCAGACCAGCCGGGATGGATAATGAAGCGAGGGCGGACTCGTACAGCGCGCCGCCCTCGGGATTCGTGACATCAACTGTGAAGATCAACAAACCGCTGTTGTGCTGAAGGATCAGCGGGGGCAGGGTCTCGTTAATCAATGTTTCACAGGCGCCGACTTCGGGGTCGTAAAAAAGTACGGCTTTGACCGACGTCGCCTGAGCCTTGACGGGTGAGTTCGTCAGAAGGAAGAAAATCCCTGCGGCAAGCAGCGCGCGGCCCGTACGAAACATTTTATGCAGCGTCCTTATTCTCCCAGCGGACGAAATGCACGGAACAGGAAATGCATGGATCGTACGAACGAATCAGATGCTCGCACGCCAGGGTGGCTTCGTCGTGCGGTTTGGTCATGACGGTGGGCGCGAACTTCCACAAATCCGCCTCCATCTGGGCATAGTTCTGGGATGTCGGCGGAACGATCCGCGCCTTTTGGATCATCCCATCGGCGCCGACGGTGTATTTGTGAAACAGCAACCCACGCGGCGCCTCGGATACGCCGCATCCTTCGCCGGCATGCGGTTCAAAGATGATCCGGCTGGGTCCCTGCGGATTATACTCTCTTATCAAACGGATGGCATCTTCGTATGCGTCGACCAGTTCGAACGACCGGGCCAGCAGCGCCTTAAAGGGATTGCGGATCGGGAAGTGAACCTTTAATTCCTTCATCAGAGACTGGGATGTTTCTCCCAATTGACTGTGGTTGAGGTTAAACCGTGAAAGCGGTCCAACCATGTAGCTTCCGCCTTCCTTGGTCCGGCTGTGGAGCGAGTTGCAGTGCGCGACCTGCTCCTCCAGGAAGTGTTGCGCATACTCCGTGACCGGGATATCGACGCCGGATGAAGAGACGACCCGGCCGTCCAGCATGCCGTATTCATCGGACCGGCGAATGGCAACATATTCGGTGCCGATTTCGAATTCCGGATACGCCAGACCGGCCGCCCAACGCACTTCCTCCACTGCCGCGGCGGCGGACCATTCCAATTCGGGAAGAAGCGCCTGTAAGGCGTCTTTCTCCGGCCAGCGGTAGAACCCGCCCACGGTCGTGGAGACGGGGTGGACTGACCGTCCGCCGATGACGCGCAAAAGGGAATTACCGACTTTCTTCATCCGCAGAGCTTTAATCACGACCTCCGGCGCTACGGCCGCCAGGCTGATCACGCTTTCCTGTCCAAGCAGGTCGGGGGCTTGCAGCATGTAAATGTGCAGTGCGTGGCTCTCGATCCATTCGGCGTGATACAGCAGCCGCCGCAAGGCACGGATAGACGGCGAGATGGTGATACCCTGGGAGGCTTCGAGCGCGTTGGCCGAGCTCATCTGGTAAGCCACCGGGCAAATGCCGCAGATCCGGGCGGTGATGTCAGGGACTTCAAAGAGCGAACGCCCGCGTAGGAAGCCTTCGAAGAAGCGCGGGGGTTCGTAAATGTTCACTTTAATTTCGGTGATTTTCCCGTCTTTCACGCCGATGTAAAGTCCCCCTTCGCCTTCAACGCGGGCAAGGGCAGGAACTTCGATGGATCGGATTTCCGTAGTTTTGGTCGCGCTCATTTCTTTTTCTCCTCGGCGAGGATCGATTCCGCCGCTTTAGCAAATGCAGGGGCAAATCCGGAAACGTGGCTGAGCAGCCGGAAGGTTTCGCGTGGATCTTTTTCCATCGCCCGCAGGGTTGGGGTGAGGGTGTTCACATCCATGCCCGGTTGCGGGCCAAAGCATCCGTAGCAGCCGCGGCCGCAGGAGGGGCACAGCGCGCCGCATCCGGAGCGGGTGGCGGGCCCGAGGCAGAGCATATTTTTCGCGACCATCACGCATACGATGCCCTTGCGTTTACACTCGAGGCAGACGGAGTGCTGGGGCAGGTTCGGTTTGCGGTTGTGAAGGAGTGCCGTGATGGCTTCCAGAACTTCCGCGCGGCTGACGGGGCACCCGTATAGTTCCATGTCCACCGGCACATGCTCCGAAATCGGGGTGGCTTTGGATAGGTAGTGCAGATATTCCGGATGCGGATACACCTCGCGGGCATATTCGTCCACGTCGGCCCGGTTGCGGAGGGCCTGGATACCGCCGACGGTGGCACAGGCGCCGATGGCGATCAGGAGCTTCGCCTGACCGCGGATCTGTTTGATTAATTCGGCCTCGTGCGGCGTGCTTACCGATCCCTCGACCAGGACGACGTCGTACGGGCCGGGCAGAACCCGCCGGCGGGCTTCCAGGAAATTCGCAATATCCACCTCGGTCGCCAAAGCCAAGAGTTCATCTTCCATATTCAGAAGCTGCAACTGGCATCCATCGCAGGAGGAGAATTTAAAAACGGCTACGGTAGTTTTGCAGGGGGCTGGCATTAGAATTCCTCCACGCTGAAGTAGGGTTCCAGGGCGGAAAACGGGAACACCGGACCGTCTTTGCAAATGAAAAATGGACCAATCTGGCAGTGGCCGCAGGAACCTTGTCCGCACTTCATATTGCGCTCCAGCGAGACGAAGATCCGATCGAGAGGCACCCGCCGGGCCAGCGCTTCGAACACCACGAAGCGGATCATAATCTCCGGCCCGCAGGTCATCACGGCGGTATTGGCCGCGTTTAATCGGAAGTGGTAAAAGAGCATCGACACCACGCCTACCTGGCCTTTCCAGGTGTCGTCCGCGCGGTCGACGGTAACCTGAACGTCGATATCCGCCTTGCGCCATTCCTCGAACTGGGGGGTATACAGCAGGTCCGCGGGAGAGCGGGCGCCGTACAGGAGGATCACCTTCCCGTATTTCGCGCGGTTTTGGATGATGTGGTTGATGACGGGGCGCAAGGGCGGTAGGCCGATTCCGCCGGCGGCGAGGATGATGTCCTTGCCCTCCAGCTGCTCGATCGGCCAGTGAGTCCCAAACGGGCCGCGTACGCCGACCGTGTCCCCGATCTTCAGGCGGCTGATGGCGCGGGTGACATTGCCGGTATACCGCACGGTGTGCCCAATCCGGTCAAGATTTTTCAGATCGGAACAAATCGAGATCGCCGCTTCACCGTATCCTGGCAGATAGAGCATGTTGAACTGGCCGGGCTGGAAGGTATAGGACTTGCGCAGGGCGGGATCCTTAAAGCGCAGCCAAATGGTGGCGATGTTCTCGATTTCCGGCTGGAATTCAGCGACCTCGGCCAGACTGGGCGCGAGCAATTCTTCAGCCGACGCGGCAGCCGGCCGATGGGTTGCAATAGGCGTGGTCATGAACGAGCCTCCTTCCGCAGCGCGGCGATCTCTTCGGTGATATCGATCTTAACCGGGCACCAGGTGATGCAGCGGCCGCAGCCGACGCATCCCAGAACGCCGTACTGTTCCTTCCACGTTCCGAGTTTGTGGGAAAGCCATTGGCGGTACCGCGATCGCGTATTCGGACGCGTATTCCCGCCGGCCTGGTAGGAGTATCCGGGATTGAAGCAGGAATCCCAGACCCGCTCGCGTTCGGTTTCGTTTCCACTAAGGCTGGTATGGTCCTGGGTATCCCAGCAGAAACAGGTCGGGCAGACGAGCGTGCAGGAGGCGCAGGACATGCAGCGTTTGGCAACCGCCGCCCATTCGGGATGATCCAGGTTTTTTAGGATCAGATCCGGAAGGTCGCGGATATCCATCCGGCGGCCCATTTTTTCCCTGGCCGCGGCCAGGCCTTGTTCGGCTTTCTGCAGAAGGGAAGCATCCGCCGGTTGAAGGGTCAAACCGCTTAGGATGTCCTTGCCCGACTCGGAACCGACTTCCAAAATGAAAACATCGTCCAATTCAGTCAACGCGAGATCGAAATTTCCGGCGGCCTTCGGGCCGGTTCCCATCGAGTCGCAAAAGCACGTCCCGCCCGGATGAAGGCAGTTTACGGCGACAATAAAGGCGTTCTTCCGCCGGTTACGGTATACCGGATCGGTGAAATCTTCTCGCAGAAAAGCCAAGTCCTGAACGTTAATCGCGGCGATTTCGCACGGGCGAACGCCGATCATCGCGATGCGCGGGGAGGGCTCGGAAACATTCCGCATTTTCCAATCGCCGTTCTTGCGCGCTGTAAAAAGCGACAACCGCGGCGGGAAGAAAAACTGCTTCCAAGATTGCGCGCCGGGTGTGATGTCGAAATAGCGGGCATTGCCGCTTTTTACAACGCGGTATTGGCCGGTGTTTTCTTCACTGGTAAAACCCTGCGGCATGTCCGCCAAGGTCGTCACCGGGGCGTACACCACCGCATCGTCGCGGATTTGGGGACCGACGGTCTGCCAACCCTTCTCGCGCAACCGCGCCAGGATAGTGTCGAACTGCGCTTTCGGGAGCGCGGCGGTGGAGCCGACGTGCAGTTGCATTTCAGCCATGAGGTGCCTCCGAGGACGGTTGAGAAAACATATCTAAAAGCTGCAAACGCGTGGCGAGCAGGCGGCCGGCAATCACATTGGCAACATGGTGCATGACGGCATACCCCAGGACGGGGTCCTTCTCGCATGCCTGATGGAGTTTGGCGGCGTCGATGGCGAGGATTTTACCGGAGCAGACGGCACACGCGGTCACCGTCCGTTTCGAGGTAACTTCCAAAACGCTCGACCATCCCAGGACTTCCTGGGGCTCTACGGTCAGGATCCGCAGACGGCCGCGGTTGGGGATGTGCATTTCCAGCGCCACGCGGCCCTCCAATACGATATACAGAAAACCGCGCGCGTCGCCTTCGTGAAAAAGCTCCTGGCCTTCCGAAAAAGGCTGGATCGCAGTGATCGCGGCGATAACTCCCAAATGCTGATCGGTGAGATCGGAAAAGATCGGCATCGAACACAACATGGATGCGGTAACGGGAACGGACCCCATGAAATACCTCCTTGCCGGATGATCACACGGTATTCGAGGCCGAATTGTAGCATTTTTCACAAATAGTGCAATAGCTTTTCGTATGGAAAATGCTTGCATTAAAATATATTTGGTATAATCACTCTAAGAAATTTCCGGGAGTCTATTTATGTATCGAACAATTGCTGTTCTCCCGTCCCTTCCGGGGCCCACGACCACTACTACTACTATCCGCACCTGAGCGCGATACAGGCACTTTGCCCGCCGCGCCGGATGCACATACACCGGAAGCGACGGGCTTTTTTTGTTAACCCAACGGTTGGAGGAGATGATGGCGGAACGCACACTGGTCATGAAATTCGGCGGGACTTCCGTAGGTAGCCCGGATGCCCTGCGGGGGATGGCGGAGATCGTTTGCAGCAATCGCAAGGAATGGGCAAGGACGGTCGTCGTGGTATCCGCCATGGGGGGCGTGACCGACTTACTGCTGGAGGGAACGGCTGCCGCCATCCGGGGAGATGCGGACTCGGTCAAGCAGGCCGTACACGCCATCGGTCAAAAACACTCGGATGCGATCCGCGAGGGAGGCCTGGACCCTGAGACAGGAAACGCGATCGCAGCAGCCATCCGGGAGCTGGAAAACCTCTATCACGCCGTTACCGTTCTGCGCGAGGCTTCCCCGCGCGCGATGGATGCGATCGCTTCCCTGGGGGAAAGAATGAGCATTCATATCGCCGCGGGTTATTTATCGCGGGCCGGAGTGCCGGCCATTCCCCTGGAAGCGTCCACCTTCCTGCTGACCGATTCCAATTTTCAGAATGCCTCACCGATCATGCTGGAAATTCCGGCCCGGGCCAGGCCGGTTTTCGAGCCGATGTTCGCACGACGCGAAGTGCCGGTCGTCACCGGATTTATCGGCGCCACATCCCAGGGTGTGATCACCACGCTGGGGCGCGGCGGATCGGATTACAGCGCGGCGATCGTCGGGGTTGCGATCCAAGCCGACGAGGTATGGATCTATACCGACGTGGACGGCGTCATGACGGCCGATCCGCGCGTTGCGCCGGCTGCGCGCAGCCTGCCTTCCCTCTCCTATCGTGAGATCTCCGAGATGGCGTATTACGGCGCAAAGGTGGTGCACCCGAAGACCATCCGCCCGTGCGTTGAGCGGCAGATCCCGCTGTGGATTAAAAACACGTTTCACCCCGATCATTCCGGAACAGTGATCCTGGCCAACGGACAGCCCGCCAATGGTGTGATCAAGGCCGTCACCGCCATCCGCGACCAGACGATGATCACGGTGCAGGGGGGCGGGATGATGGGCGTACCCGGCATTGCGGCGCGGGCTTTTGCCGCGGTGGCCCGGATGGGCGTCTCGGTGACGCTGATCACGCAGGCATCGTCGGAGCAGAGCATCTGTTTCTCGGTGCCCGGCCCTCATGGAAAATCCGTCCAGGATGTTTTGGAAGAAGAGTTCCGACGGGAGATCGACCGGGAAGACATCGATGCCGTCGACTTGCTGGAGGATTGCGTTATCGTGACGGTCGTAGGAGCGGGTTTGAGGAAGACCCACGGCATTTCCGGAAGGATCTTCACCGCGCTTGGTAATACGACGGTGAACGTCATCGCAATCGCCCAGGGGTCGTCGGAATGCTCGATCAGCATGGTTGTCGGCAAGGACGACGAAATTAACGCGGTTCAGGCGATCCATGCGCTGATCGTCTCGAAGGAAAACGTTCAATAAACCCTCCTCACCTCCATCCCCCATTCCTTTCCCTTTTTCCTGCAATTACCGCAGGAGAGGGGGAAGGGACCAGGGGTGCAGGGGTTTGGGGAGAGGAAATCCTGGAGGACTCATGAAGAAAATCCCCGTTTCAATACTCGGCGCCACCGGCATGGTCGGGCAGCGGTTCGTGCTGCTGCTGGACCGGCATCCCTGGTTTCAGGTTGTCGCGCTGACCGGTTCAGACCGGTCCATCGGCCGAACGTACGGCGAGGCCTGCCGCTGGGTGATACCCGAGCCGATGCCGGAATACGCGCGGATGATGACCGTTCAGCCGACCGAACCGGACGGGGAATCCACCCTGGCCTTTTCTGCGCTGCCGGCAGATATGGCGCGCGAGGCCGAACCGAAGTACGCCCGGGCGGGGAAGGGGATCTGCTCGAACGCATCGGCCTTCCGGCAGGAGCCGGATGTGCCGATCCTGATCCCGGATGTCAACCCGGAGCATACTCGCATCATCGATACCCAGCGAAAGAACCGCGGGTGGAAGGGCTTCATCGTCACCAATCCCAATTGCACGAGCACGGGGTTGACGATGGCGCTGCGGCCCATTCTGGATGCTTTTGGCATCCGGCGCGCGTTCGTGGTATCCCTGCAGGCGATATCCGGAGCAGGGTACCCGGGTGTGGCGTCGCTGGATATCCTCGATAACGTTATACCGAACATCGGCGGCGGGGAAGAGGAAAAAGTGGAAAGCGAACCGCGCAAGATGCTGGGGACGCTCTCGGATGGAAAGATCGAACCGGCGGCGTTTCAAATATCCGCCCATACCAACCGGGTGGCGGTATCGGACGGACATACGGTATGCGTCAGCCTGGAACTCGGGAAGCGTGCTGCGCCGGATGAGGTTCGCGCCGCGTTCGCGGGATATGGGTTTCCGGACGCTGTCCGCGGACTGCCCAGCCTGCCGAAGGAATTTATCGAAGTACGCGAGGAACAGGACCGGCCGCAGCCGCGCAAGGACCGCAATACCGGCAACGGCATGACCGCCGTCGTCGGCCGCATTCGACCGGACCCGGTGTGGGATATCAAGTTCGTTGTGCTTTCACACAACACGATTCGCGGCGCGGCCGGAGGCGCGCTGCTGAACGCCGAGTTACTGACGGCGCAGAAATATCTTGACCGCTAGGACGGAAAACCGCCGGAGTTTTTTCCCCGCCCCGGCGGTTTTTTTTTATCGGAAGGGGACAGCGGGATTATGGAAGATAGTTATGCGGATTGACGAGTCCGAGGGTGGCGCTGCGCATTTCGAAGTGCAGATGCGGACCGGTGGAATTGCCGGTGCTGCCGCCCAAGCCGATGACCTCGCCCCGAGAAACATCATAGCCGCAGCCGGCATAAATCACACTCAAGTGCGCATACACCGTCTGCCAGTCGTTTCCGTGATCGATTACGATCAGGTTGCCGTATCCCCAGGTGCTCCATCCGGAAAATACGACCACGCCGGTATCGGATGCGTATATGTTGTCGCCCATATGAAGCGAAATATCAATCGCGCGATGCCAGTCGGCGTACGGATTTCCCTTTGAGGTATCGTGGCTGTCGGTGGGCCATATGAAATAACCCGTACCCTGGGCGCTGCTCAGGTACGGTCCCTGGCATGCCCCCGAACCGCCCCACGCCCATTTCATTTCATCGGTGCGGCGTAAAATCGGAACCTGCCACTGGACGAATTCCCGGGAACCGCCGGGAATGACCAGCCAGGTGCCGGAGGTGATATCGGGATTCTTCGGATCAACACTGGAATCGAGGTAATTTCCCGGCCAGGAGATGATATCGACCAGATCCACCTTGAACCGCTCGGCGATGACGTCGAGACGGTTGCCCTCCTGCCATTGGTAATACACCCCGTCGACCGGCAGGATAAACAACTCCATCCCCGGCATCAACAGGTCGGGATCGTCCTTGAGCGCATTCTGGTTCGACCAGAAGAGGGTTTCCGGTTTCAGGTTGAACTTCTGGGCGATCCCGAAGAGGGTATCGCCGGAAGTGACCGTGTAGATAACCACATCGGAACGCGGCTGGTCGGGAAGGTATGTTTTAAAATTAATCGACCGTGAAATAAAGGCGTTCGGTTTTCCGCCGGAGGAAGCCGGCAATGCCGCCGCCGACCGGATTGAGATTGTCGGCGTCTGGGCTTCCGCGGAGGGATTTATTTGGATTTTGGCCGGGAGCAGATCCAGGATCGACGATCGGGCAAGCCAAGCCCCCACGGCAACCACCAGCAGAATCAGAGCATGCCCCGCATAGCGCATGACGGGCGCGCGCAATCCGGAGTGGGTGATTGACTCCCAGAATGAGGACCATCGCGGGGATTCCGGCTCCTCGACTTTTCTGGGTGGAAACGGCCAGGACGGTTTAGATGAGTTCATGGTCTTTTCGAGTGTCCATATTAGGCCTGCCGGGTACTGCGGTCAAGTGCGCGTAGGGGAATGGTAGGGTTTACGGAAGCAGGCCCCAAGGATTTTGTCCCACACCGTTGTATCGCATCTCGAAGTGCAGGTGCGGTCCGGTGGAATTCCCGGTAGTGCCACCCAAGCCAACGACGCTTCCTGCATAAACCTGCTGACCGCAACCCACATTCCATTGACTCAAGTGGGCGTAAAAAGTATGCCAGCCGTTAAGGTGGTCGACGATGACCAGGTCGCCGTATCCGCGGTCGCTCCACCCGGAGAAAACGATGACACCCGCCTGGGCGGCGTAGATCTGCTGGCCGATGTAGACCTGGATATCGATCGCGGGATGAGTGGGTCCGAAATCGTATCCGGAAAGGTTGTGATTGGCGGTCGGCCAGGCCCAGGCGTCGGTGCCCGGTGTGCCGTTGTATTTTCCCGTACAGGTTCCGGGCCCCAAACTGTATGTGCGGGATGATCCCCCCGTGGAAACCGGCGCTACTTCCCATGCAAAGGGACGCCAACCACCGGGAATGATCACCCAACTGCCGGGCAGGATGACCGGATCAAGCGGATTGATGTCGTTCCCCGGCCAGTCGATGATGGCATCGGGGGTGACATGGAATTCCGCGGCGACGGAATCCAGATGGTCCTTCTCCTTCCACTGATAAAAAGCGCCGTCGACCGGCAGGATGAAGAG
>Ga0307445_10000978_pt1 | contig 15924 bp, 16 predicted proteins | sample SalMarSW160330MG_FD_202147 | JGI IMG/M metagenome (GOLD analysis project Ga0307445, IMG submission 202147) | Salt marsh sediment microbial communities from the Plum Island Ecosystem LTER, Massachusetts, United States - SW1603-30 | ecosystem: Environmental > Aquatic > Marine > Intertidal zone >...
CCATTTCCAGCGTGCCGTGCTGAAGATTGGCGACTATCTGATCATCCTCGCAGTAGCTTTGGTGGTGGTGATTATTGCCGTCGCGCTCTTCCGCGGCGACCCCATCCTCACCACGCTGCAGTTCGCCTTGGTGCTTCTGGTGGCCGCAATTCCCGTGGCGATGCCCACGGTGCTGTCCGTGACCATGGCGGTCGGCGCGCGCCTGCTGGTCAAAAAAGAGGCGATTGTGACCCGCTTGGCGGCCATCGAGGAATTGGCGGGCGTGGACGTGTTGTGCTCGGACAAGACTGGCACCCTGACCCAGAACAAGCTGACGCTGGGCGATCCATTCAGCGTGAACGGTATCCCTGCCGACCAGGTCATCCTCTGCGCCGCACTGGCTTCGCGTGTGGAAGACAAAGACACCATCGACATGGCCGTGATCGGTGGCCTGAAAAGTGATCAGGCCTTGAAAGGCTACCAGGTGGTCCATTTCCAGCCGTTCGACCCGGTGCATAAGCGCACCGAGGCCACCGTCAAGTGCACGGACGGGAAAGAGTTCAGGGTGACCAAAGGCGCGCCGCAGGTGATCCTGGAGCTGTCGGCCAATGCCGGGCAGGTCAAGCCCGCCATCGAGAAAGCCGTCAACGAATTTGCGGCGCGTGGCTTCCGCTCGTTGGGCGTGGCCCGGGCAGATCAGGAAGACAAGTGGCAGTTTATAGGCGTGTTGCCGCTTTTCGACCCACCCCGGGAAGAAGCCAAAGCGACCATTGCGACCGCCCAACAGATAGGGATAAACGTCAAGATGGTGACGGGCGATCAACTGGCCATCGCTCGGGAGACCGCTGGGAAACTGGGGCTGGGCACCAATATCCTCGATGCCAGCGGCTTCGGCGACACGAAGTATCACGAGACAGCGCAGTTGGCGGAGTCCATCGAGAAGGCGGACGGCTTCGCCCAAGTATTCCCCGAACATAAATTCCACATTGTAGACGTCCTGCAGCAGCGCGGCCACATCGTCGGTATGACCGGCGATGGGGTGAACGACGCCCCTGCGCTGAAGAAAGCCGACTGCGGCATCGCCGTTTCCGGCGCGACAGACGCGGCGCGCGCGGCGGCGTCCATCGTGCTGCTGGCATCCGGCCTATCGGTGATCATCGACGTGATCAAGGAGAGCCGGAAAATCTTCCAGCGGATGAACAGCTATGCCATATACCGCATCGCCGAAACGCTGCGCGTGCTGTTGTTCATGACGCTGGCGATCCTGGTGTTTAACTTCTATCCGGTGACCGCAGTGATGATCGTGATGCTGGCGCTGCTCAATGATGGCGCCATTCTGTCCATCGCCTATGACAACGTTCATTATAAGGATAAGCCCGAGTCCTGGGACATGCGCCTGGTGCTGGGCATCTCCACGGTGCTGGGCGTCATCGGGGTCGTGGCCGCGTTTGGCCTGTTTTATCTTGGTGAGCGTGTCTTTCATCTTGACTACGCGCACATCCAGACGCTGATGTATTTGAAACTGTCTGTGGCAGGACATCTGACGATTTTCCTGACGCGCACGCGCGGCCCATTTTGGTCCATACGCCCCGCGCGAATTTTATGGATGGCTGTGCTCGGCACGCAAACTGTGGCGACGTTGATCGCGGTTTATGGACTGTTTATGACACCGATCGGTTGGGGGTGGGCACTGTTCGTCTGGGGCTATGCACTGGTCTGGTTCCTCGTGAATGACCGCGTGAAACTGCTCGCCTATCGGGTCTTTGACCCCACCAAAGCCCCGTTGTTGGTCAAGAAGCCGCTCGATCTTACACTGTAGATCCTCTGTCCTGGTAATGCCGGAGAATACGAGGGATAAACATAAATGCTGGGTAGCACTGCACAATAGCGTGGTTACGATAAACGTTACGAAAAACGATTTACTTGAGCCGGGTGCTGCAAACGGAAACGATACTGTTGGCGAACCTCAGGAGAGAGGTTGAGAGGAAAGGGACCTCGAGGTATCTTGAGGGTCTCTTTATCGGCTTACGCAGGGGAAAGCAGCGATGTCATTGCGTCCGCAAGCCAACTACGACGTTCCAGAAGAAACTATCCGGGTAGCCTGGGCGGCGTTTCCCAAAGGTCATCCCTATATGCATCTGCATGACACCTTTGGGTGTCTGTTTGAAGAGGTACTTCATCTAAGAATGACACTGTTGGCGAACTCCTCAAGCTGCTAGCGCGGCAGTATGGAGACGGACAAAAGCGGATTGGCGAGTCTGGGTGAGTTGCTCTCCGGCTAACCAATGTGTCACGCGAATGATGTTCATCGCCATCGCGGCGAGGAGATGCTGGAGGTGGGTCTTTTCCAGGCCCACATAGCGAGATCGCCGCAGATCGCAAGCGCGTACACCTTGTGAGATCGTTCCTTCAATGCCAGAGCGCCGAGCATAGTGTTCGGCAAACGCCGGTGTTTGCTCCCGTTCGCGAGCGGCTAGGAGCGCCTTATGCCAGGCTTCGGGCAGAATGGTGACCGAGCGGCGCGGAGGATTGGAGCGGGTACATTGAGACTGTAAGGCGCATGCCCGGCAATCGCGCTTACTGAACTTGATTTGGATGACGGGCTTGCCTTTATTGTTGATGGCCGGGAGCCAGTGCAAGCTCTTCTTGCCAGTCGGGCAGATCGCTCGCTGGTTTTCCCAATCAATAGTGAAGTCTTTGGCAGCAAAGCCTTTCCCCTCACGAGATTGCCAGCCGGTGTCCTCCCGCGTTGGGCCAATCAAATCGATACCATACTCTTCCTGGCTTGCCACTAACAATTCTGCATCCACATAGCCGCAGTCAACAAGGTGGGTTGATGGGAGGTGCTCCTTCGCTTCGAGCGCCCGGTGAATGGTGTCCAGGCTGGTCACATCATGGGCCGAAGCCACCGTGGTTTCGACATGGGTAATGAGCCTGGGAGCATCGTCATCACAGGTTTCAGTGAGATGAACCTTGTACCCTACCCAGTGAGCGCTGCGCTTCTGCGCATAACGCGCCTCTTCGTCATAGGGAGAGCGAAGCGTACTCCCGGCAGGGGGAAGCTCTTGTGTTTCACGCCACCTTAACCGCTCATGGCTCTTCCAGGTGTAGTTCTCGAGCCACACACGCCACAGAATCCGAATGGCTGGAAGACGACGCAGCCAGTCCAACTCTTGCTCATTCCAGATCATGGCCAGCAGAGTCAGACCATCCATCCCGACCTGCTCTGCGTAAGCGGAGCGCTCGGCCTTACTCTTGGGCAGGCGATAGTCACTGGCACGCAGGCCATACCGGTCAACCCATTCTGGCTGGCTGTGTGCCAGCGTCCATTGAGGAACAACCATAGCCAGGGTGTTGAGCGCCTGTCGCAGTGTCTCTCCCACCAGTTCTATTCGATTCAAAGTGCGAACCGCTCCCAGGACATGCGTCGAGTCGGTGCGTTGCTGTCCCCGTTCCTTCAGCAACCCTTTGTCGCGAAAATGACCCAGCAGCTTCTCAAACAGCAGGTGTTCCGCCGCTCCTTCTAACAAGCGCTCCCGGAACTCACTCAATACACTGTAGTGGAAACCCGGGTCGGTCAGTTCGAGACCCAGGAGGTACTTCCACTCTATTCGCCCTCGAACCGCATCTGCGGCCTGTCGATCCGATAGCCCTTCCGCAAACTGCAAAATCAGCACCAGGCTCAACCGCATCGGTGACAGCGCGGGCTGCCCATCCTTGGCAAACAACTCGACAAAGGCCTCGTCTTCAAACAGACACCCAAAGGTGTCGTGCAGATGCATATAGGGATGACCTTTGGGAAACGCCGCCCAGGCTACCCGGATAGTTTCTTCCGGAACGTCGTAGTTGGCTTGCGGACGCAATGACATCGCTGCTTTCCCCTGCGTAAGCCGATAAAGAGACCCTCAGGATACCTCGAGGTCCCGTTTCCTCTCAACCTCTCTTCCGAGGTTCGCCAACAGTATCGTTTCCGTTTGCAGCACCCAGTACAGTGAAACCAGTGATGATTGCCCCTGCTAACAAGGCAACAAGTGGATTTGGCATATAGCCACCCCGTCTCTAATTTAGTCATGCCTAAATTATATTTTAACAAGTAACACGCCTTTGTCAATCCGGCTGCACACCTCATCCGAAGGCGGCCTGGGTGGCTCAACAAGCACGGCAGATGGTCTGGGAACTTGAGGACCGCGACCCGCCAATGCGGTTTCTCATTCGGGACAACGACAAGAAGTATACGGAGCCATTTGACACTGTCTTCCGCTCGGAAGGCCTAAAGGTGATCCGCACCCCTTACTAGGCCCCGAATGCCAATGCCTATGCCGAACGCTGGGTGCGGACGGTGCGCGAGGAGTGTCTGAACAAGATTCTGATTATCAATCAGGCACATCTCCGGCGGGTGATGGCGGAGTTTGTCACCTACCATAACACCGCCCGGCCCCATCAGGGCCTCGAACAGCAGATCCCCCTTCCCCGCCCGACACCCCCAGCGAGTACCGGACCTGTTTGCTGCCGCACTGTTCTCGGTGGCATCATTCACGATTACTATCGTGAGGCTGCTTAGAGTATCATCTCTGTAGAGAGGACACCCTTTCATCAAATAGGAGGGATAACCTTGCCAGGTCCCTATTTCTCTGGACAACAGGCCTCTTCTTGCGGCCATTTCTATCCAGATGTGCTTCGTCTTCGGGATGAGAAGCGAGCTGATGGTTCCTATGTGCGGATCGTCGATTGCACCGTTTGCGGAAGGCTGGAATTACCGCTTGATCCGGCAACTCTCAGTCCCGAACTCGTACAGACACTTGATCGTGATGGCTTCCTGGGTGGAACCAGGGAAAAAGACCTTGCGAAGGTCAGAAGGGCTGCTATGAAACAGATGCGGTCAAGGAAATAGTCCGTCCTTCCCGCGGTACCTCTCTTCCCTGGTATTAGTGGGAGATTGGCCTCAAATCCTATCACCGATGACGTTTTTTGACCCTATGGGTTCAGTCCATCGCTGGCGAAGACCGGCAAACAGCCAGGTGACAGGGCCATGGTAACCTGATGGATGAGCAGACAGGCATTGGCGATAGTCCGCTCGCCAATGCTGATAGCAATGATGAGTTTGCTCCTGGCTTCCACAGCGGTCCACACAAAGACTCGCTCCACTCGGTTTCTGACTTTCGTCACCAGTTCATCCAACTGAACATGTCCCGCTTCCAGCTTGCGGAACAGCAACTGTTCATGCAGACGGGCACTATGCCGCCCGCAGCGCGCCATCCAGTTAGAGATGGTGGACGGATGATGACCGAAGACACGCGCCGCTGCTGAGATCCCCAGCCCTTCCGCCATGGCAGTCAGCACCATGGACACTTGCGCCAGTGGTGCCTTCAGGTCTTTCATCGGCGTGTCTAATCGACTGGTTTGCTTCTTCCCACAGGCCTGGCACCTCAGGTACAGGATGTCCTTGCATACTCCGCGATACCCATCACTGACCAGCGCGTGGACTGTCGGGTCAGTTACCCATCGGTAGCTGCATCTGGGGTTCATGCAGGCGTAACCTGTGGTGTCGATGCGCTTCTTTCGTCCTGCAGTGCCTTTGACCTCCTGCCAGGGAACAACTCCCGCCGGGGGCGGCGTGGCAAGCGATGATAGCCACTGGCACACTTTGGACAGGCTTCCGGTGAACGCGGCTGGAGCTGTCCGGCTGACCGACGCTTTCGGTGCAAGTCTTTCCACCAACGTGTGATCTTCTTCCCGTACCTGACCCAGCTGTAAATCGAACAGGTGATGATGAGAAGTAGAATGATTTCGAGGAAGGTTAGATTGATTCGCATGGGTTCGTTGGGTATCATGGTCGGCGCAACAGATCGCCATTCTACCTCAACTACCCCTTAACTCCCTCCCATGTCCATTAACCCTCACATTGCAGGGCACTACCAGATCGCAACCAGGAACTGGTCAAGATCTTGCAGTATGGTCACGCAGATATGTACGAGCGCTGGGGAAAAACGGCTGAAGCGTGCAAGCAGTTCGAAAAGCTGTATGCCTACGACCCGCAGTTTTATGACGTGGCCGACCGGGTGAATGCATTACAGGAACATTAGCGACTACCGCACAAAGGAGGCCCGTAATGGACATTCATCGCCAGGCACTTCCTCTCCGTCAACGTGATGTGCAAAAGTGGTTTGGGGTGTGGGGGGTAGCCGACTACTATACCCTGTTGAAGCACCAGGCTGAAGAGGGTGCTGAGTACAACGCAGGCTACTTTCTACTCGTCATCACCGCTGCGGTGCTGGCGGTTGGCGGGCTGCTGCTAAACAATCCTGCCATCATCATCGGGTCGATGTGCGTGGCCCCTTTTCTGGGGCCATCGCGTGCGGTGTGCATTGGTGGCATTTATGGCAATGCCCGGCTGATGTGGCGCGGGTTTGTGAAGCAGGTGATTGGTCTACTGATCATCGGGGTAACCCTTTCACTGATCATCACCCTTGCCCTTACCGCTGTGCTGCCTGACATCGGGATTACCGATGAAATATTGGCGCGCTCGATGCCCAGCACACAGATTGCGGTGTTATCCATCATGGTGGCTGTCGCTGCCGGGGCGGCAGCTTCACTGTCCTTTTCTGCCGAGCCGCGTGTCGTCTCGACGCCGCTGCACCAGTTGATTGACACTGCGATCGGTGTTGAGATCGCTATCTCTCTGATTCCACCCGCCGTTGTGGTCGGCATCGGCCTGGCCCTGGGACGCCCAGATATAGCCCTTCGCTCGCTGGCGCTGCTGGGCGTCAATGTCCTGGGCATCGATGTCGTGGGCAGCATGTTCGTGTTGATCCTGCGCGGTGTAAGGAAACGCTGGCTTGAATTGGAACAGACGGTGCGCCAGATCATTGAGACTACGGTTGATACAATATCACCGGGCGATGTGGAAGAATCGCTGGCCAGCGTCACGCTGTTGAGTGCAGACCTGGTTTGTGCTTATGCGGTCATCCGAAACTATGCAGGCGAGCCGGTGCCGGACGGTTTTGCCCAGACGCTGGCAATCTGCATCACGGATGCCGCTGGCTGTCAGGCAGAAGTTCTGATTGACGAGGTAGCCTGCCAGAAGATCTCTACATTATCTACATAAAAATGGAGTGAGGAGACCTCATGATTCGTACCATTTATCGTGGAACTGATGATCGGATCCAGATGGATCTAACTCCGGAAGATCTGACTGCTGCCCTCAAGAAACAGGAAGGTATTCTATGGCTGGACATACAGGACGAGCCTGTCGAACGCTGCACCCCGCTGCTGCGGGATGTATTCGCCTTTCATCCCCTGGCAATTGACGACGCGCTGGCCGAATCCCACGTCCCGAAGATCGATGACTGGGGTAACTATATCTACCTGGTACTCCACGAGGTCGTCATCAACTCGGAAAACCAACAGACCGTCGATACGTTTGAGCTGGATATCTTCCTGGGTAAAAACTACCTGGTGACGTACCAGGCAAAATCGGTCATTGCCGTTGAGCGGGTATGGGCAGCCTGCCAGCGCGACGAGCGTCACCTCAAACGGAACGTGAGCTACCTGCTGTATCGCATTGCGGATGAGCTGGCTGCCGACTACCTGCCGGTGGTGGAGCGCATCGACGAGATGATCGACGATATTGAGGATCAGGTGTTTGATAACCCAGAACAGCGCTTGCTGGAGCACATTTTTGCCCTCAAACGGTCAGCCCTGTATCTGCGGCGGATCATCGCCCCTCAGCGCGAGGTGCTCAACAAGCTGGCCCGCGGCGACTTTGATGTCATCGATGAACCCGACCGTGTTTACTACCGTGATGTGTACGACCACATGGTCCGGCTGCACGACATTGTGGAAGGCATTCGCGACTTGGTCGGTGGTGCGCTAGACACCTATCTCTCCGTGGTGAGCAACCGCATGAACGAGGTGATGAAGACCCTGACTATCATTACCGTGCTGTTCATGCCGCTGGCCTTCGTGACCGGTTTCTTTGGCATGAATTTCTTTGAGGTTGGAAACCCCCTCCCGGCCTGGACGAGCCATATCGCGTTTTACCTGCTGATGGCGGGAATGGCTGTGACGCCAATCGGGATGTACTGGTGGATGCGCCGCCGCGCCTGGGCCTGACCGTGAGTTCGGCATCACCGAGGTGAGCCGTGAGCCTTCGCTCCGGCGAATCACCCCCTGTTTACTGTATGCGCATATGAACCCAGATATTTATCGCGATCGGCACGAGCGTCACGATGATCCACAGGATGGCGTATGTTAGGGTCAGGTGTTCTGGATTGCCCTTGATGTGTACGAATGTAAGTACGTCCGTGACGACCACGATGATGGTTACTATTAGAAACATCTGGGCTATCAGAGTCAGGCTCATGTTATTCCTCATGTGGAACCAGAAGTTAATCGCGATCGGCACGAGCGTCACGATGATCCACAAGATGGTGTATGTTAGGGTCAAGTACTCTGGATGGCTCTTGAGGCGCGCAAATACAACGATGTCCGTGATGGACACGATGATGGTTACTATTAGAAACATCTGAGCTGCTATTCTCAGGCTCATGTTATTCCTCCGTAGAAGCGCTTAAGGCTACCGGACACGTCTGGCCGGTGGTGACGGATGTTCGCAACGCGAGTCAGAGAGATGCTACCAGCTCCCAGAATCTGGCGACCCCATCCGGCCCTAATTCGTCGGGATGCGGGTCGGCCAGGTTCGGGGTCATATCACACGCCGTCATCTGAGAGAAGACACCCGTTGTAAGCATCCACCAGATGAAGGTGGCGGCCTCTTCGGGGTCTTCAGGGATTCTTACGCCCCGCCAGCTACAGGCCTCATCCAGCAGCTGCGATCTGGAGGCATCGTCTACCGCCGTGTGGTTCTCTGCCAGATCCCAGAGTTCCATGTTGGTCTGCATCGAAGGAACGAGAAAATGCTGCTGCAGGAAATCCAGGTTATCGACCTCTTGTTTGCCCACTGGCTCTGAAAAAAGCAGAACAACGCCGCCGCGCAGATTCGTGTCCAGCAGGGCTTTGAACGCCTGCTCGCTGGGTTTCGTTACTTCAAGAGAGATGAGGTGCTCTTCAAAGAGATGGTCGTATGCATCAACCACCTCCCTGTCTGTTTTGGCCGCGTGTATGTCTACCCATTCCTCTCCTGCGAGCGTGGAAAGGAAGTTCTTGGTGTAGGGGGCAGTTTTGGAGACAATGTCAAAGTGGAACCTCTGTGATTTCCCTCTTAAATCTTTTATGAGGCTCAAGAAGTAATCCGTACCAACAGCCGCGCCAGAAATGGGAATCGAAACCCTTATGGGCTCTTCACTCGTTGGATCAAGCTGGTTGATTCTGCTAGTCAACCCTTCTGAATTCAGTTGCCCGCCCAGGTCTGGCCTCAAAGGATAAGGTAGTACTTCTATCCTGACTGATTTACCAAGGCTTTTGCCATAGGCAACATACTGCTCTTTGACAAAATGACTGGGAACAACAATTACTGAGCCTAACATAGAGAACTAAAATCGGGGTCCCCCAAACGAGCGTGCTGAATACAAGCCTGGATCACATTCGTCTTGTGGCGCAAACGAGCCACTGCCTTGTGCAGTTCATGGTGCAAACTGGACAGGTTCTGGCAACACAGATTGCGCAATTCGACATACTTCAGATAGTGGAAGACACCTTCTGTCGGGTTCAAGTCCGGCGCATAGCCCGGCAGGCGTTCCAGATGAAGACGGTGGGCTGCCCCCTGCCGCAGGAACTCTTTGACCACTTGCCCGTGATGGGCAGGCAGGCCATCCCAGATAATGAGCAGTTTTCCGGAGATGTGGTGCAGCAGATGACGCAGGAAGCGAACGATATCTGGTCCTTTGAAAGCATGATCCTGGGTCATGACGTAGAGCTTGCCCTCCGGCGTGATAGCACCGATCAGCGACAGGTGATCCCAACTCAAGGGCACGGTCAGGATGGGTGTCTGCCCTTGTGGGGCATAGGTCTTGACGACTGCTGGCAGCAGATAAAAGCCCGCTTCATCCACAAAGACTATCGTTCGTCCTTCCTCGCGGGCTTTTTTTCGATCTCCACCCACTTTTCACCCCGCCACTGTTCAATGGCCCCTTCATCCCGCTGGGCAGCCCGTTTCACTGGCTTCTGGCGGCTCCACCCCAGGCGTTTCAAGATGCGGCCCACATGGGCCGGATGGTATCGGACCCCGAACTCGCGCTCGATCAACCACGCCACGCGCGGCTGGGTCCATACCTCCTCTCGAAAACCGAAATGTGTCGCGCCTTTCGCCAACAAACCGGGCAGCTTCGCTACTTGCTCCTCACTCAGCTTCGGTCTTGGCCCCGGTGCCGGATTACTGCGTAGGGCCTCCACGCCGCCTTCGCTGGCTCGTTTCATCCATTGGCTGACCGCTCCATCGCTCACGCCCAGCGCTTCGGCGATGTCTTTTTGCGACCAGCCTTTTTGTTTCAATTCCCAGGCACGCAGACGCCGTGCCTCTCGCCAATCTCGTGGTTGGGGTCCTTTCTTCTTGTTCATGCCACCATTCTACTTCACCCCACCACGTTTTAGGAATCTATGTAAGGCTCAGTAAGTCCGCTCCATCCACGTACCAGATATGCTGGAAGGTAGCATCTGTCACAACAACTCCAAGGAATATCCTGACGTGCTCTTCCTTCTGCAGCTTCTCTTTGACAGCCGCCAGTTTATGAGCCAGGCCAAAGTGCGTCGAAATGACCAGAACCTCTTTGGGCGGCTCCAGCCTCTGCTCAATCAGGTCGGTCAACTGTTCATAACCACTGGTGCTAGTTAAAGGCTGAACTGAGCGATAGATAGGTGAACCATGCCAACCCGATCGGGCTGAAGACCGGACCACTGAACGAGAATGTTGAACAAGGCCATCAGATAGGCGAGATGAGCCTTCAAGTAGTCCCAGACGCGATGAGCGAGCTTCTTGAGATGGCAGACAGTCGTGAGCATGGAGAGCACCGTTTCCTGAAGCATACGGGTGTTCCACTCACCCCGTTTGCAGAGCTTCAAGTTGTCAGGATGCCAGTCTTTCTTAGCGAAGCCTTCATCACAGAAGATGACCATCGTTTCGACCACCCGCTCAATCAGGTTTTGAAAGGCCGAGCCATCATAGACGTTAGCGGTGTCACACTCCCAATCGACAATAAGACCGAGATGGTTGAGCACGAAGGCCAGCTTGACACCCATGATCCAGCGCCAGTTGGACTTCCCTTTCTTGCCGATTTGCTGGTCGCTGCGCCCCTCCCGACGCGGGTGGATCAGCTCAATCCCATAGCTATCGGCCAATCCCAGCAAGGAAGGCTCGGCCAGAAAACGACGTGCCCAGTCTTGGTGTGTCCTGAACAACCGGAACAAGCGTGTCCGCTCTGGCAAGTGGGGAAACAGATGCCCGAAGTCCCGCTTCAGCCAGCGGTAGAACGCCCGGCTGCCTACTCCTTTGAGCACAAACACCAGCGCCAACGTCACGATTTCACTGGGATACAGTTTCGCCTGGCTGTGCTTGGCAATCTCGCCCATTGCATCGTCTACACGGCAAAACAGTTCAATGATAAAATCTTCGGTACTCATGAGGTTCTCCTTTTGCTGTTTGTTTCGTCACCTACAGCTTCGGAGAACCTCGTGTTTATGTCAAACTAGCACCATTGGTTCATAGACAAGCTGTGTGTTCGACCGAAAAGAGGCTCGGTACAGCCTGTTTGAGAAAGACGACAGGGGCCCGGACTGGAACCATTCAAAACCGCTCCTGAAAAAAGGGTTGATGCTGGTTATCCGGTGGATGGTTCGAATGGATTTGTCTTTACTGCCTAAGACCACCGGGTTGGCTGTCTCCGGGAGTCCGTGGTAGAGAGCATCGGTTACTCGTAAATGTCCGAGGCCCGCAGGAGCATAGGTAAAGACCAGTTGAAACTGTCGCTGGGCGAGTTTGTTTATCAGGGGATCATCCATTTTGAGGAACTCCGCTGTCTGATATCCAAACGGTCAGGTCGAGCCTCGCAAAGCCGAGAGATCGCCGTCCTATTGATCGGCGGGTAGCAGCCATACCTCCAGCCGTGTAAACGGGTTCTCGGTCCCGACAAACAACCCTGAATCGGTGGTCTCCATCGTGCGGATACCGTGATTGTCCGGATTGCCCAGCCCATCCATAAAGATGGGTTCCCAGTGAATACCATCAGCGGTGCGATAGAGGTCACCTCCGACCGGCGATCCCCAGTCCTGCGGGCGGTCGACTAGGTAGTTCAGCAGCGGGCGGAAGGGGACGGCGACGTTTCCTGCGTCCTGCCCCAGCCATTCGAGCGTTCGCGAGAGATCCCATGTTCCCATGTAGAGCTGGTTCTCGTGGACGTGCATGTACCAGCAGTAGACGTTCAGCGACCAGCCGAAACCGGGGCCGTAGCCTGACAGCGGGTTTTCGTTCTCCGGGCCCACGATCATTTCAGGCTGGTCGTCTTTATCCAGCCGGAATACCTCACAGCCACGGGGGCCGTGGCGTGTCTCCGGATCGAACCCCAGCGGGATGCCTGTGCCAAGGTACAACTGGTCCTGAAAGACCTGCATGCTCAGCACCGTCTCATTGTAGCGATGTCCTGCCCCGCCTGACATGACCTGGACTGGCGGTGCGGTGGGGTTGTCAGTGCAGCGCAGCTTCCAGACCTCAAACCCATGATGCGCGTTGTATGTCCCGGCGTACAAACAGCCATTGTAGCTGACCAGTTTGGCAATTCCTTGGTTGTCTGGGTTGCCAAATCCATCGGCCACGACCTCGGTGAAGCTGCTGCCATCCGTTGACCAGATGGTACCCACACCGCCAGGCAGGATATCGCCACGCGGTGTGGTCGAGACGTACAGTAGCCCATCATCATGCGTGACCATCCCGCGCACAGAACCGATCTTGGCCTCGTCTTGAGGGAAAGTGAACGCCAGATCCCAACTGCCGGGGTCACCTGTCGCGCTGCGCCAGATGGTTGGGCTGTGATCGGCCATGGTGCCTGCATAGAGGTAGGTCACCCCATCGGACTGCGCTTGATAGACCGCCATTGAACGGAAGCCCTCGTTGAGATAGGGCGGCTGCTCGTGATCCTTGTAGTCAAAGACCACTTCCCAGGTGTCTGAACCTAGATCGGGGCGGTAGCGCCGGATCTGCGGCGGCTCGACCGGCAAGGGTGCCTGGCTGTGCGACTTGAGCGCCGAGAGCGCCAAGCCGATGATGTTGTTGTCAGTGCCGACGTACACATAGCCAGCATCTGCACCGTCGGCCTTGAAGTAGCGCATCGACCAGGCCGAGTCGGCAAGCCGCGCTTGCCCATCGGCGTCAAAGCCCGGCTGGGCTACCTGCTGAAACTGGAGATTAGCTGGGCTGGCATAGGTCGGCAACTGCTGCGGGCTGCGAGATGCGGCGAACAGGATAGCACTGACAAGCACCAACATGGCTACCAGCAGAGCCAACAATATGATGACAATCCGCCTACCCTGTCTATGATGCTCCATTATCCTCTCCTTTTGTCTCCGGTTCAGTTGTCCTCACTTACCCAATCAACTGGGCAATCGCGAAGGCCGCGGCAGCGGCCAGCCCGCCAGTCAGAACCGTTTGCAGCCCCGCACGCAGGGGCGCAACGCCGGTGAACCTGGCCTTGACAAACCCGAACACAAACAGCGCTGCCAGGGTAACGCCCACCGAGAGGTAAAGCGCCGTGGTCAGGTTTTTCAGCAGGATGTATGGAAAGAGGGGGATCATCCCCCCGCTGATGTACGACAGGGCAATGGTCAGTGCGCTCTGGCGGGCGCGAGCCGGGTCGGGCGCTTCCAGCCCCAGCTCGAAGCGCATCATGAAATCCACCCAGCGATCCTGGTCGGCCCGGATGGCATCGACGACGGGGCCTACCTGCTCTTCGGCAAGGCCATAACCCCGGAATATCACGGCGACTTCATTGGCTTCTGCATCGGGCATGGTCTGCGTTTCCTCGATCTCGCGTAACCGTTCCGCGTCGTAGTGCTCGTAGTCGGTGCGGGCGGCGAGGTAGCCACCTAATCCCATTGCGATCGACCCGGCGACAATCACTGCCAGCCCGGCTGTTACCACGATGGTTGTCGCCTGTGCTATCCCTGACAATCCGGCGGCCAGCGCAAAGGGGACGGTCAGCCCATCAGACATGCCGATGACGACGTCGCGTACCGTATCGCTGGCCATGAAGTGCTGCTCCACGTGTGGTGTGGTTGGTATGTTTTCGCCTCCCTGGGAACTATGAGCGATTGCCAACGATCTGGATGCTGCTGGCGCTCGTGCCGTGGATTCCCTCCTCAGCAAAGCGCCTGGCCGCCTGCTCGTAGATGTCGAACTCGATCCGCTTGGCCTCTCCCGCATGTGCACACCATACCTGCAGCGTCAGGGTAATGGAATAGTCATCCAACCGCGTAACAGGGCAACCTTCGACTTCCTGAACCAGCGGATGCGCTTGCGCCAGATCAGTCAGGACGGCTCGTGCCTGGTCAATATCCTGCGCCTGCCCGACGGTGACCGGGATTGATGCTAAGGTCCGTGGGTCACCCTTGGTCAGGTTGACAATGACCGAACTGGCCATCACGCTGTTAGGGACGACCACACGGCGATGGTCGAAAGTGCGGATGACGCTGTAGCCGAGATTGATGCTCTCGATCTTGCCTGTCTCTAACCCTGTCGGCGCGTTGAGCTGTATCCGGTCGTCAATCTGGACCGGACGGTAGAGGACCAACGAAATGCCAGCAACCAGGTTGCTTAGGGTATTCTGGGCAGCCAGCCCAAAGACGATTGAGGCCACACTGACGCCCGCCAGCAGCACGGTGCCGAGGGAGCGCAGCGCTGGAATCAGGTGTGCATAGAACAGCCCTGCCAGGAGATAAACGCCGATTTGTGCTAGCTGCGCCAGGAAGGTGAGCGCCGTGCGATCGATGGGGTGTCTACGTTCGTGCTTGAGCGGTTGGAGGAGCGCGGAGCGTAAAAGGCGCGCAGCCACGATAGACGCAACTAGAAACAGTATGGCATAGAAGATGGCCCCTTCGATCGTCGAGGGGTTTAACACATCTTTGTTAAGGAAGTTTTGTAACCAGGTCATCGCCTGAGATCCTGCCCTTGGCAGCGCTGCCGCGACTCAAACAGCCTCGCAGCGAGCACCCCATGTACTAACCCACCGATAGGTACTATGTAGGCCGCATCACCCAGCGGAACCATCGCTCACCTTCTGCGACAACCGGCCATTTCTTGTAATGCGCTGTAGATACGGTATCAACGGCAAGCCCACCAGTGCGGGCAGCCAGAAGGAAATTGCCCGGTAGGCCAGAATGACGACCACTGTCACTGGATCAGGCACTCCCAGCCCGTCATACAGCGCGGCCATCGTCCCTTCGACGATGCCGACGCCGCCCGGCAGAAAACTGACTTTGCCGAGCAGCAGAGGGAGACCGTAACCCGCCAGCAGGACGCCAGGGCTGACCTCATGTCCGGCAGCTGCAAAGATCAGGTAGAGGGTGAGCATATCAAAGCCGATGTTCATCGCTGCGCCCAGCAGCGGACCACGCCAGCCGCCCGCTTCCAGGGCATCCCAGGTGGCGTAGAGGCGTTCCATCGCCTCCGCTGTCTGTGCTGGATCATAGATTGTACCGCGCAGCCTTGCCCATCTGGCGTTCATCCGGTCTGCCAGACCGCTCAGCGCTGGGCGATGAGCCATCCCCCAGGCCAGCCCGCCGACAATCCCGGTCAGGACCACCAGGATTATCGTAAAGGCAATCGCCTGAAAGGTCGACAGGGCATGGGCAATGAGCAAATGGGTCAAGCCGGCAATGGCAATCAACGCCAGCAGCAGGTTGTTGAACAACGAGGGCAGTGACCCGGCCAGCAGTGCTCCCTCTTTGCTAACGCCACTGGCACGGGACCAGCGATAAACTCCGGCGGCATTGCCGACCGCGCCG
>Ga0307445_10000979_pt1 | contig 15923 bp, 11 predicted proteins | sample SalMarSW160330MG_FD_202147 | JGI IMG/M metagenome (GOLD analysis project Ga0307445, IMG submission 202147) | Salt marsh sediment microbial communities from the Plum Island Ecosystem LTER, Massachusetts, United States - SW1603-30 | ecosystem: Environmental > Aquatic > Marine > Intertidal zone >...
GAACTTTTTGCACTCATTTCAGAGGAGATAACGCTGGTTAAATATCTTTCCAGCGGAATACGGTTAATAGCAATAATTTCTTCACCTACTCTTTTCAGGAGTAGTGAATAAATGAATCTCTGTTTTTCTTTGCGTTCCCAATGGAATTTGTTCCCAATAATTACATCTCTTAAAAGGAAAGATTCAGAAACAGGTTCGGAAGGTATAAATTCTATTTCGTTCATAACTTCAAGCTTGTGTTTACTGCTCTTACATAAAATCGTATCATCTTTACATTCTGCCGTAAAAACACCACTAAATGTATCTTTAAATCCAAAGACACTGAAATCTCCGTAAAGTTCAAACCTTATTTTCTTTTCAGTAAGAATACCAACATTTATAAAAGGTTCTTCTCTTGGTAACATGTCAATTATTATAAATACTCTAAATTAAATTTATTATTATTCGGGACAAAATATAATGAATAGTTTTATTTGATGTTGAGAGGTTTAGATTATAACTTTCTTGTAATAAATAAAAAAAATGAAGAGCATGCAAAAAGAGAATGTCGTCATTATAGGATTCCCTATGGATCTTGGAGCGGACCGCCGGGGGGTAGATATGGGTCCTTCAGCTTTGAGAATTGCTGGCTTACAGAAAAAGCTTGAGAACCTTGGATATAAAGTTGAGGATACCGGCGATATAAAAATTGAGATAATGGAAAAGCAAAAAATCAAAAATCCTAAGCTGAAATATCTTAATGAGATAATAAAAACATCAAAGAAACTGGCAGAGAAAGTTGAAAAAGTTTTAGACAACGGCGGTTTCCCACTTTGCATTGGTGGAGATCATTCTATAGCACTGGGAACTATTTCAGGTATATCCACTTTTTGCAGAAAAAAAAAGCTCAAGCTTGGTGTTATCTGGATTGATGCACACAGTGATATGAATACTGAAAAAAGCAGTCCTTCAGGGAATATACATGGTATGCCACTTGCGGCATTAATGGGATTTGGACATGATGATTTAGTAAACTTCCAGGGTTTCTCACCAAAACTACAACCCCAAAATTGTGCAATTATTGGCGTGAGAAGTGTTGATGAAGCAGAAAAGTTGAATATACAAAAACTAAAGGTTCCAATTTATACAATGAATGATATTGACAAACTTAGCATTCACAGGATAATTACAAAAGTATTGAAGCAGTTCCGCGAGAGAGTTGATCACATCCATGTTAGCTTTGATCTGGACAGCGTTGATCCCTCGGTTGCACCTGGTGTGGGGACACCGGTACCAGGTGGCTTAAGTTACAGGGAGGCTCATCTTCTCATGGAAATTATTGCTGAATGTGGTTGTATGTCTTCATTAGAGGTTGCAGAAATTAATCCTATTCTCGACCAAAAAAACCAGAGCGCAGATTTCACAGCCGAATTAATTGCATCAAGTATGGGGCAAAGAATTTTATGATGAGATTAAACGATATTGCATTAGTTATTGCAATATTCATTATTGCATCTCTTATACTTTCATTTTTAAATATAATATCAACTAGCTTTACAAATATTTTATCCTATTCGCTTATAACTATCGGTATTGCTCTGGTATACAGCGAAGTTATTAAGCAAAACCGATTATTAATATTTATAGGTTCAATAGTTTTTCTTACAGGGATATTTTTCTTAATTACTGAAAACTTTGATGTGCATGCAACCAGTGGAATGAGATTACCCTTTATCCTTATTTTCTCAGGATCTGGTTTACTAATGGTTCATATCAGCACTTCAACCAAAAAAATTGTGTTATTAATATCTGTAATTCTTTTATCGGCAGGTTTAACTTTATTGCTGGTCGATAGCAGTTGGAAGCTTGGATCGTTTATTCAATCGGTTTTATCAGTTGTAAATTTCCTTTGGCCTATTGCTATAATAATTGTTATTCTTGTCCTTTTATTACGTATTAAATAAAAAAACAAATAATAAATTTTGTTTAGGAGGTGGATGAAGTAATAGTTAACGAATTAAAATAACTTTAATAGCTATCCAATAAAGTACAAAACTACAATTAGGACTAAAGTAAATAGAAAAAAAGCTAGGCTCAACAACCTGTTTTTCTTCATACCTTGTTTTAACGCTTCAAGTTCCTTCTCAATATACGATTTGAAATAATCCCTTGTTATCTTTTCTATAAGCTCTCTGTCTAGGACAGATTTTACGGTCGCTGTGTCTTTGCCTTCAACGTTATATTTAGGACTATCTGCTACTGTTTTTTCTTGAACAGGTGTCTGAATCAGAGTTGGCACTTTTTCATCTAAGTGCTGCTCTTCACCTTTAAATTGAACTCCTTCTTCAACCTCTTCTAATACTGTTTCTTTTACTACTGGTTTTTCTTCTATAAGTGGTTCATTTATTACTTCTTTGGGCTTCTTTGCATCTAACTTAGCCTTTATTTCGTCTCTGATTTTGTAAAGTTTCGTTGCTGTTTTATCCTTTAAATCACTATCAGGATAAATTAAAGGTAAAGTCAAAGGCAGTAAGGCAATCAGGTTCTGATACTCTGCAAGTACCTTCCAGGGAAAGTTCTCGTCAGCTTCTTTCATCTTTAGCAGACTTTCTCTGTCTTTTTCATTTATACACCCCAAAACTTCCAGCTTAATTAGTTCTATACCTTTTTTGTTATCCATACCTACTTTCCGCCCTCTGAAAGTTTCTGCATTAGATTTCCGATAGCTACTTGCAACTTAGATTTTACAGTCATTGCAGGTATCTTTAATTTTCCTGCTATCTCTGCTTCGTTCATACCTCCAAAGTAGCTTAGTTCCATAACATATTTCTGTGCATCTGTTAAACTCCCTAACGCCCCTTCAATCTTTTCTTTCTTTTCCAGAACTTTATTCAATTCTGTGGCTTCTGTTTCCGGTGAAAGTTTAGGAATGATCTTTTCTTTTTCATATTCGTCAGTATAATCTTGTGTTACTTTACCTCCCTTCCGGTTTAATACATCTATGGCCTTGTTTCTTGCAAGCATTATCAACCATGTATATACATTACTGGTTTTGAAATCAAACAGATCTATATGCCTCCAAATTATTACGAATACATCTGAAAGAATTTCTTCTGCGGTTTCTTTATCAGTAACTATCTTCTTTATTAATGTATACAAAATAGGAGCATAACGATCGTACAATTGCTCTAATGCCTTGGAATCATATCCTGCAATCTTGAGCATTATTTCGGCATCTGTTAGTGTATTACTTTCAGCCAATTCAGTATTTCCTTCAATTTTTTAATGTTTTAAGGTCAAAACTAAAATTATTGAAAAAAATAAGCAATTTAAGTACCACTGATGTAATGCATCATTTGGATACAAAATCGTAGAAATGATTGGATTATTTTCAAATAGGAATTGGTAGGACGTAAAAAAGACCACCCGTAAAATTTCAGAGCATTTCTAGATTAATCTTTAAAGCTTAAACAGAATTGGTATTGTGACCTGAACTTTAATCGCTTTCCCTCGCTGTTTGCCAGGATTAAACTTTGTTTTTAAAATAGCATCCAATGCCGCTTCATCACAACCTCCTCCAATACCTTTAACAACTTCTGCATTTGTCACTACACCCATTTCATCAACAAATGCTCTAACAAAAACTTTTCCTTCAATGCCAACTCGCTTTGCTATTACAGGATATTCTATTTTACTTTGAATTTCCTGAAGACCACCAATCGGCTCAGGCATCTCTTCGACAGCAACGAAATAAGTTGGTTCCTCCTTAATTTCTAAATTTTCTTTTGGGGGGGGGAGAGAAATTTCCTCTTTCACCTTAGAATCTTCCACCGGCGAATTTTTTGTCAACTCAATCAGCGGTGCATCGATAGGTTCAGGTAGGGTCGGCGGTGCTGTAGGAAGAATATTTTGTTCAATCTTTGAAGCAACGTTTGTTTTTTTATCCTGAATATTTTCAATAGGAATATTTTTTACAACCTCGACATTCGCAGAATGCATCAAACTATTTGTCCTTAACAAATTCAATATGTTATGCGTGTTATCAACAGGTTCAAGAATTTCATTCTTAAATTCTGTTATTTCCGAAGTATTACCAATAAGAAAATATGCTGCAACAGAGACTGACAAGACAAATAAAATAAGAGAAATTAATACATATTTTCTTAGATTATTGTGCGGTGAGGAAATTTTTTCGGATTTGATTTTATATTGATTACGAGAAGGTTCCAAAAGTTCTTTTTTCTCTAAATCATTTGTGATTTGAGTCGATGTAACAAACTCGTTTAGATCTCTTCTGGACTTCTTTGTTTTAACTTCCTGAAATTCACTTACATCCATTGGTAAAGAATCGGAAATTGATAAAGAACCCCAGTCCATATTGTCTTTTGCAGCAAGTTTTTCTGAAGATTCATCAATAGAATTTTCTTCTTTTATCTCAACAATTTCCAATTCATTATCATCTTCCGCTCCAAATATCGAACGGTTCAATTTTTTTATCATATTATCTTTTGCATGGGTGGAAGGTATTTCAGCCACCAGGACAGAAGGTAGCAGTGAAGCAAGGTTTTGATATTGCGCAAGTTCTTTCCAGGGAAAGTTCTCATCATTTTCTTTCATAACGCGTAGATTTCTTATCTCATTTTCATTTATACATCCTAAAACTTCCAGTTTTACTAGTTCTATCTCCTTTTGTTTATCCATATAACCTACTTTACTCCAAAGTGTTTTTGCTTTTATTATTGAATGATTTCCTTACTCGATATTATGAGTAATAACATTATTTAAATGCAATCATTTAATTGATGTTCATGTTTGTGCAATTTGAATACCATCTCCATTTTTAACAAAATGAGTATAAAAATCTAAACTTGCCTCATCGTTAAATGACGGAGCGCCAGAATTGACCGTCACATACATTATGTATTTCAAGGATTTATGCTTACAACGTATTTTAGTATTTTTGTTTGTTAATTAAATCAATACTGAAAACAATGACTTCTAATCAGATAAGAAAACAATTTTTAGAATTTTTTAAGGGTAAAGAACATAAAATAGTTTCTTCAGCCCCGGTTGTTCCATTTGACGATCCTACCCTTTTATTTACAAATGCAGGTATGAACCAGTTCAAGGATGTATTTCTTGGAACCGGGCGAAGAGACTACAAGCGAGCAGCAGATACACAAAAATGTATCCGCGTCAGCGGCAAGCATAACGACCTCGAGGAAGTTGGTCACGATACTTATCACCATACTTTTTTTGAAATGCTGGGTAACTGGTCTTTCGGCGATTACTATAAACCTGAAGCAATTGAGTGGGCCTGGGAACTTTTAACAGAAGTATGGAAACTACCAAAAGAAAGACTTTGGGCAACAGTCTATAAAGATGATGACGAAGCTTACAAGTTGTGGAAAACCAAAACAGATATTAAACACAATCATATTCTAAAGTTCGGAGAAAAAGACAATTTCTGGGAAATGGGTGATACCGGACCTTGCGGACCGTGTTCAGAAATTCATATAAACCTTGGTGACGATTTTGATAATCCTGAATATGTAAACGCTGGAACACCAGAATGTATAGAAATCTGGAATCTCGTTTTCATTCAATACAATCGTGATGAAAATGGTGTGCTGCATGATCTCCCTGCAAAACATGTTGACACCGGAATGGGTTTCGAACGTGTTTGTGCGGTTCTTCAAAAGAAAAATTCCAATTATGATACTGATATTTTCTCTCCTTTGATCGAAGAGATTTCAATTCTTAGTAAAGTCAGCTACGAAAAAGAAGAAGATAAAATACCGATGAGAGTAATTGCCGATCACATTCGTGCGTTAACTTTTGCTATAGCTGACGGAGCTGTCCCGGGAAACGAAGGAAGAGGTTATGTTCTTCGGAGAATATTAAGGAGAGCTGCACGATACGGAAGAAAAATTAATCTGAACGAACCTTTTCTTTACAAGCTTGTAGACATTCTTTCGGTTACTATGGGAGAAGTTTTTCCCGAGATAAAAGAAAAAAATGATTACGTTAAAAAAGTAATTCAAGGTGAAGAAGAAAGTTTCAACGCAACACTGGACAGAGGTATTGAACTATTTGAAGAAATAGTGAAAAAGCTTAATAAGAAAAAAGAAAAAATAATTCCGGGTGAAGATGTATTTAAACTTTATGATACTTTTGGATTTCCGGTTGATCTTACAAACATAATGGCAACCGAAAAAGGATTTTCAATTGATGAAGTCAGGTTCAGTGAGCTGATGGACCAGCAGAAAGAAAGAGCTCGTGAAGCCTCAAAAGAAAAATTTTCATCAGTTAATGTTGTTCTAAATGATCTAAAAGGATTTAAGCTGATAAATCCCGAGCCAACTGTCTTTACAGGATATGATGAACTTGAAACTAATTCGAAAGTTACCGGTTTTAAACGTGATTATGAGACCGACCTGGTTATTCTTGACAAGAGTCCGTTTTATGTTGAAGCAGGCGGACAGGTCGATGATACGGGTTTTCTCCTTATAAATGATAATAAACTGAAAGTGGTTGATCTTCAAAAAGTCGATAATCAAATCATTCATATTGTTCCGAATGATAAGCAGAAATTAATTGAACCTGGTAAAGAAGTAATTGCCGAAGTTGATTCTAATCGACGGTGGGACATTATGCGTAATCATTCGGTTACACATTTTCTTCATGCTGCATTAAGAAAAATCCTGGGGACACACGTTCAGCAAGCAGGTTCTTATGTGGGTCCCGATCATTTGCGCTTCGATTTTACTCATTTCACAAAACCAAGTCCAGAAGAAATGAAAGAGATTGAAACACTTGTAAATGAACAGCTCAGAAGAAATTTACCTATGATTCATCACAGAAACATTCCGTTTGAAGAAGCAAAAAAGATGGGGGCGTTAATGTTTTTTGGTGATAAGTATGGCGACAAAGTAAATGTGGTTCAATTTGGAGATTACACTATGGAATTTTGTGGCGGTACCCACGTTAAAAATTCATCTGAGATAGGTTTGTTTAAGATTATCAGTGAATCTTCAATTGCAAGCGGAGTAAGAAGAATTGAGGCTGTTACCGGTGCGGGTGTCGAGAAGTATATTCAATCTCAGCTCGAACATATGAAACAATTCAGCCACAGGATTGATGAACTGCTAGAAACTAAAAAGAAACTTGAAAAAGAAATCTCTGACTTAAAGCTCAAAGAAAAACTCGGACAACTTGATCATATTCTATCATTACATTCAGAAGAAAAAGGAATAAAAGTATTTAAAGGAAAAGTTCAGGCAGATAGTATGGATGAATTAAAATCCTTTGGTGATGAGCTGAGAAATAAAATGGGTAGCGGAGTGGGAGTTCTTGTTGCACAAATAGAAGATAAAGTAGGGATTGTAGCAGTTGTTAGTGATGATCTGATTAAAGAAAAAAAACTAAGTTCAGGGAAAATAGTTGCCGAACTTGCAAAATTAGTTGGTGGCGGTGGCGGTGGTCGTCCTCATCTTGCAACTGCGGGAGGAAAAGATGTTTCGGGCATTCCATCAGCAATTAGTAAAGTTGAGAAAGTAGTGGGAAGTTTTTTTTAATTCTATTTACCACTAAGACACTAAGCTCACTAAGAAACACTGAGAATGAAAATCACAAAGAAATATATAAATGATATTGCATATAAAGTGGTTGGTTGTGCAATTGAGGTTCATAAACAACTTGGTCCCGGATTATTAGAATCAGTATATGAAACTTGTTTTTTAGAGGAATTGACTGATCAAGGATTTTATGTTAAAAGACAGGTTCAAGTTCCAATTAATTACAAAGGAAAAGACCTCGGATCTACGTTAGTTTTAGATTTACTTATCAATGATTTAATTATTGTCGAGATAAAAGCTGTAGAAATAATGATCCCCGTATTTAAAGCACAACTACTTTCTTATTTAAAACTTACCGGCAAGCCTAAAGGATTGTTAATTAATTTTCATTGTGAAAATATTATAGATCATTTAGTTCCATTGGTGACTGATGAATTTGCAAAACTGCCCGAATCTTAGTGAGACTAAGTGCCCTTAGTGTCTTAGTGGTGAAAAGTTATGTCTAAAACCAGAATTAAATATATCTGTTCTAATTGTGGATATGAATCTCTCAGGTGGCTGGGTAAGTGCCCGGAATGTGAAAGCTGGAACTCATTCACTGAAGAAATAATGGAAACCTCCAAACGTAAACTTGCAATTTCCAAATCCAAATTTGAACTGAATACAATTGATACAATTTCTGCAAATGAAGAAGACAGAATAAAAACCGGGATAGCAGAATTCGATAGAGTCCTTGGTGGTGGATTGATGCAGGGTTCCGTTATTCTTCTTGGTGGTGATCCCGGAATTGGAAAATCAACTCTCGCAATGCAGGCAGCGGCAAACATCAATCAGAAGGTGCTTTACGCAACGGGAGAAGAATCAGAAAAACAAATTAAGATAAGAGCAAGCAGACTAAAATTAAAATCACCTGAATTTTATGTTCAGGCAGAGACAAATCTTTCAGAAATTCTCGGAGCCGTCAACCAACTTTCACCTGCTGTGGTTGTGATTGACTCAATCCAAACAATGTACAGAAGTGAACTCGACAATTCTCCCGGGACAATTACACAAATTAGAGAATGCACAGCGCTTTTAATGGAAGAAGCTAAGAAAAAACAATATTGTGTAATAATAATCGGTCATGTTACTAAAGAAGGAATGATAGCAGGACCTAAATTACTTGAACATATGGTCGACACCGTCATTCAGTTTGAAGGAGAATCGAATCACTCATTCAGGATTTTACGGGCACAAAAAAACAGATTCGGCAGCACAAACGAAATTGGTGTTTTTGAAATACACGAAGATGGATTGCGTGAAGTGAAAAATCCAAGTGAGCTATTTTTAAGTGAAAGAGAAAAGCAGACTCCCGGTTCTGTCGTCACTTCGAGCATAGAAGGATCCCGCCCGATTCTTCTCGAAGTTCAAGCCCTTGTTACTCCTTCAAACTATGGTTATCCGCAAAGAGTTTCAAACGGATTTGATCAGCGAAGACTCTCAATTCTTCTGGCTGTTCTTGAGAAAAGAGCTAACATCCGCGTTTCGGCAACAAATGTATTTGTGAACATCGCCGGTGGAATTCGAATCACTGAACCTGCTGCTGACCTTGCAGTTTGTACAGCTATTGCTTCAAGCTTAACAGAAAAAGTAATTGAAAATCAGACAATCGTTATTGGAGAAGTTGGTCTCGGGGGAGAAATTAGAAGCGTTGGACATATCGAAAAAAGAATTCAGGAAGCTGAAAAGCTTGGCTTTAAATCTGTCATAATCCCATCAGGAAATTTAAAGGAGCTAAAAATTTCAAACAGAATTAAAATCCATTCAATAGATACCCTAAAACAGGCGATCGATCTGATATTAGCTTAAGAATATCTTTACTTATCCTGCTTAGCTCAGCAACGTCACAGAAAATTATTACAAATCTAAATTCAATTCGTTCTAATATTTTAGCATAAAAACCGCTACTAAAAAAGGTTTTTTCGCCCTCTCATCATTGACAATGACCGAAGATTAAAATTGCTTACACTTATATCTGTTTATAGGTTATAATCTAGATAGAAAATTTTTCAAGGGTGTAAATTATGAAGGTTATCTACTTTGTAAGCATTATTTTACTAATCACTTTTATCGATTTAAAAAGTGCAGAAGTTGAGAAAAATTCCAACTCAAAAATACGTGCAGTCAGAACCGAGGACAGAATAACAGTCGATGGTAAGCTGGATGAAAAAATCTGGCAGCGCTCTGGATTTACTAATTTAATTCAGCAGGATCCTGAGCAGGGTTTGAATCCGTCACAAAATTCTGAATTCTGGGTAGCTTATGATGATGAGGCTTTCTATTTCGCTGCCAAATTTTATGATACTCAACCTGATTCTATAATGGCAAGATTAGTCCGTCGTGATTTCATTTGGGGTGACCCTTCCGATGGTTGTGTTCTATACCTGGATTCTTACCGTGATAAAAGAAGCGGATATTTCTTTTATGTTTCTGCAGCAGGAACTCTCGCAGACGGTTTGATTGAAAACGATGTTAAACAACCAAATGATTTATCGTGGGATGCTGTTTGGGAAGGAAGTGCAAGTTTAAACAAAGACGGATGGTCAGTCGAGATGAAAATTCCTTACTCTCAACTACGATTTCAGGAAGGTGATTCACAGGTTTGGGGGATAAATGTTGAAAGGTTCATTAGCAGAAGATTTGAAACCGATATGCTTGTCTATACTCCAAGAAACGAAAATGGTTTTACATCCAGGTTCCCTGATTTAGTAGGCATTGAAGGAATAACTCCACCTTCCCGGATAGAATACTTGCCATATGTTGTGGGTAAAGCAGAATATATGCAAACAGCACCTGGAAATCCTTTTAACTCGGGTCACGAATACTCACCGGGTTTAGGACTGGACGTAAGAGCAGGTCTAGGTAACAGTCTTACTCTTAATGGAACAATAAATCCCGATTTTGGTCAGGTTGAAGTAGATCCTGCAATAGTAAACCTTACAGACGTAGAATCTTCATTTGAAGAGAAGCGTCCTTTTTTTACAGAAGGTGCAAGTATTTACAGATTCGGCGGTGGCGGAACAAACAACAGTGTTTCATTCAATTGGCCAACAACAAATATCTTTTACAGTAGAAGAATTGGTAGAGCACCCCAAGGTGGACTTCCCTCTTATGATTATGCAGATATTCCAAACGGAACACACATACTTGGTGCAGCAAAAATTTCAGGCCAGGTTTATGATGGATGGAAATTGGGCACAATCCAATCATTGACAAAACGTGAATACGCGGATATGAGTGTAGAAGGTGCAAATCCAAATGTAGAAGTAGAGCCACTAACTTATTATGGAGTTCTTCGTCTTCAGAGAGATTTTAATTCTGGCAGACAAGGATTTGGAATTCTCTCGACTTTTACAAATCGATTTTTTGATGATCAATCTCTCAACTCTCAAATAAATAAAAATGCCTTTGTTGCTGCAAGTGATGGCTGGACATTTTTAGATTCTGAAAATAGTTATGTTCTAACGGGCTGGGCTGCTCTTTCAAATGTTACAGGCACTACGGATAGAATGATTTCGCTTCAACAAAGTCCAACACACTATTTCCAACGCCCTGATGCTACACATATTTCGGTTGACAGTTCTGCTACCTCATTAACCGGCCACAGTGGAAGGTTAATGTTAAACAAAAATCGAGGACGGTTTACTTTCAATACTGCTATAGGATTTATAAGTCCGAAGTTTGAAGTTAATGATCTTGGCTTTGGTTCCTACAGTGATTATGTAAACGCTCATTTTTATACAAATTATATATGGAATGTCCCAACAGATTTTTATCAGTACTTCGGATTTAATGCAGCTACATTTGTTAGTTACGATTTTGGCGGAAACCGGATTGCTCAGGGTTACCGGGTCGGATCTTACTTTGCATCACGCGATTATTACAGTGCTAATCTTTCATACATGTACAATCCTTCAACTTTAAATTCAAGAAGAACACGCGGTGGACCGTTAACATTAAATCCTGAAAAAAACTCAGTCAATTTTGAAGTCAGCACTGATAACAGAGTATGGTGGGTTTTATCCCTTGGTGGAAATTTAATCACCGGTAAAGACGGAACTTCCCGCGGTATTTACACAAATTTTGAATTTAAAGTTCTGCCAACTTTGACACTTTCTGTTGGACCAGAATTTTACAAAGATATTTATGAAACTCAATGGATCGGAAATTTTTCTGATCCGGTTGCTAATGATACTTATGGCAAACGATATGTCTTTTCTCATCTTGATCAAAATACATTTTCGGCAAATGTTCGCGCCGACTGGATAATTAATCCTAAGCTAAGTTTCCAGATTTATTTACAGCCTCTTATTGCTTCAGGAAACTATAGTGATTTTAAATTCCTTCAAAGACCAAGCTCATATGATTTTACAGTCTATGGTGAGAATGGATCAACTATTGAACAAGGTAGCAATGCCAATGGCGAGGTAACTGCATATACACTTGATCCCGATGGAGAGGGTCAAGCAGAATCGCAGACAATTAGCAACCCCGATTTCAATTATATATCATTAAGAGGGAACGCAGTACTAAGATGGGAGTATATGGCGGGTTCTACTCTATTTCTTGTCTGGACTCAAAGCAGAGAAGATGTTGAACCAACCGGTGACTTCCGGTTTGGAAATTCATTCAACAACTTGTTAAGTGTGAAGCCGGATAACATTTTTATGCTAAAGATAACGTACTGGTTGTAAGTGTACATTCAGACAGATATTTATAAATCAGGTATAGTAGCTCGACTGATTATCGACTTTTATTGCAATTTATTCAAAAATTGCCTTTATTATTTAGTCTTTAACTATTGAGAGTTTAGTAAGAGTTTTTATATTTTTAGATGTGGCTTTTGCCATAATTGTTGTTTAATTACTAATAGAGGTCTCTTGTGAGCAAAAAACTTTTTGTGGGAAGTCTCCCATGGGCAGTAAACGACGAAGGATTAAAACAAGCTTTTACTCCATACGGTACAGTTGTTTCTGCTACTGTTGTTGTTGATCGCCGGTCCGGACGTTCTAAAGGATTCGGTTTCGTAGAAATGGAAAATGATTCCGAAGCCAAAGCTGCTATTGAAGCTCTGAATGGTTCTGAGATGAATGGCAGGAACATAGTTGTAAATGAGGCAAAACCAAAAGAATAAAATCTATATTGGTGTTATTTTTTTGTTCAAGCGCTCACTTTCGGGCGCTTTTTTATTTTAGAACGCAAACGTATTTAAACTAATAACAAAATTATTACTTCCTCGATAATTTAATTTCCATGCAAACTCAAGTTCAAGAGGAATTATTCCCTGCCCCAAACCAAAACCAATTTCATAAAAAGGTTTATTAAAGGTTTCTATTTTAACTGGCAGAAGTGCAGCAGACTCATCCCCTATTTCAGTAAGCGCAGAATTAAAGAACACGTTTAAAGTTATTTCCCAATCTTTAAAACCAGGAATGCGTAATAATTTAAACAATTCATCACGCAAGTTATATTCAAGATTAAGCGTTGCAACTCTCTCACCAAAAATTTCATTTACTCTTAGCGTGCGAAATGTGAATGATTTTGAAAGAAGATTAATATTGCCGGGTAATGCATACATATCCTGATATGGCAAAGCTCCAAAGTTGTACATCCCAAAGAGTTTAATATTAAGGAATGCGGAGCGGAAAGTTCTTGTAAAATTATCGATGTATAATCTGTAAGTCGTAAATTTAAGATCGCTTCCAAGCCAGTCAGAGTTTGAATAAGTTACATCTCCCGAATAATTAGTGTATGATTTACCAAGAGATGTTCTTCTTCTAAAATAACCGTCTTCAATATAATCTCTGAAATCCAATTTAAATCCTGCAGTAATAGCATTGATGCTTGTTTCATATATGGGAGGATTTACAGGATATTCTTTGTCTTTCCTAAAAAAAGCAAAGTCAGTATTATTCTGCGCACTTTTATCTTTTCGATTTAGGAATCCTGCACTCAAAGCAAGTACAGGAAAAACTTCACTTTCAACTTTAAAATCAAACCCGGCAGAATAATAGTAATTACGGAATTCTTCTTTATTCAATAAAGCCAAAAGTGATGCTGTAAGATCAGCATACTCATCCGAACTGCCGAAAAGTATTTTAATTGAGTTGTATGCATTAAAATTAATTGAAGTAGTTCTGTAATCTCCCAGAAGATATTCAAATGCAAAATCTGTTTTGAAACGCTTATCAGAGAATCCATAAGCAAGTTCAACTGATGAGTTTAATCTTTGATCGAGATAGTCCTCGAAGTAAAATCCAAGCCTGGGTGTGAATCCTTCTACACTATTAAATCGCCATAAATTAAGTGTGCCGTTAATTGCAAAATTTTCTGAAAAGTACGTCCTCGTACTTAACCAGGAAAACTGATCCCAGAAAGTAACGGGTACATTCCTCAAACTATCTATCCTTTTGTAAGCTTTATCTTCTTCATTAGTATTCGGAATGGTTTGAGTTGAAGTCCAGTAGAGCGAATCCTTTTTATCTGCATCCGGAAGAACTGTTACTATTGCTTTTGTAAAAATATCGTCGCTTAATTCGGGATTGATTTTATAATCGTATAGAATTGTATTAAGCTCAAACCCGAATCTCGCAAGCCCGAGAAAATTCCCTTTAGCAAAAAGTCTGTAATCAGCCGGCATATAAATATCATCGTAACTTGTAAACTGTTGAAAGATGCTAATTGTATCAAAAATTCCTCCGGGGTTTGCTGCACGGTTCAGCTCCAGTTCAACCTGAATAAGTTCAAAAGTGCTGTCGTTTATGAAAATGCTTCCAATAAATCCCGGGTCATCTGAACTTTTAGGTTTCATAAAAAGTTTAAAAACTTTCCGATCGTTTTTTAGCACAGCTTTATCTATATAATAATAATAGTAATCAAGTGCATCTTCGGATATTGGTCCGGGAAGATCACCACTAAAAAACGCAATGTTATCCTCATAAAAATTCTGAACCAGTCTTCCCCCAGTGATTGTGTTAATCGTCGGTGGGAAATTAGCACTTTGCTTTCGCGCAATAATAGTTTCTTTAAACTGATCTGGTTTTTTAAAGTATCCCTTGCTCTGATTTTCAAGTATTCCGGTAATTTTTAAATCTGCAGAATCTTCACCTGCACCCACTCCTGCAGATACTGTTCTACCTCTTGCACTAATTTCATCTGTTGTTCGTATTAGTCCTTTTGTATATGCTTCAAACTCATAAGTATTTAGCTTTTTATTTCTTTCTTTCTTTTTTTCTATCGCTTTACGGATTACTGCCAGCGCTGGATTTTCTCCGGGAAGAATCACAATTTCGGGCAGGAGTATATCCGTTTTCGTTAAAAAAAAGTTTACACCAAGCAAGTTACTGCTCAATTCAACTGTTGCAGTATCTGAATAATAACCTATATAAGAAGCCACGAGTATAAAACTCCCCTGGGCAAGCTTTAATTCAAACTCCCCGTTAATATTTGCCGCTGTGCCGAGGGTAGTATTTAAAACACGCACGTTCGCATACGGAAGCGCATTACCGGATTGAGAATCGCTGATCCTACCAGAGAGACTTAATGTCTGTGAATAAACTAAAGAAGGAAAGAGAAATAATGCTATAAGACAGTATTTTATATACATAGGAAATTTATTTGTTACAACTATTCAAAAGTAATTAAAACCTGAATTAGTAATAAGAGAAATTTTGGTGTTATTATTGTACGAACAATCTTTTATCTTTTTAAAAAGAAAATATTATTATTCAGTTATGAAGTATAAAAATATAATCCTGTTCTGCATTTTTACATTTGTCGGTTTTGTCTATCCGCAAAGCCAGGATACACTCCAAACCGACCCTGTAAACATAACTGCAAGAGCTGTTTTAAATAGGTATATCTACTCTATCGGTGGAATAGACAAATTTAAGAGTGTTATCGATAGAACAACGGTTATGACCGGTACGGCCATGGGACAACCAATCAACATAATGATTATGCAAAAGTATCCCAATAAACTTTTCCAGGAATTACAGGCCGGCGAAGTGAAGCAATTTCTCTATTACAACAGTGGCACGGGAACAATGATAATCGGTGATGAAAAAATTAGTATTGAAGGGAAAGAACTTGAGAGGCTTTCTATGGATGCTAATATGAAGCTGTTACTGGATCCTGAAAGTTACGGTGTTAAAATGGAATTGCTCCCCATTGAATTTGTGGACAGTGTTGAATGCTTAACCATTAAATTTACATTACCCTCCGGTATTCGATGGTTCCAATATTATGCAAATGATTCTGGACTGAAAGTAAAAGAGGTAAAGGAAATTCAGACAAAGCAGGGATTGTTTGAGCAAGAGACATATTTTT
>Ga0307445_10000981_pt1 | contig 15905 bp, 14 predicted proteins | sample SalMarSW160330MG_FD_202147 | JGI IMG/M metagenome (GOLD analysis project Ga0307445, IMG submission 202147) | Salt marsh sediment microbial communities from the Plum Island Ecosystem LTER, Massachusetts, United States - SW1603-30 | ecosystem: Environmental > Aquatic > Marine > Intertidal zone >...
ACGGCATAGCCATATCCTTTTTCACTATAGACACTCATTAAATTCGAGAAGGTCGGTGAAACTTTTATTTGTCCTTCTGTGCCAAATAATTCAAACCTCATATCATAACCTCCTGGTGCTGTCCATGATTCTTCAATAACGATTTGAGCATCATTCTCAAAATATAATACTCCTATGGCATTATCCTCAACTTCACATTTACCAAATCTTCCTCTTTCTGGAATAATGGTTTTCGTCTGACAGAAAACTTTAACTACATCACAATTTAAATACCACACTAAACAAGCAATATCATGTATACCTAAATCTAATAAAGCACCTCCTCCTGATTCTTTTTCTTTATAGAACCACGCTGAATGCGGACCAGAATGTTGTTCTTTTCCCCGACCCATATAAATTTGACCTAATGCCCCCTCATCAATCACCTCCTTAACCTTGCTAAAAGTGGGAGCATACATGTTATTTTCACAATAAAATATCTTCCTGTTGGACGAATTTTCTGCATCGAGCATTTCCTCCCCCTCTATAACATTCCTAGCTAATGGTTTTTCAATAAGTGCGTGTTTTCCAGAATTCAATATTTTTATTGTAATATCCTTATGAAGAAAATTTGGAACACATGCGGATATAGCATCACAATCTAGCTTTAGGAGATCTTCATAATTTTTCAATGGATTTCCTGAAATTCCATGCTTTCTCATGAGAATTTTAGCTTCCTCTGTATTGAGAGAGGAAAGCCCAACAATTTTTACATTTGGTAATAATGAATATGCATAACAGTGGTGGTTTGCAATAAATCCCGAGCCTATAATACCTATTCTTAATTTATCCATACAATTCAACCTATTATTCTATGACTTTAAAAATTATGATAAATCTTTCCAAAATTCCGTCGGATTAATTATTTTTTTGATATGAGAGAATGGACAGGCAGCAATACAATTACCACAATCGCTAGAATTAACAATCCAAAATTCAAAGCATTTTTCCACATTAACATAGTATTTTTTTATACCTGGATTATTTGAAATACTGATCGGATTAAAATTTGGTTCTTCTTCAAAGCTTATTGCCTTAGTTTCGCAAGATTCTGAGCACTTAAAGCATCTCTTGCAGGTTTTTTCCACTTTTTTTATAAAATTCAAATTAGGCACATCGGAAATTAGAGGTAGATCGGTGAAAACCTTACATATTCTCACTCTTGGACCAAATTCGGGTGTAATTAATAATCCATGTCTTCCTAAAGCTCCAAGACCTGCATCTAATGCTAACGGTATGCTAAGAGCAGTGTCGTTTCCGCATTGAATTGCACGATATCCTAAGTTCCTAATGAATTCCCCCAAACATGAAATTATAAACGCCATCTTGGAATAAGTTAGAGAAGCAGCAGCAGCTGCAGGTTGAGCCGGAGCTGTCGAAATAGCATCGTGATCCATTTCAATTGCCATGACAATTACTTTATTGATCCCATCAGGTAATATAATTGGAGTATCTAAATCTGAATTAGTTTGAGAGCCCTCCCTCACCCCTTTCTTTGATTCTGCTTCACTTACTCCAATTGGTCTTACAAAACCCGTTTTGAAAGTCCATTTATCATTCACATCTGCTATACCTACTAAAGAAGCTCCAAAAAATTTTGCAGCCTTCTTTATTTGTGTAGTAATTAAATTTTGATCCATTATTTCCATTTTAGATTTCATCCAATTCATTCCATAACCGATATCTATATCTTCAGTTCTCTCCCACGAGAAAGCAGAAGGAAATTTTTCATATATTGTCCAACCTGCGGCTACTAAAGCGAAATCTATTCGATTATATCCATCCTTTTTAGAGTTAATGTGAGATTCAATATTTTGATCAAACATTTTTCCAAAAGTTGGTAGACTTTTATCCCACGTGCGTCTATAGATCATATTGTTTTTTTCTTTAAAACGCTCGTATTTTTCTTCATCAATTTCATAAGGATAATCTTTAAAATTCATAATTTAAAATCAATTCGGCATTAATAAACTTCATTTTAAGAATTATCTTAATTATATATATTTGATAAAACAATACATAAAAAGTTTAAAGAATAAACATATAATTATGCAGTCAATTTCACTTGAAAAAAGATAATCATGACTAACAAGAGATTTATTGTTCAACTAGGGTGTGGAACGGACCAGCATGGTCACGATAATGATTGTACCCACGCAGCAATTAAAGCAATAAAGAATGCAATATCAAATAATTGCTTAACGGGATTATTAGAAATATGTGGTTTAAAAGATCCAAAGGATCTTCTCGCCATGAAAGTTCACGTGAAGATTGGTGCTCCCTATCCTGACAAATTAGATCACAAAAAAGTACTGAAAGCAGTACCATTTGGTTTAAAATCGCTTGAAGTTGTTAAGGGAGGATTGGTAGCAGATGGAATCATGATAAAAGAATTAGGAGATACTTCAAATAAGATGATAATGTGCAATGCTGCAGTGACTGTATCAATATCAATTTAATCTCAAATTATTGAATTAAACATTAACTGATAAAAATGGATAATAGATGTGAATGGGTTGGGAATGATCCTTTAATGCGAGAATATCATGATACCGAGTGGGGGACCCCTCAACATGATGATCAAATCCTCTATGAATTATTAATTTTAGAAGGAATGCAAGCTGGACTTAGTTGGAGTACCGTGCTTAAAAAACGTGAAAATTTCAGAAAAGCTTTTGATAATTTTGATTATAGGATTATAGCTAACTACGATGAGGATAAAGTTGAAAAACTACTTTTAGACGAAGGAATTATACGAAATCGACTAAAAATCAATTCTGCTATTATAAATGCAAAATGCTTCATCAAGATTCAGGCAGAATTTGGTTCATTTGATAATTATATCTGGAAATTTGTAAATAACAAACCAATAGATAATAAATGCACATCAATGAGTGATATACCAGCTCATACGGAAATTTCTGATTTAATAAGTAAGGAAATGAAAAAGCGAGGTTTTAAATTCGTTGGTAGTACAATAATCTATGCATTCATGCAAGCAATTGGAATGGTAAATGATCATGCTGACTATTGTTTTAGATACGAAAAAATTAATAAATTAATGGTTTAACTCTAAATTTTCTAATCCAATTTCTTCTTCTGCATATTGTTTTAGTGCGTTCCATTGTTCTTCAGAAGTTCCAAAATATTTGAATAAACCTATTCCTAAACCAAAATCAAACCCTCTCATTTGTTTTAACATTTCTTGAGCATCACATTCAACGGAATTTGTTACTGTTAATGCAGGACTTTTAAACTCATGAGCTCTCTTTTTCATGTTCCTTATAAAGTACCAATAGAATAAATCAGCTAATTTTCCCCAAAACCATCCGTCATCCCTAGTCCCCATTAAATATGGGTATTCCATTGGAGAAGCAATATCTAGAATGGAGGAAAGTTTTTCCCAATCCTGTCCTAATCTCTTCCGAGTAAACATTTTTTTAGGTCCTGGAAGACAAAACCAACCTGAAACGCAATTATTATTCGTAGATTTAATTATATTATGCAATTTCTGAGCATATTCAGCAATATTATCTGCTTTAAAATCGTACCATTCCTTACTCTTCAGTAATTTAGATTTTACTCCATATTGATCAGTAAATTTCTCTCTACACCTATTGCAATGGCAAAGATCTGTATATGCTCCATCATATCTAATGTAATCTGCAAACAAACCCATAATCTTGTAATTTTTTACAACTTCCTCGGCGATATCAACTAAATAGTCAATGTGTTTGCTTGTAGGACACATGAAACTCGTGAGAGGGATATATCCCTTTCCTCTAGCTCCTCTTGATTTACCAATTTTAGCATCCATCTCCGTTGTAAGGAAAGGTATTTTTTTTTGATATTCTTCAATTGATATACCGTCAGGTAAATCTACCCTCATTTCTCCTTCTTTATGAGTAGATATATCACCTTTTGCAAATTTTTTTCCTTTTTTTTTGCTACTTTTTCCATGCACACTAACACGTTCGGGGTGTAAATATCCTTGATAAGCATCGTTCATACTGGTAAAGGACGCCATTATTTTTATATTCCTATCCTTCCCAGAATCACAAAATTCTCCCAAAATATCACGATTAGTTGGATTCCAACCTATCTTAGTATTCCAAAGACAAGCTCCATCTGTATCCTTAATAACAAGACCGAGAACATTGAAATGATTATCCTCTAATTTATCCAATATTTTAACTACATTTAAATCATTTTCAACAAATTCATAGTCCAATTTTCTAAATCCATGAAGACCTCTTACAGGCATTAATGCCATGGCGAATATTTTTTTAACTCCAATCTTATTGCGCACTTCAAGTGTTTTTACTAGATCGAAAGTAAAATAATTTGACCAATCTATATTATTTTTCATGATTCAATATTTTCAAGTAATACATTCTTGATATTATACTAATTTTTAAAATTTATATGCATGGAATAAATATTAAATACTATATAAAGAACTTAAAGTTAAAAAGATAATATTAATTAAATAAGTATAGTAGAAGGCAAGAAAAAAATGTCAATACTATTGGAAACGGTATTATAATGTACGATGCAACATTCAAAATTGTAATATTTGGAGACGCGGGTTGTGGAAAGACCACGTTAACTCAGAGATTTTTAACGAATTTATTCGTATCAGATTCCAAAATGACAATTGGAGTGGATTTCGAGGTAAAGAGCCTAGTTGTCGATGAGCAAAAAGTTAAACTACAAATTTGGGACTTTGGTGGGGAAGAAAGATTCCGATTTTTACTTCCAACTTATGTACGAGGTGCTCGAGGTGGTATTTTCATGTATGATATTACAAATTATTCATCAATAGCACATATTGATGATTGGCTAGCTGTAATAAAAAGAGAAATAAAAGCTGAAGATCCGTTTCCTATAATAGTTGCTGGAGGGAAGGCTGATTTATCCGAACATCGGGAAGTTTCTGCGAGGGATGGGATTAAAATTGCCAAATCACGAGGAGTTGATGGTTTCATTGAATGTTCCAGTAAGAATGGAGAAAATGTTGATAAATTATTTGAAGCTCTAACCAGATCGATGTTAAATGATTTTTAGTTCTAATTATTCAAGAACTTTTTCTTCTTTAGAATTTAATGCATCAGTTTTCATATCTACTTCGTGAAGTTTTTTAATATCAGTTCTCCTACCTAGCACCATCGTTTGGAATTCAATATCTTTCTTATATTTACTTGAAAATTCTAGTAAAGTCTTGATCATTTTTTTCTCATTTTCTTCATCTTTGATATTAATTCCCCCAAATATTGGGACTTCTGAGAAAGTTTCAGAAAGCTCTATTAAAAGTTCCTCAGATAATACGTCTGCTCTATCTTTAATAGCCAAGTCTATAGTTTCCTTCAGATCTTGATATCGATCTTTCTTCCCAAATTGACAAGTTAAGCATTTAACAGCTCTATTTTTAAGAATGTTTAACGTGATAATGCCAATTAAGTATTTGAAATTGAAAATAATTTTATCTTTATCTTCATTAGTTTGATAGTCAAATACGATTTTATCTGCAATGGAATAAAGACTCGCAAAATAGATTGCTCTTTCGAAATATACAGGATCGATGCAAAAGAGGCGAGTAAACCAAAAAGAACTTAAATTTTCTGGAGGATTTTCTGATAATAAATAGAATACAATTCGGCCATCTCGTTCTTTATAGAGCGTATTTTCGTTCTTAAGCATGTTTAAATACGTAGAGATCGTAGAACGAGCAATTTCCTTGAAATATTTTTTATATTCAAATTCTACATCTCTCGTAGTTACGTGTTTCTTTCCTTCAAAATAATATTTTAACATAATCCCTAAAATTCGACTTTCATGAAGCCTTCCCGTTTTTACACTTTGTTCTTCAGATTCATCCTCTCGAATATTATAGATATCAACCAACTCAGGAGCAACTTCCTGAATCAATTGTTCTAAAATATATATGTTTAGATCAGTAATTTTTCATTCTCTCCAATCATTGACGATCATTCTTATTTAAATTATTAAAAAAGCTGTAACTTTTTAATAATTAGTGTTCGATTATATTAGAGAATCCGTGGAAATTGATTGAAATTCTTGTTGTTATTAAATATTTTTATGCTTTGATTGTAATATAAAAATTTATAAGATAAAAAATAAAAAATAGGAATTAAAAGAGTTCTAATAGATTTAAGAATTTTGATGCTTTTCTTTCCAGATTGGATCGTTAATTTGGAGGATCCTACGTTGCACCTTACCAAGTACATTTTTGGGAACTTCAGGAATGAATTCAATTATAGCTGGACATTTCCATTTCGTCAAGTTTTCTGAAACCCAATCCATCAATTCTTGTTCCGTGATTTTACCAACATATTCTGGTTTTAATTCAACCCATGCCTTTGTAATCTCTCCAACTTTTCCAGCAGGATCAGGTAATCCAGAAACAGCAGCTTCTGAAACAGCTTCATGCTTCATTATCATGGATTCAACTTCTTTTGGAAAGACAGAGTGACCGGCAACTTTAATTAATTGTTTCTTACGATCCATAATTTCAATCGTGCCATCCTCATTCATAAAACCAATGTCTCCAGTTAATAACCATAGCTTTCCATCATACTTTTTGATCGTGTCTTCTGTTTCTTCCTTTTCATTCAAGTATTCATACATTACCTGTGGACCATTAACGCAAATCTCACCAGTAAATTCATCACCAAAATTTTTGTCATTGGGATTTCCTAAACAAATAGGACCAGCACTAAAGTCATCAGTGGGCCAAATTCCCCATTGGGTTCCTGGAAAAGGCATTCCAATTGTCCCAAGAGGACTTTCACCAAACAAGCTTCCGGCACTCACTACTGGAGTCGCTTCAGAAAGCCCGTATCCTTCAACTATTCGACCTCCTGTATTCTTTTCGAAAGCATCTCTAACGGGTGCATGAAGAGGACCCGCTCCCGAAACACTAAGCTTGAGCTTACCCATCAAATTTGGAAACTTTTCAAGATGCGGAAAATCAGCAATCCTTTTGAAAAGGATTTCCGCTCCTGCATATAATAAGCCTTCAGGAGCATCGATTTCTTCAATATGTTCCAAGAGTTCTTCTGTGGCAGGTGGTGATGGGAACAAGAATATCCATCCTCCTAAAGCAACCGAAGCGAGCATAACTACGGTATGACCAAAGCTGTGGAAAAACGGAAGAACTCCTAGATTTCCGATGCCTGGATTTTCTCCTCCAAACCATGTTTGACATTGCAAAGCATTTGATACTACATTAAAGTGAGTTAATACAGCTGCTTTTGGCAATCCAGTGGTTCCTCCAGTCATAATATAAGTAGCAGGATGTGTTTTTACATCAATGTTTACTTTTGGCACGTTTGGTTCAGTGTCTAATAAAGTCATGAACTCATGTGCATCAGGTACTTCTACTTTCCCTTTAGGAATTTTTCCCAATAATTTACCCAAGGTTTTCTTAAATCCTAACCCATGAGCTAAATCTGCTAAATTAGTAGAAATATAAACATCTATATTAGTTTTATCTAATATGGATCCTATGTATGGTAGATTAAATTTGAGGCGACTTTTACTTTTTTCATCGAACATCGCATCATAGGCAATCAATACTTTTGCATTAGTCATTGTTAATTGATGTAGAATTTCTAAAGGTTTATACGTGGGATTTACACCCGTGGCAATAGCTCCGATTTTCACTGCCGAAAAATAAGCAACAACGTATTGAATGCAATTTCCCATGAGTAACGCAACAACATCTCCTTTCTTAACGCCAAGATTATTAAGAGCTGTAGCAAATCGGTCAACATATCCTTGAAATTCTTCGTAAGTTACCTCCGTTTCTAAGAACCAAATGAATTTATCTTTAGCATATTTTTTCGCTTGCTTATCGAAAAATTCAGTTATCGTTATTTCTGGAAAATCGATATTCTTTGGAACACCTTCTGGCCACCATTTCTGGAACCAGCGTTTACTTTCATTTACTTGATATTTATCTTCTTTAACTATCGGAATTTTAAATCACACTCTAGCGATATAACAAATTAAGTTCTCCTAATCCTTCATCACTATTATTATTTTCGTGATAAAATTGATTGATGTTGATCAACGGAAATTTTAAAAATTAAAATGCTCAGAAGCATCTTAGAAATGAATAATTTAAAAAAATAAAAAAAGAGAAAAATAAAAAAAAGATTTGAATTGTTAAAACTTAAAACCTTGCATCCTTACGTCGCTTTATTAAGATGGTCCCAACACCAACTAAACCTATACCAGCAATCAATAGAATTAAAGCCCAAAAACCTTGAGCTTCAAAAACCATGTAGACGCTGAAAGTGGGATCATGCCAAATGCCGTTACCATTCTCGAACATTGGGAAACAAACAGCATATGCAGCCACGTTAAAGCTGACATTTAGCGCGATATCCGTTGCAAAAGTTGTGAATTGATGTGTGTTATTTTGGAAGGTATCATGTCTTTCAACTTCTGCATTGTATAGGGCTACCGGAATGATGCTACTCGATGCTGGAGCGGTTGTACTCGTACCTTCGGCACCATATAAATAATCTGGACCAGCAATATCTACGAATTCTAATTCATGACTGCCAAATGCGCCTCCGAGATAATTTCCTACTTGTAGAGAATGTGTTTGATTGTTATAATCATCAGCAGGATCTAATAAAGACGTTGGATCTGCGGGATTTTCTCCTAATACCGCAACATTCAAGTGGAAGTGAAGCATCGTAGAAAGATAGATGATAGCTAAATTTAAGTTAGTGATATTATTATGTGCTCCAGATCCTCCATTCCAAGGTGAAAAGAATTCATCCAGCTTGATTGGTGCAGCTAATACACCAGGTGCGACTTCTTTTGGTTGAAATGAAAATCCAAAGTGAATATATCCCAATGTTTCATTAGTAGCACCTAAGTATGACTCTAAATCCACACCTACTGGAACAGGCGTAATCATTACATCATTCATTGTTAAACCCCAAGAAATCTTGTTCGTTCCTGTTTGATGAGGGAGTTCAAATTCAAAGTCACCCACAGTTCCCAAGACAATGCGGTGAGTCACTTCAGAACTTTGAGGTACCTGGGCTGGAACATCATTGATTAGAATTGATGAATTGACATATTTGGTTGAAAGCATGCCATCTTTATTTGTATCATTATACAAGAACGCACCAGCTAAGTGATGGGTAAATAAATAAAATTCAATGTCTACTCCTCTAAATATATTGGCAATATTTACAGGTTCACTACCCCCTCCTCCAATCAAGTCGATTATTTCAGCGGCATCAATGTGGATTTCGAAATTCTTGATCCATAATTGAATCAGATCAAATGTAAATGAAGTCCACAAGGTCTCAACTAAAGAAGCCTCATCAGTTGGTCGTAAGAGCCATTCCATGTAGCTATCTTTATGAGCTTTGGCTGTAACATTCCATGAGGTTAACATTTCTTCAGCTCCACTTACTAACGTATCATTTAACACAGCATCATTTGATCTAATCTTATTATCTGTATCAGTTACCCTCCAAGTTTTCGTCACATCAAATCCAGTGCCTGGGATGATATTCATGCTTTGCCAAGTAATTGGATTTAAGGCAAACAACTCGTCACCAGTAAAGATATCATTAATATGAATCAAGAACCATGTAAGAACCTCAACACCTTCGCTAATCAATTCCTTTGGAACAGTCTGAGTTTCAAAATTATAACTCATAAATTTGTTGAAAAAATCTATTAACTTTTCCACAGCTCTGATGAAAGATTTATCTTGATCATAAATTAAAAGAGTAACACCAGCACCTACGGTAATAGAATAATTAGCTTGACCTTCTTTTTTAACTTCACAATAAGCACTTCCATGCCCAGCGATTGCGGATTGATTATAATAAGCAGGTGGTAGATAATATTCAGATTGAGCAGTTCCGTAATCTTTAGTCCCATTATGAGTCTCTTCGGAGAATGCACTGAGAACGTAAACTCCAGGTATTACTTCTTTATCAGTGAAGTTCGTTAACGTTTCCATAAAGAGCATTTCAAATACTTTTCCGATTATATTACCCCCATAACCTAATGATCCAAATACACCCCCTAATGATCCAAAAGCACCAGCAAGTGCTTCAGGAGTCCCAATATTTACTTGATTGTAATCGATACCATCATCATGTTCATAACCAGCAGCCATAGCAGGCGTCGCCACTACTGAAGCGACCAGCAAGGTTATTACCATTACTGATTTAAAACTAATTTTTTTCATAATATTTGATCACGTTTTCAAATTAAAATTTGATCTTATAAATATAGATTTATCTCGGGTTTTTAATGATTTATATTCTAATCAAATAGAAAATCTGAAATCATCGATCTTTTGACATTGTTCGTCTACAATACTCCTGCAATCACCATCTATCACATGTAATGGAATACTTTTTCCCCATTATATCAAGAATGTAAATGCTTGATGAAGAATCATTAATTTTCGTAATAATATATATCTATTACTATCCAATTCTTAAAGAAATGTTCATTCACTAGTTAGAAACGTGTACACGAGGATAAAAATATAAATGATCGCTGTGAGAATCAAGCTCCAAACTCTTAAAAACTCAGAAATCTCTGCGTTCGAGAATACGACATTTGAACCTATGAAGACTATCGCAACTAAATATCCCAAGAAATGCCCCTTGAAACCCTTATTCTTTGATTTTCCCGCAACATAATTTACAATGGATGTAAATATGATAATAACGAAACCAGCAAAATAAAACACGTCCATGATGTCATAATTATACAAACCTAAGTATCGATTCACATCCATGTATAAAAATAACCCAAATAGAAATAGCTCCAAAAATTTAACTTTCCAGAATTTCTGCTTTTTAGAGGGATTGAATGTATAAAATTGTTCATAATCGCTTATTCCATTGTTTGAAAACAATATAAATAACGATCCAATCGCTAAGGCGGTAAATAATGAGTAAGAAAATATGAAAAGATATGGTAGAATCTTTATCCATATCTCATTCCATAAGAAAAATGATAAATTCAGATATTGATGGATGATACTAATAGTACAAAAAATAGGGACTATCGCAAAAATAACCATTAAAAATTTAGTGAAAAAAGATACTGATGTGTCTTCCTCCCAATCTTCCCTCTTATATGTTGATAAACGCCAAGCAAATGATGCAAAACTAAGTATAGAGATTATAGGCGTGATAAGAGGGAATATAAATATAAATAGGAGATATATGGCATTTATTCCATAGAAAAATTTCATTCGGGACGGAACCACGTCTATTTTTTCACTAAAAGAATCAAGTGAATTCGCAAGTCTATTAGCAAATAAAATTAAGAAAAACACCCAAGAAATTCCATATACTAGTGGAATTATTATTTTAATCATCCAAAAATTCAAGACCGGATCAGTAGAATACCACAAACTAAAATCAACTAAATCATAAATCAAGAAAGTGCTAAGAGGCACCATTACAATTAAAATAAGCACTATTAATCGAGAAATTATTAATCCTTTTACCTCTTTCGACATGAACTTGCACCTTTCATTCTTGTTTTATATATATATAATTGTTAACCAATTTAAATGGTATTTTTTCCTTAATCCATGAAAGTGATAGTGCGCTCCGAATAGAAAAAATTAAAAAGAAAAATATGCAAAATTAGTTTTGATTTAGATTAGTTCTTGGATCCACAATTCGTGCAGAATTGGTCATCTGAAGTTAACTTTGCTCCGCAATTGGTGCAATAGTCTGTACCAGTTCCACCCAACGTGGGTTCTGAGGATGCTTCACCTTTTTTCGATTTCTTTATCTTTGGAGCTTTATCTCCTTTTCCTCCCGGTTTATACTTCAAGCTTCCTATAAACCCCCCAAAGACCGCTCCAACGAGAGATCCTTCCAGTATTGATGTTCCAACAGCTAAGGCATAAGGTAAATCAGTGAGACCTGATGCTAACCCATCTATCACTCCTGCAATCATTGGACCCACCATGGGAATGAATGGAAGGATGAAGTAAATGACAAGAGCAGGGATCACGTATCCAATACCTATAGCTAAACTCGTATGGATGCCTCCTCGTGGTGAGTGAGCAGAAATTGCACTTGTTATCGTACAACACAATATCCAAGGTAATATAACCGAAATTAATAACATCACGTCATCAGGACGATAAAAAAGGCACCAATGAATTGGAAAGAGGAAAATCAGGATCAATCCAATAAAAGCACCCCCTACTATTCCTATTATAGTACCTAAGCCTCCCATTAGCCCTCCTAATGCACCTAATGCATCATTTAAATTCGTAATTAATCCTCCCGTTATGGAACTGGTCAAATCAAGAAAAGAAAAGCTTATCCACGCCATGGGAATTAGACATAACATCCCGACACATCCGCTCCAACACACTCTACCGAATCCTATATCGAATCACCTAGTTTAATTAAAAAATTCAACAATTTATTATTGTTAATTTTATTACTTTTTGTATATATTTATACAATAAGTATAATTTAAATCTACTCATAAAATCGATGGTTTAATAAGATTAAGTCATTGGTAAGATCTGCTAACGTTATTTCGTTTATTGACAAATTAGAATAAAAATAAATAGTGAAATAAAATATTATTTAATATTTTTGATTTCTCCTTTTTCCATTGTAACAACTTTATCAGCATATGTTGAAAGAGAACCTCTATGAGTCACTACAATAATGGTTGTTTCCATGTCCTTATTAATATGTTTTAATAAATCCATAACTTGTTTTTCAGATTCAGGATCAAGATTCCCGGTTGGTTCATCCGCTAAAATTACTCTAGGGCGATGTACAATCGCTCTTGCAAGACCACACCTCTGTTTTTCTCCACCAGACATTTGAACAGGATAATGATCTTTTCTTTCCAGTAAATTAACATCTCTTAATGCGGCTATTGCTCGATTTTCTATCTCCTTTTCTCTTAATACTGTTGGCCAAAGTAAAGCTGAAACATTTTCGATAGCTGTTAATGTAGGAACTAAATTGAAATCCTGAAATACAAATCCTATTTTTTGTCTACGAATCTTACTTAAACGATCTTCAGTAGCTCTTGCAATGTTTTCACCATCGAAAATAATCTTCCCTGAATCTGGTAAATCCAATCCGGATAAAACATTAAGTAAAGTACTCTTTCCGCATCCTGTGGGTCCTTGGACAATAACAAATTCTCCAGATTTAATTGTAAGATTAATATCAGCAAGAGCTCTTATTATTGCACCTGCTCTTCGATATTCCTTATTTACATCTATAGCTTCAATCATCGTATCTTTATCTATGGGCATCTTCTTTCTCACTCTCCAACCTTCTTTAATGCGATTATTGGTCTCACCTTGTAAATTTTTCTATTTGCTAAGAGTATTGCGATAATTTGGACTGCAAGAAAAGGAATGAATGTAAATATGACTGGAATTAAATCTATCAATACAAGCGGTATTCCAGTCAATAGATTTGCAGATTGAAGGTATCCCACTCCTGCGGTATAATGAAACAGGACTTCAATGACGATGAGAAATCCCAAGAATGTTGTGAAAAATATTTTTCCAGTGACTAGTGAGTTGATATCTGCATTTGTATAGCCGATACATTTTAACGTTGCCCAGGTTCTTCGATTTCTTGCAACGATTATCCAAGCATACAGCAACGAAAGAAGTAAGCTAACACCGAAAAAGATCAGAACAAAAAATCCTGCCATTCCTGCAAGTTCTCCTGTAAATGCTAATTGCATGAAAAGACTTGTAAGAAATATCAATGAGGTGTAAATAAGTATGAATACTGTAAATATTTTTTTTTCACGTAAAGTCATTAATATAGCCTTCTTCCAAAGCCTAAAAGCCATTTGTTTCACCAATTTTTATAAATTTTTTTTTTTTGAAAAAAAGTGTCTATAAACTAATTATATTAATTTATATTGTTAAATTTAACCTAAATTCAGAAATCGATTTTATGAGTAGATTTAAATTATACTTATTGTATAAAATTTTTAGAATAAAACAAAATGAATAAAATGACAGCGGAAATAGAAGCAGTTATTGATGATCTGTTAAATGAAGAGCAAAACATTTTTGGCGTAGCGATAGTTAGCCAGTCCGGAAATTTAATAACACAAACAGAAAACTGGGATATCTCTGGTGATTTAAGCTCAATTAATAAATTACTTCAAACTAAATTAGAATTAGGACAAAAAGGAATGTCCAGCATAACAATTCAAGGCATTAAGTATATGCTTGTGGAAAATACCGAAGAAAGAAAAATTGGAACAAACATTACAGGTCAAGGACATGTCATCATAGCACCAGTTCCAATTGGGGGGAATGGAGCGCTTATTTGCTATATCAATCCCCAAGTAGGACCAAGAGATGCCTTGTTCACGATCCAAACTTATGCACTCCGTTTATCTAAGTTAATTTAACACTTTTTTTATTTCTAATCTAAAAGTTGAACTTAAGGTCATAGATTATTCCAGTAGGGAACTAAAAGCTTAAGCAATGCATTTTTGATCTTATCGACTTCATTACTTGCTAAATTTTGAAGGGTGATATTTTCAAATTCAGGGGGACTATAAGTCTCATTTAATAGCGCTTTAAGTATAGCCAACACGCAATATTTTAGACCAATAATGCTGTAACCTCCTTCTAAAATAAAAGCTAATCTTCCCTCGCAAATTTCTTCACTCAAATTCAACATGTTTTTAGCAAATTGATGGTATGCTGCACTAGTTAATTGGCAATTTCCAATAGGATCTGCAAAGTACATGTCAAAACCGGTAGCTACGATAATAATGCTTGGTCGAAATTCCCGTAAAATGGGCTTAATGAGATCAAAGATCTTCAAAAAATCGTGATTTATAATCCCCGGGGGAACGGGAAAATTAATGTTCTTTCCTAATCCTTCACTTGAACCTAATTCATCCATCATGCCCACATCTCCCATTTCAAAATCATATTCGTGGATTGAGAAATATAATACGTTAGGATCTTCATAGAAATATCTTGCTACACCATCTCCAAAATGATCATCGATATCAAAAATGGCAATTTTTTCTTGATAATTCATGTATTCTCTCACATAATAAATCGCGTTTGCTATATTATTAAAAATACAGAGACCAGATGCCTTTTCTCTAATGGCATGATGGCCTGGAGGGCGAATTAACGCAAAAGATTGATTGATCTCGCCACTAATAATTGATAATATCGCTTGAATAGCACCTCCAACTGCCATTTTTGCAACCTTGAATGTATCCTCGGTCACAAAGACTTCATCCTCTAATAATCCCCCTCCAAGAGACGAAATTCTTTTAATAGAATCAACATGATAACGTGAATGTGCTAAATACAAGACTGATTCTCCTATTTCCAAAGGTTTTAACTTTATAACTCGTTTATTTTCAAAAATCTTCTGATTTTTTAAAAACGTAATAATGTGTGAAATTCTAGATGGATTTTCAAATGAAATAAAACTTGGTTTAGGATAGGGAGGGTCATGCATTATTCCAAAAGCATCATCTGTCACTATTCCCAATTTGAATTCATGTTTCATGATATTCATTCTTAACTAATATAATAATACCTAAACTAATATATTTAAAATTGCTAAATACATCTTAAAAATATAAGGTATTTTTAAACATAATAGGTAATCATTTTGAGTGCAATAGAAATTTTTCTGACGATTTTATACAATATTCTTCCAATTATCATTCTTTCAATCCCTTACTTTTTCCTCAAGAAAAGATTCATTGGAAAATTATATTTCCGTTTTTTATTAGGAATTATCGTTTTTTATCTAGTCTATTGGGTTTTGCCAGTAATATTTCAA
>Ga0307445_10000984_pt1 | contig 15886 bp, 14 predicted proteins | sample SalMarSW160330MG_FD_202147 | JGI IMG/M metagenome (GOLD analysis project Ga0307445, IMG submission 202147) | Salt marsh sediment microbial communities from the Plum Island Ecosystem LTER, Massachusetts, United States - SW1603-30 | ecosystem: Environmental > Aquatic > Marine > Intertidal zone >...
TGATCTGGAGCGAGGGTAACTATAAAATCCGGGTTGATGTCTGGGATCATGCTGAGGTGGAAGGATCAGACGATGTTTTCCAAATGCGTATCTATGACAAGATAGGTATACTCTATCATGAGGTGGGATTTGACCCATATGGATTCCTACAAGGAGGAAGTATTGTAATTCACACTGATGAAAAGAAGTGAGAAGGCAGAGAAGGGAGAGAGGGAAATCCCTCTCTCTTATTCTTGAAATTACATCTGTTTCTTGCATATTGGACAGAAACTTAGGTCCGAATATTTCTCGAGCCATGACGATTACAAAAATACATACTAGTTGATCAAGATAGGCAGATGAAATAATCTTGTGAGTTGCTTAATACCTCTTTGAAGACACACTTCTTGCTTTTTGGTTACTATAGGAGAAGTGATTAAAAATTGAGAGTAAAAAATAATAATGGTCCCAATTGACCTATGTTCTCAGAGATACTTGGAACCATTGTATACTTTCTAGTCTATATCCTACTCAACGAATAATGGTACCAAACGATAGTTATGTGCTTCAACGTATCCTCTACTCGTAAGCTTTAGAAACGGACTTGTTGCAAGTGAGAGAAATGCCAGATGCATTAGAGGCATATGAATAGGTGATCCAAGTTGCTCAATATATGCGGTGAGTTCATCCACTTTAGCATTGCATGTTTCGATATCATACTCGGAAATTAGCCCTGCGATTGGAAGAGCCATAGTACCTAAGACCTTACCTTCATTTACTACAGCAGCTCCTCCTTGCATTTTAATCACTTCATTGCAAGCTAATGCCATATCTGCTTCATTCGTTCCCATGACCATCAAGTTGTGAGTATCATGCGATACTGTTTCAGCTACAGCTCCACTCTGCATACCAAATCCTTGCACAAAACCCCTGCCAAATTCACCATCGCTGAGCTTGTATCTACCTACAACACACATCTTGAGAATGTCCTTGTCTAGGTCAACGTGCACCTGACCATCAGTAGATGGCATTAATATCTCTCTAGACTCGGATAGATTCTCATACTCAATTAATCCTATTACTCTGGTTAAGACTTCTTTCTTGCCTTTTAGTGCATTAAACTCGAAGTTCTTTGCAGTCAGATTTGGAGGGATGTAAACCGATTTCTTTACAGCATCCGGGTAAGTATATTTTGTTTTGATGCCTACAAGCATCTTACCTTTTGCAGCTACTTTCTTCCCTTCAAAATAGACGTGTTCCATATCAGTCGTCTTCCATCCATTCACTTCAATATTGGAAACAACACAGATGTCCGCAAGCTTTCCTGGAGTGATGCTTCCCAGATTTCTATCGAGGTGATAATGAATCGCAGGATTAATTGTACCCATCTGTACCGCTTCGACAACATCGAAGCCCTCTTCCAGTGTGATTCTAATGCTGTTGTTAATATGCCCAACATTAGGATTAAGAAGGTCCGGAGGACACATATCATCTGTACAGTGGACGCAGAAAGCTGTCTTCAAACTAGCTTCTTTCACACCCCGAAGGCAAGCTCTTAGATTGTGTTGTGTTGAGCCCTCTCGCATTAGAATATACATACCTCGCCTAATCTTCTCAATGGCTTCACCTTCATCGCTTGTTTCGTGACAGTCACTCGATCCTGCAATAAGATGTGCAGCTAGCTGTGGTCCAAAGAGAAATGGTGCATTGCCCTGCACTATCTTTCCTTTTTCCATTGCAGCCACTGCTGAATCGATTACGAGAGGAAGAATATGTGGTGCGTGCTTCATGACTAAGTCTACATTTGTAAAACCCTGCACTTCACCAACACCTCCTACTTCAGGGTATTCCAGGAGTTCCCTAACATCTTCTCTTGACACCTCAACGCCAGGAGTTTCTAAGCCTGGACAATCTGGTGTCAGTGAAGGTGGAAGTAAGAAAACCCTCTGTGGTATCTTAGTAGAGCGTAGTTCTTCTATCATTGCTGTGGTTCCTACTTTGCCAACAGCATTCACAATCTCATGTGGATCTGCAAATAGAGTAAGTGTTCCCGTAGGAATTGAGGCTTTTGCAAACTCTACTATTGTCAACATTGCGCTCTCAAAATGCATATGGCCATCAATCAATCCAGGGACTATGTATTTACCCATACAGTCGACAACTTCCGTTTTATCGCCTATGGTATCACGAGCATCCCCTACTAGTACAATCCGATCTTTCTTGACAGCCACGTCGGTATGATGCTCAATCTCTCCGGAACAGACATTAATCACATTACCATTCTTGAGCACCAAGTCAGCTTTCTCAATACCCAGTGCGGCTTTGACAAGCGTTTCACGATAGCTTATATCTTTCTTGGACATTCTAGACACCTTTTGAATGATTGTTCTAAATAAGGATAATGTACCTTAAAAGATGCACGATTCAACGTCTATCTATTTGTATTTCGTACAAGAAAAAGCATCAACTTATAACGAGACTTCGGCAAAGAATATATATCGGGATAAAGGTTTCATTTCTTCTGAAACATATAGGTCGTGAGTTGAATGGAGTCTGACTTACATCAAGATTTTCAAAGTCTACTAGGAGAAGCTAAAATAATTATCACTGAATTGAGTGAACAGAAAATCCCAATCCGCATCATCGGTGCCCTGGCCTTTTACCATCAGTGTCCTGTTCATCGTGAGCTTTATGACCGTATGGCTAGAATCCCTACAGATATTGACTTTATCGCATACTCAAAGAATAGGGGTGAATTAACCAAGTACTTAGAGGCTAAATCCTATGAGGGGCTTCATCGATTAAACGTCCTATATGGTATGCGTCGACAAATTTTCAAACACAAACAGACCAATCTGTATATTGACATCTTTTACGATGCCTTAGATATGTGTCACAAAGTTGATTTTCGAAACCGTCTTTCTTTTGATCCATTGACTGTATCTCTTACAGATCTTGTCTTGGAGAAGATGCAAATCGTACAAATCAATGAGAAGGACATAAAAGACTGCATCCTGCTTTTCCTTGAACATGATTTGAGTGAAAAAGAAGAAATATCCATCAATGCAGGTTACATCGCTGATGTCTTATCAAAGGATTGGGGATACTACTATACAGTCACAACTAATCTTAAGAAAATCAAAGACTTTCTTATTCAGTATGATTGGATTCCACCGGATGGAGAGGGCAGGATAATAGATCGTATTAACCGACTACTCCAATTCATTGAAAATAAGCCAAAGAGCAGGAAGTGGAAGATGAGGGAGAAGATTGGTACAAAGCGTCAATGGTACCAAGATGTCGGAGGTGAACGAGCAGCAGTCGTACAACAAAATGGTTCTTGGACAACTCAAGGCGGCAAAGACGACACGGGAGTTTAATTCAAATGGGCAAAATGGAACGCTTCTTCTATACGTGTGACATTCATGGTTCAGAGATGACTTTCAGAAAGTTACTCAATGCTGCAGATATGTATGGCATCAAAACCGTGATTTTAGCCGGCGACCTCTCTGGAAAAGGATTTGCCCTGATTGAGCATGATGGCAGTGACAACTATAAAACCCAAATCTACAATGAAGAATGGACTGCATCAGGAAAAGAGGAATTTGAGATTCTCAAGAGGAAAATGACTACCTTGGGTTTCTACTTTAAGATCGGTACGACATCTGAGCTTGAGGAATATACTGGGAATCCGAAGATGTGCCAACAGGAGTATGATCAGCTGGCATCTGATAGAATGGCAGACTGGGTCCGAAGAATGGAAGAGAAATTCAAGCCTGCTGGTATCAAGATATTTGTGCTTGCTGGAAATGATGATGCAGATAATATTAAACAAACGCTTGATTTGTCTGACTATATCATTGATGCTGAGAATCAGATTGTTATGATAACTGAAAGCAACGAGATGCTTTCTGAAGGGCATTCTAATCCAACTCCTTGGAATACACCACGAGAAGTGTCGGAAGAAGATCTGGCTAAAATCCTTCAATCGAAGATTGAGCAGCTTGAACATCCAGAAAAAAGCATCTTCAATATTCATGTACCTCCTAAAGATTCAATTATTGACTCTGTGACAGACATCGATCCTAAAACGCTTAAGCGAGACCTCAGACGAATAAAAGGAGCTGGAAGTACTGCAGTCAGAGCCGCGATAGAGAAGTATCAACCCCTAGTTGGACTTCATGGACATATTCACGAATCGCGAGGAGAATTCAAACTTGGATCTACTGTCTGTTTAAATCCTGGGAGTGAATATGCTGAAGGTATACTCCGCGGTGTGATTCTGGCTATTGATGACAAGAAGCTCCGTGGTTATCAATTCACATCGGGCTAGAAAAAACTGTTCTAGCAAGAATTGTTTCGGTATCAATACGGATTTGACACTTTCTTGATAGGATTTTGACTAGTTATTAGAACATGTATGTATGCTAATTCCCTCATTAGGTAGTACTTTAAATATTTGTAACTTCATAAATAAAATGCTCTTTATTCTGGATGAAATTTTAACTAAGCTACGTTGTTTTGATGATGACTCAACTTAACACTATTGATTCCGACTAATTTTTATACTTGATTCGTCTACTTAGGATGCGTCCTTTTGAGGAGGATAATATGATATGACGCAACCTGAAGTGTTCATTCGAGAGAAGAGTGGTTTTACCAGAACAATGGGCTTCGCTGATGCGTTGATTTTTAACATGATATGCATCGGCTTTTTCACTGCGAGTCTATTCTCGTTTCAACTAAGCCCCTTTGCTTTTCCGGGAGCTAACATTGCTGTTACTTTTCTTTTAACAATATTATTAGCTTTACCGCTTTATCTTGTATGGTCCTCGATGAGCTCTTCAATGCCTAGGACGGGTGGTGACTACATCTACCAGAGTAGAATCGTAAGCGGCGTTGTGGCTTTCTCTGCCTCATTTTCGTTTACAATATTCTGGCAATTCTGGTATGATGCATCCTTCGCCATCCAGGTTACGATCCAATCGATCGTTCCTCCAATCCTCAGAGCTGGATATATCACAAATAATCCAGCTCTTCTAGAACTTGGCGCAGCTGCAGGGTCTCAGATGAGCATCTTTCTTATTACAGTTGGTGTGCTTGCACTAGCGGCTCTTGCAGCATCGCCTGGACTGCCTTTTTACGTCAAGTTGCAGAGAATATTGTTTCTACTCACGCTTATGGGAGTGGCTGCGATTATTTTCATCTATGCCTCTGCAACTCCCGCAATATTTCAAGCTAACTTCAATAGCTTCATGGATACCTATAATGGAACTTCCGGAGTCGACTGGTACACTGATTTCTTGAATGCGGCTACTGCAGCAGGGTTCGTGATGGTTGAATATAACTGGTTGGACACGCTTTTAGCTGTACCCATTACTTTGATGTGTATGGGTTACGGCTTCTGGACAATCTTTGTTTTCAGTGAAGTGAAACGAGCCAATGATTTCAAGCTTGCTACATACCAGATGCTAGGTGCACTTGTTCTCATGGGCCTTCTCTTCGCCTCACTATACCTTGTAATGGTCAATGCCGTTGGCCGGCAATTTTACGATGGGTTATTCTACCTATACTTCATGGGTGATCCTATCGTAGGAACTATACCTTTAGCAAACCCGAACTATATTTTCCTTGCAGATATTCTAACAGGAAATAATATGATTCTAAGTCTTGCACTTGCCATTGGCACAGCAGCGGCTGCCTTCTGTCTTGTAACACAGATAGTCATTGTCATCTCAAGGATGTTCACTGCTATGACATTTGACAGACTCTGGCCATCTAAGCTTGGCTATGTTGGCACACGATGGGTTTCACCCATATACGCGAACTTCATTATCTTCTTAGTGGACGTGGTCTTCGTCGCAGTCGGCGTGTGGTACCCAACCTTCATCTTCTATTCTGGAGCTGCGGTGTTGGGTGCTTGGCTTGGCTATGTCGTAGATTCAGTGTCTGCAATCTTATTTAAGAAGAAGATGAAGGATGTATATGAGGCCTCGGCAGTATCAAAGTATGAGATTGGTGGGCATTCCCTTACAGCTATCTTTGGTTGGTTGAACCTAGTGTTTTGTGCGTTCATACTTGTTGTGTACGCCGTGTTTTGGGAATATATCTTAGGCCTTGCTGAGTTTGCAATTCCTGGAGTCCTGCTTGTGATCTCAGTCTATATTGGTTCAGCACTCTACTATCTCTTCGTGAAATGGTATCGTAGAAACCGACAAGGTATAGACATTACATTAGCATTCAAGCAGATTCCACCCGAATAATTTCAAAGGAGAGCAGAGCAGTTTTTTTGCTCTGCCTTTCTCATTTTTTTAGTTTTCTGAATTGAACTATTTCAGATGCATGTTTCTTGTTCAGGTCTGATAACTTATTATTAAGACCAACTATGTTTCAGTAGAAAGTCCTGCTACTCCGTTTCTTCCTCTGTTCTCTCTTTCCTTTTCTTTTTCCTTCTAATCTTGATTTTTTTGCTTATATCAATGCGTGGGTCCTCTTTGATAACTCGTGCGATTATCTGAGTCTTAGTACGTTTTACTCCTTTAACCGCCATGATAGCATCAAGAGTTTCCATGAAGTCATTGCGGTCCTTCGATCTTGTAAGAACATAGAAATCTTGGTCACCAAGGGAGTAGTAGACGGACCATACGCCTGGCACCTTGGCAAGCTCCTTTCCTACAGTATCATAGTATTTCGGAGCGTATCGTGCGAAGACTCGTATGACCGTTATATAGTCCATTCCTATTCGTTCTGGATTGATTTTAGCATAGTACCCATCGATTATCCGCTCTTTTTCTAATCGCTTAACACGATAATGCACTGTTGATGGAGGATGCCCAACACGACGTGCTATGTCTTGAAGCGGTGTTCGGCAGTCTTTCTGAAGTTCTGCTATTATCTCGATATCCAAATCATCTAGATTGTTTCTACTCATGGTTGTTCTCCACCTGAGTCTTATCGAAGGGATGGCTGTCATAGGAGTTATGTATCATATCTCTGTACAATCACAGAAATATGAGGCGACTTACATGTTAAATAAAGATTCTTGTATCTATTTTTGACTAAGCGTATTTATTTTCATAATTAATTAAATCCTACAGTCCTATTATCGAAAAATGTACAAACAAAAAGATAAATACCTGTACGTGGTTCAATAATATTAGTATCATATTAAATGAGGCTACTAAAAATGAGAAAAATCATTGATCTCAGTATAGACATAACGAACAACCATCCGGTGTTCCCTGCCCATTGTAAGACACACATTTGGACCTGGGAAACGATGGAGTTCACAAAGTCATTGGGATTCACTGCACCTTTTCATGCAGATGCTATTTTAATGAGTAGTCATGGACCAACACATGTTGATGCATTGAACGAATATGCGGACCCGAATGATGATAGCGTAATGGATGTCTACAGGATACCTCTTGAATGGTGCTGCAATGATGGAATCTGTATTGATGTTTCACATGTGAAACCCAATACATGGATTATGCCGAATGATCTTGAAAATGCTCTGAAGAAGAGCGGTCTAACCATGCCCAAGGGTGGCACTTTACTTCTGTATACTGGACACTATGAACGTAATTTCAGCGGCCCCAAGTGGCTAACTGAATATGCTGGACTAGGCGTTGAAGGTTCTGAGTGGATTGCCAAACATGGTATCAAGAATGTCGGTGTTGATGCTCCAAGCATTGACAAAGGTGATGATATGGCTTGCACCGCACATCCAATGTTTCAGAAGCTAGAGATGCTTAATACCGAGAATCTATGCAACTTGGATAAAATTGTCAACAAGAAATTCTGGTACATCGGAATGCCATTGAAGATTAAGGAATACTGCACAGGTTCTCCCATTCGTGCTGTAGCAATCTTGGAGTGATACACTGAACGAAATCATCAGGGAGAAGTACCAGAGATGACCGAAAAGTACTATATTGAAATTGACTATATTGACTGTTGTGGTTGTAAGCTCTGTGAGCAGGTTTGTGCTGTAACCCGTGGAGGAGGAGTAGTTAGCCCTGGAACCGCACGAATTAGAGTTGAAGTGAGACCGACACTAGGCGTGGACATCCCATTGGTCTGTCAGCACTGTGAAGACCCTCCATGTTATGTATGTCCACATGGAGCAATGTTTATCGACAATAAAGGTGTCGTGATTATTGATGCTGAGAAATGCATTGGTTGCAAACAGTGTGTGGACATGTGCCCATTTGGTGCAATCCAGATTCATCCAGTGACTAGAAAGGCAATCAAATGTGACCTGTGTGGTGGAAAACCCAAGTGTGTTGAGGTGTGTCGAAAAGCCCACCCACCTGGTGTTCTTCGGTATGTCAAGGTTTCTAATGCAGGAAAATACAGCAGGGACCGATGGGCAGACCGATTAGAGAAACAAATCGTTGCTGCAATGAATTCTCCCGAAGCTGCTCGGCTTGAGAAACATGCAAAGGCGGCCGACGATCTCAAAATGGCTGCTGAGAAAGGAGATGTGGCATAAATGACTGACAATGGATGGTATGGTTGGGCTGGTACAATTCTACGTGTGGACTTGACAAAGGGGACTGTTGAAAAACAGCCTCTGACAAAGGAGATGGCTTATGATTATATTGGTGGTCGTGGATTCAATTCAAAGATACTCTACGACGAAGTAAAGCCAGGCACTAATCCATTAGGCCCTGATAACCTTCTCATTTTCGGAACTGGACCTGTCACAGGGACGTGCATTCCGAATAATGGTCGTTTCACAGTTTCAACACTCTCTCTAGTCACAGGAGGCTTGGGTGATGGCAACTCTGGTGGTCATTTTGGTCCTCAAATGAAATATGCAGGCTATGACACAATTGTTGTCAAGGGTATCTCCCCGAAACCAGTGTACTTGTATATCAATGACGATACAGCTGAGCTACGCGACGCATCGCATCTCTGGGGCAAGGATGTCTGGGAAACTACTGACATTTTGATGCACGATCATGATAACAAATCGATGTCTGTAAGCGCGATTGGCCCTGCAGGAGAGAATGTGGTAGCTGCATCAAGTATCATGAATGAATATGCAAGAGCTGCGGCAAAAGCCGGAGTCGGCGCCATTATGGGAAGTAAGAAACTGAAAGCGATATCAGTCTATGGTGAGAAGGGAATACGAGTCTATGACCCCGAAGATGTATATGATAGCACTATCGAATACATTGATCTCATTGCACGGACCGATAAATGGTGGTTCGAAACCTTTTCCAAATACGGAACACCAATGTTCGTCGACCAGTATAACCATTTAGGCGCATTACCGACTCGAAATTGGAAAGAAGGTACATTCGAGGATGCTGATAAGTTAGGTATTACCCCACTCTATGAAAAATATGTTAAAAAGAAGCGAGGCTGTGGTGGTTGTATATACCACTGTTCTCCTTGGTTCAGAATTGACGAAGGGCCATTCAAAGGCTGGGTGGGGGAAGGCGTAGAATACGAGGCAATGACCGGTTTTGGAAGCAAGCTTGGTTGTTCCAATCTTGAGGTATGTCTTGTTGCAGGTTCATTATGTGATATGTATGGGCTTGACTACATCAGTGCCTCAGAGGCGATGGGCTGGGCATGGGAATGTTACAATGAAGGTATATTGACTAAGGAAGACACTGATGGTTTAGATCTATCATGGGGGAATGATTCCATTATCCATGAGGTCCTTCGTAAACTTGCCTACAAGGAAGGTAATCTTGGTAAATTACTTGCACTAGGAAGTAGGAAAGCAGCTAAGAAAATTGGGGGAAAGGCTGAGTACTATTCTATGACCATTAAGGGACAACAGATGGGTTCTATGGATCCACGAGTGGTGACAGCTTGGGGCTTTGGTTATGGTGTTTCAACCAGAGGTGGTGATCATCTTCGTACACATCTGGTCTGCGAATACATGTTTACCCCCGAGGAGATGGAGAAGTACATTGGCGATGCTCGTGCCTCCGATCGGTTCAACTTAAGTGAGGCAAAGGCGGACCTGGTACGATGGACCGAGAATGTCCGATTCTTGAATGACTCTCTGGAAACATGCAAGTATATCAATCGAGGTTCTCCTAGGTCTTATGTTGAATTTCCATATCGTTGGCTAACAGCAGTCACAGGAAAGAAGTTCACATATGAAGGACTTCAGGATGTGGCTGACAGGGTATTGACTGTTGAAAGATCTTTCAATGTTAGACAAGGAATGGATAGAAAAGATGACTACCTAGCAGAGCGATGGTATAAAGAAGCAATGCCTGTAGGATCAGGGAAGGGCTCGAAAGTCGATAAAGAAATGTATGACAAGTTGCTCGACCGATACTATGAGGTTCGCGGATGGGATCAAAATGGTTTGCCCAAGAGATCCCACCTTGAGAAGTTAGGTCTGAAATACATTGCTGATGAACTCCAAAAGATGAAACTTCTTGGGAAGGAGGCATAGAGATGTCCGAAAAAGAGAAACTTGAGAAGGCTATCGAGCGGGCTGGTCTTCAGGACGGTCTGATTGGTCGTAGTCATGGACTGATTCTGGAAGTCCTGGAGAAAGGTAATTTCTGTAAGAGTGAAATCTTCGATCAAGTCAAAGGTAGGAACTACCTCACTGCTCCGCAGCAGGTTATACGCGCCACGGACCAGCTTGTGGAGATACGAGCGGCAAAATCAGTTGGCACCCGTAAGACTGCCTATGCTGAAATCGCAGAAGAGGAAGAGGTCTATCAAATCACTGATAGAGGGAAGCTTCTTCTCAATCAGCTTCATGCTCAGTTCAAGACCTTTGATCGGTGATAGTAGTCACATAAAATGGGGACAACTAAGCTCTATGCAGGGCTTTGTTGTCCTTTTTTATGAGTGAGATTTGAGCCTGAAATAAACTGAGTTACCTAGTGGTACAAAGCACGCCTAGCTTGTATACGTCAGTTTGAACTCAAATCGTTTAAAGCCCATCTCAAGGTTCTCTTTCTTGAATGTAATTTCGTTATCTGATACTTTTGATATGTCTGTTAGGAAATGAACAAATGTTTCGTCTATTCTGTAGCCATCCGGGAGCTTTGCGTTGTAGATGTACGTCTGAATAGGGTCTGGTGGAACAATCCAGCGTCTCTTCAGGACTCCACTTGAGGGTTCCCATGCGTCTTTGAGACGACAATTCAGATTCACCTCGCGTAGCCAACCACCCTTGAAGCTGTTTGTTTCAACACGCCATGTCCATCCCCAAATTCTAGGATCATAATCCACTGTATGATCAATGACTTCCACGTCTTGAACTTCTGCAGAGTATTCCTCTGGCTCGAAAGGAAACATTGCCACGATCTCGTGATATGAACGAACCCTAGAGGTTGGAAACTGAGTGAACAACTGGATGTGACAGTCAGTATCAAGTTCATCATGTTGGAATGTTTCTGTTATAATTAGTTTCTCCATCATTGAAATTCGCCATTCTTGGTTTTTTAATAGTTATTAGGATTTTGAATGTATTCTCTCAAGTAAAGGAGAGAAAGAGGTGATGCAGATGACCTCTACATCACCAAAGAAAGCACTGCTTTTTGCACGTGGAGGCGATTTTCCGCCTCATCATATATGATCGATTGTGGACCATCCAATACTTCACTAGCAATCTCATGATCTCTGTCCACTGGAAGGCAATGCATGACTACCGCTCGTTTCTTTGCAAGTTTCATTAGGTCATTCGTGAGAGTCCAGTCGGAATATTTGTCAATAATTTGCTGCTCCTTCTCTGGCCCATGTTTTCCATAGTCCAGAGTACTGTGCTGACGCATATAGATAACATCTGCATCCTTCAAGGCTTCTTCTAGATAGTCTGTTTCAGTGTAGCTACCTCCACCAGTTTCAGCACTGATTCTCGCTTGGTTGGTGATGTCTGGATGAAGCTTGAATTCAGGTGGTCTGACAAAAGTGACATCCATTCCGAACCTCGGCATGATTTGGATGTTTGAGTTTGGAACTGCAGAAACACGTAGAGCGTTAGGTGAATGTGCCCAGGCTTGCACATACTTCAGCCGCTTTGTTTCCTTGAATTTTTCTCTAATTGTCATTAGGTCTGCCAAGGCTTGGCATGGGTGATATACATCAGACTCCATACTGATGACGGGGATTGTAGCATGTTTTGCATACTCCCGAATTACTTTCTCTCCCTCTCCAAACTCCGGGAAGTAGATTCTGATACCAATACCATGACCATATCTGCTTAACACCTTTGCCGTATCAGCTATCTCCTCGGGAGCTCCTGTGTCACCGGCCCTCATAGTTTTTGGATTTAGAAAATGAGCGTGACCACCTAGCTGGGTCATAGCGGCTTCAAATGAGTTGCGAGTCCTAGTTGAAGACGCATAGAATAGCATGAAGAACGTTTTATTCTTTAGATAATCTGTCGTAACTCCGATTCTGGCTTTTTGTTTGAGATCGGAAGCAAGATCTAGTACACGTTCGATATCCTCGACACTCCACTCCTGACAGGTTAATAGGTGGCGATTCTTGAATGGATTCATTACTGACTTACTCCTTGTTATAATTATTACAAACCATCGATTCCCAACAGTTGTTTGCGATAAACCTGTAAATGCAGGAATCTGGTTCATACATGTATAATGGCTTCTGCCGTAAGCTATTGAAAAAAGTTGTGGTTAGACTGAATACGTTTCAAATATAGTTCATATAATCAGAAAATCAATCAATCTTAGGCTTTAGTTGTTAAATTTTCATCGATTATTCTCCTTCCATTGAATTTTTAAAGGACGGAATGATTCATCTCTTAAACAATAAGAGAGGACCTGAAGAGAATGCCAGATTACGCAGGTAGGCCTTCCAAGAGGCGTGAGAAAGCCGAAGAGAAAAATAAACAAGTGAAAGAGGTTGAACAAGATAAACTGGATGAAAAGAAGCATCACAAGAAAAAAACCATCAGAGTAATGGGTGTTCCTCTTTTGGTCGTTCTTGCTGCAATACTCCATATCGTCAGTGCAGTCATTGCAATACTATTTCTTTCTGTACTTCTTGGAATACTCAACGCATTGTTGGTACTCATCTACATATGGATAGCTTATTCCGTCTTCACTCTACGTCCGACTGCATGGATGATGGCGTTCATACTCAACGGTTGTATGGCTGTCTTCAATGTATTCTACTTTGTCGTATTAGGCGTTACTGTGAATTTAATCACTGTCATCATCCTCGTCTTACCAGATGTGCGGAAGGCGTTTGGTCGTTAGCCACGATATAGAACTATTTCCACATGTAAATTAATGAATACATCCTTCTATAGATTGGCCTTGAAGATTATAATGCAATAGTGTTGGGTGATTGATGTGCGTGGATATAGGAGTTATCCTTCCAAAAGAATTGGGCCGGAAGGCATTACAGAAACCCAAGAGGACCTGGCAATTGAATCGGTCTTAGAAATCATTTTTGAAAGGGAGGTTCTTGCCGCTTTCGTCTGTACTCCTGGACTTGAACGTGAACTAGCTCTTGGTTATTTGATATCAACCGGTATTGCATCAGCAGCTGATATCAAGGCCATCACACTCCGGAATATGAGAGCTAAGATCACACTTCGTGAAGGTGCAACCCTCTCATTGAACCATGAGTTCTCACAAGTTCGCCGCTTCATATCCACTGAGTGTTCTGCACCAGAGATGTTGATAGAGCTTAGGACCGGTGGTAACATTCCTGAGGTAAAAAGCAGTCTGGAAATAGCCTTTGCAGAGATTATCAATGCCTCCGAAAGCATGCGGGAATTTCAAGTAATCCATAAGAAAACAAGAGGGACGCATGCAGCTCTGATTGGGGACTCTATCACCGGGAAGCACTATGTTGCGGAAGATATAGGACGACGCAATGCTGTAGACAAGGTAATTGGTCTCGCAGTTAATGATGGAACAGACCTATCAAAGTCGTATCTCTTTAATACAGGCAGACTAACTGCTGATGTTGTGAGTAAGTGTGCTTGGGCCTCCATTCCTCTACTTGCCTCGTTTGCAGTTTCAACTGATGCTGGTCTCAAGTTTGCTCAAAAAACAAATATCACACTTATGGGATTTGTGAGGGGTAAGACCTGTCGCTTGTATCATGAAGGTGCGGCAAGGTTGATTCTATAAGATCTAAGAACATCAAATCCCAAATTGTATCAGTATCTCCTGTATTTTCTATTAGCATCAATGAAAAAAAGGAGCATAAGCATCCCCTCTTAAAATAAAGATTACATCTGTTTCTCTTGCCTGTAGGGCAAATATTCTGGTCCAAAGATCTCACGACCCATGATATTTCTCTCACTTCTTTCATTTTTGAATATGTAATAAACTCTCTTTGTCCCTCGCTTATTTTATTAATAAGATTCTGCTTGGTACTGAGTATTGTAAAAAATCGAGTGGCGTAGATATGATACGTATGATGAACTATGATGAGATTCATATTATTGAATTCATGATTGATGATTTCCTTAGTTGTTACTATGATGATAAAAATAAGCGGAGTCAATTAAAAGACTCCTTATCTAATAATGTTAAGTCTCAAAAATTTAGTCTTCTAGGTGGTTTCAATGATGACACACCTTTTTGTTTTGGCACAATTGATAGCTCGGGTGCAACTGTTACCATGCTCTATTCAATTGAAGGGATGTGGGAACAATGCTTCTTCGAGATGGTGGATTACCTCAAGAAACAGAAGACCTTTGTTCGTATTTTAGGCTCATTTATTCCGGAAGATGTACATGAACTAATAATAAACAATGGCTTTAGGAGATTCGAACGAGTACGTATGGAAATCTCATATGATTCATTTAGATCATTGAATCAGGTAGTTCTTCCAGATGGTTATTCTATGATTACCTATGATCCCCATACCAAAGAGAAGATTGCATCTTTGATGTTAGAGAGTTATAAAGGAACATCGACTTCAATGATATTTCCTGACTATTATGATTCGTTAGAAGGTTGCGACAAATGTATTCTCAGTTGGGGACCGACTGTCCGTATCTATATTCTTGTTGCAGATAAGACTCTAGTTGGTGTTTGTGCAATCTCTCCAAATGGCAACAAACTCTATGTTAGCAATCTATCACTGATACCAGCATATCATGGAAAAGGTTTGGGTAAAACATTACTAATCTTATCACTCCTCGAAGCTGCGAAGGGCTCCGACCAAGTTAGTATCGTCAATCTTGATGCATCTATCGATGATAAAGCATTCAACCTGTACAAGAAATTAGGTTTTATTACTGATAGATATATTTCATATTTTGTATGGAAAAAAGAGTGAAAGAGAGAGGAAGACCCTCTCTCGATTTGAAATCTTGAACTACATCTGTTTCTCTTGACTATTGATGTTAGTATATCTCTAAATACAAGTGATGTCATGCCAAATCTCTGAAATAGATAGGTGAGAGAGGTTGGACCCCAGAGTAGTCAAACATGCAGAGGTTCTTGTGAATTGGTCCACTCAAGTTCAGGAAGACGAGATGGTTCTAGTCATTGCCAATCCCGAAGCATACGACTTGGTATTAGCGATTACTGGAGAGATCGCGAAGAAGAAAGCTAGTTATTTAGTCATAATGGAAGGTGATGAAATTCTTCGTAACTATCTAGAGAACGCTGACAATCAGACACTCTCACTCTTCCCTAGGCACTATAGATCCGCGCTTGAGGCGAGTGATGTCGTAATCTGGATAAGCGCGCCTCGTGATATAGACATTTTAGCTGATGCCAGCTCTGAGAAACTTGCTCTGCGAGCTAGAACGCGGGAACCATTGTTCGGTCTACACCTCAGTAAGAAATGGTGTGATACTTTACATCCATGCAATGCCTTAGCGGAACAGGCTAGAATGACACTTGACGAGTACAGGAATTTCGTATATGATGCCATCCTCATCGACTGGAAGAACCTCTCAGAGAAAATGTCAACCCTA
>Ga0307445_10000986_pt1 | contig 15882 bp, 19 predicted proteins | sample SalMarSW160330MG_FD_202147 | JGI IMG/M metagenome (GOLD analysis project Ga0307445, IMG submission 202147) | Salt marsh sediment microbial communities from the Plum Island Ecosystem LTER, Massachusetts, United States - SW1603-30 | ecosystem: Environmental > Aquatic > Marine > Intertidal zone >...
TTGGTCTGATCACGCCGAAACTGTTGGGTCCGATTATGCGCATGCCGTACTTTCTTTGACTCTCCAAGAGTTGCCTCTCTAGGTTCGCGCCGCCTTCGCTTATTTCTTTTAAGCCTGCTGAGATCACTACAACCCCCGCAACTCCAGCTTTTCCACATTCTTCGACTATCTGCGGGACCACATGCGCTGGGGTCGCTATGACCGCGAGGTCTATCTTATCAGGAATCTTGCTGATGCTTGGGTAGGCAGATATTCCCTGTATGGCCGGCCTGAAAGGATTTACAGGAAAAACCTTGCCATTGTAGCCTGCGCTTATTAGGTTGCTGAAGATTTTGGCGCCTATGGAGCCTTCTCTGTCACTTGCGCCTATGACGGCGATGCGCTTCGGATTGAAAATGCGATTAAGGTTCTCGATTCCCAACTTTTGGATATTCCTTCATTTCGGGGAAGTAACTTTTCTGAATAAATGTATAAAATGTAGATAGTTTTTAAAACCTTCCCGAACCCGTCGCATACTCCGATTACTTAACAGATTGAGCGAAAATTCCAGTTACGTGGAGAGGCGTTTCTTGAAGTAGATAACCTTAAGTCTTATTGCAGAGTTAGCCCTTCTTGCCTAGGAATGGAGGCTTGCAACTGTGGACTCTGTTGAGATAATTGCTGTTAAGAACTTGCCGTTAATAACGAAAGGGGACAAACTAGCTGAACTCATCTGTAACGCCGCGAAAAAGCAGAACACGCCCATACAAGAAAGAGATGTGGTGGTTATTACTCATGTTGCCGTTTCGAAAGCCGAGGGAAACGTGGTTAATCTTGATGCGGTCTCGCCTTCGGAGCGGGCAAAAGAAATAGCGCGGCAAACCGACAAGGAACCCGAGTTAGTTGAGGTAGTTCTTCGTGAGACAAAAGAAATCGTGCGCGTAGGTCCTAACAGCATAATCACGGAGACTAAACAAGGCATAGTCTGCGCTAACGCGGGAGTGGACAGGTCAAATGTTGAAGGAGAAAGAAACCTGGTTTTGCTTCCTAAAGACGCTGGCGCTTCAGCGCAGAGGACCAGGCAAGAAATAAGGAGGCTAACGGGTTGCGATGTTGCCGTCATTGTTTCTGACACTCATGGGCGCCCATTTCGGATGGGAGAGATAAACGTGGCAATAGGCGTAGCAGGAATCAAGCCGATAAGGGATAGGCGTGGAGAAAAAGACTTGTTCGGATACGTGCTGAAAATAAAACAAACTGCTGTTGCTGATGAATTGGCGTCTGCTGCAGAGCTTGTGATCGGTCAAGCGAACGAGGGGATACCAGTCGCCATCATAAGAGGCTACAAGTATCAGGCAACGGAAAACGCGTCGGCTGCTGAGCTTACTAGACCAAGAGAGAAGGACTTGTTCAGATGATTGTTTAGGCGGGAAAGAGATGAGTACAAAAGCGATTAAAGATGTCAGCGAAAGAATAGTGAAGGCAAGCAGGGAACTGTATGGCAATGGGTTAGTGAAAGGAACTAGCGGCAACATCAGTGCCAGAATCCCCGGCACAGATACGTTTCTGATAAAACCTTCTGGAGCACGTATGAAATTCTTGGAGCCAGACGAACTGGTTCTCGTGGATTTTCAAGGAAACAAAATCAGAGGAGAATTAACCGTTTCTTTGGAGACTCCAATACACGCGGCAATCTACAGAGCGCGGAAGGATGTGCACGCAGTCGTGCACACGCATGCGTCAACAGCGACTGCATTTGGAATCGCAAAAACTGAAATTTTCCCATTGCAAGTAGAGATGTTTATGCTTCTGCCGAATGGGGTTCCCGTGGTTCCGTTTGAGGCTCCTGGTTCTGAAGCACTTGCGGGGGCTGTTCAAAAAAAGATGGCGAATTATGACGCGGTGATTCTTGAAAATCATGGCATTGTAACCGTTGGCTCAACTATAGAAGCGGCGTGCAGCCTGAATGAAATGGTTGAAGAAGCCGCTAAGATTCAGCTCTTGGTTATGAATCTGGCTGGCAGAGACGCACTGGATTTGGCTAAGCTAAAGGAAAAGTTCAAAACAGAGAATACTGTAGGATAGCAGAAAAAAAAAGGTAAGATGAGACGGTGACGAAAGCTAAAACACCTGAAGAATTTTTCGAAAAAATATTGCCCAGCAGATTCAAACCTGAAAAAGCAGGGAACACCGATGTTACAGTTCAGATAAACATCACTGGTCCTAACGGCGGCGCCTGGTTAGTTACAATACAAAACCAGAAACTAGAGGTCAAAGAGGGAACGCACTCTTCGCCGACACTATCGCTTGAGATGGCAGAAACCGATTACATGGACTTGATCAACGGTGAAATGAGCGGAGAAAAAGCCTTCTTAACAGGGAAACTCAAGTTTAAAGGCAACATAGCCCTCGCTTTGAAGTTAAGGGAAATGGGATTTCTTTAAACCATCCCACTTCATTTTTTGGTTTGCTACCTTATTTTAAAATATGGCGCGCAAGAAATGAAAAAGTAGGCGGCAGAGTGTCGTTTTCTTCAACGCTGATCAGGAAAGTATTCATTTCGGTTACGCTTGCACCCATGTCGCGTTTTACATGGTTCCTAAACGCGTCGTAAGAGGCGTAATCCCTGTGAAATGAAACTATTACTGAGTCGTATCCTAAGCCGATTCCACGATGGATCAGGACAATCCCCCACGGGGCTTTACCCATTGTGTCAGGATGTGTCTTTCGGAACCCTTCAATGTCATGTTCGGTTATTTTCGGGTCTAATTTGATGAAGTTCATAGCCATTATAGTGTAACCGATTTTGCTGAAGTTCGGGATTATCGTGTATTGTTTGATGTACCCTTCTTTTTCCAGCTTATTTCTAAGCCGTGTTGTGGTGGGTTGCGATGTACCTATTGTTTTAGCTAATTCTCTGTCGCTTCTTCGAGAATTTTTCATAAGTTCAGAAATTAATTTCCGCTCTATTTCTTTCAACTCTGTATAACCCTTCCTTATCTTGTGCACTTTTGTACTAATGCTGCATCATTTGAAAATATCCAAATCTTCCTTATTAACTTGACGTGAAGAGGCATGAATCACTTAAGCAGTTTCTCCATGACTTCTCTTGGCAAATAATCCTCGCCTATCTTGACTGTTTGAGGCTCCTCAATTTTCATAAGCGCCTGCAAAGCCGCAACATCAAGCTCGCAGATAAGCTCCAGTAACTCTCTTCTGGCTACTTCGAAATATTCCCTAATTAAAACACGATTTTCACGCAACTGCTCAACAAGCGCACATACCTCGGGCGTTTTCAGGTACCACTCCACCTTTCCAGTTTGGAGGTTTATGTCAAAAGTAACTGGTCCAGCTCTGCAGGTTTCAGGCTTGACAGGGTGCACTCGGCATTTTCCGGTTTTTTTGTTATAAAACAAGCAGAAGCCGAATTTATCTACGGAGGGAAAAGAATAGCTTTCGCGCGAGAATGGTTTTTCGATGTGAAGCTTTTGCTTTTTCAAGTAGTCTTTTATGATTTTTTGACGTTTTTGAGTTAGTGGTGGCTTGGCATCTTGGCAACAAATGTTTTTACACGTACAGCAAACTTCGAAGGAGCAGGTTTTTCTCGTATTTTCATCCGACATAGGGGGCTTCCCTCATAAGTAGGGTTGGTTATTGACAAGGCACTGGGCAAGCGTTGAATAAACGTTCAAGATTGCGTCTTTAAGGTCTGTTTTCTGAGCCTTCGCCAAGACGCGGCTTCGTATGACGTCGGACAAGTTGCCTTCTTCAATTCTTTTCTTGACTATCCACAAGTACTTTTTCTCGTCTTCTTCAGCGTATTCCAGAGCCAAGTTGAAGAGATATTGGCACACTTGCCGAGCAGTTTTGCCTTTGGGATGCATAACTTCGGCGTCTAATCCGTTCGCCAGTATCGAGTTGAAATCTCTGACCAGAAGTTGATGCGTCAAAGGCTCGGCATTTTCCGCTAGCAAGCCTCGAAGGGCGGCTCGGACAAAACAACTCATCGCCACGTCGGATTTGATGCATTCCTGCTCGTCCATCACGCGCACTTCAAGGGCTGACCGGTCAAACCTGAAGATAACTCCGCGAGAGTTGATCCATTCCTTGAAAAGAATTTGGTGCCCAGCTCCTGCCTCCGCCAAATCTTTAGAGTACCTTCCAATCACTTCTTTTAGGTACTCTTCAAATGAGGAAATATATTCTGGAACTACCTCGCCAGTTATCGATGGAATTTCCTGCTGATTTGCCTTGTAAAAGTTTAATCTGTTATCCACGTTCGGGCTTACGTTGCCGTCGCAGATTGGTGAAGCGGCTGAAATCGCAGGAAGATAAGCGCACAAGCCCGCCAGCAAGTTATGCAGTAGAACGCCTGTTTTTTCCTTTGCGTAAGGAAGATTTAAGTGAAAACTTTGGATGTTGAGCCAGCCGTGCTGATTAAGGTTAAAGATTTTGCCGTATTCCTGGTAGATTTTTCTGTGGCGATGAGGCCATATTCTTGTGTCTTCAAGCCTGAGCAGGGGATGCATGCCTGTTCCGAGAAGGTAAGCGTGATGTTTTTTCCACAGAAAATCCGTAAGAGTCGATACCGCGCTTTGCATGGTTTCCTCGAAAAGTTCGGGCGACTTAAAGGGCTTGTTGGCTTTTATCTCCATAACGTGCATTTGAAGTTCCTTTCCGAAAGTGAAGTGCGGTAGCTCCACGAAGTTGACTATTTTTCCGTGGAAGTCTTTTATGACCTTGTCCACTATTGGCAAAGGCTTCAGTTCTTCGTTAACCATAGAAAACTCGTGTTCTGGACCCATGACCTCTAGCGGTTTGTACGTATAGTGTTTCCTCTTTCCCGTTTGCTTTCGTTAAAGCGATTATAACGCGGAGTTAGTTTTAAATATGACTCTTGCGATATCGGCTTTTGATTGTCTGGTGTTAAATGAGTGTTGGTCGTTTCTAGTATCGGCCTAACAAGCGGCTTGTATACGATGAAGCCGTCAATGTTTCTTGAGTCATCAATCAAAGATTCGGTTCTGAACATTAACAGCGATTATCGCTATCTGAAAACAGGATACTACGTGTCGCTGCACGCGGAAGTCATGGGCAACCCTGTGATTCCTTCAAGCGAAAACATAATCGACGCCAACCGAACTCCACTCTTGCTGCTCAGAGCCTCCAGAGCGGGAATCCCAACACTACCCTTTCTCGTGACAGATTCGGTGAAGAAAATAGCTTCTCAACAAGGGTTTCCGGTGGCGGTCTTCGCAGTTAACCCGTTCATTTACGACGGGTATAAAACAGCCCGCAACATAAGTGCGTTGTATCGGGCAGTGAAGAGCCTAAGCATGAACTACAAGTTCGCCGTGTGCAGTCAACCGCTTAAGGGTGAAATGTTCTCGGTAAAATCGTTTTTAGGTACAACAGAACAAGATGACAAGGAAATACGATACATTTCGAAAAAAGTCTATGAGCTGTTCAAAATTCCAGTTTGTAAACTGCACGTCCAAAAAGTCGAGGAGAAAGCATACCTCTGCGGTCTGCAGCCCGTAAGAAAAGACGAGCTTTCTCCAAGTGATCTAAAACAGATTTCCAGAGAAGTTTTGCTGCTCTCCGAGCAGGGTGAACGTTTCAGTGGCTAAAATCGCTTGTTTTGTTGAAAAGTACAATTTCTCTGATCCCTCAGAAGAAGCTGCACTTCAAAACTTCAAATGCGCCGCAGAAAACGCAGGACAGGAATTCAGTTTCCTATTTAGAGAAGAAATCGCGGAGATACCGAAATTCAACGCCGTGTTCATCAGAGCCACCACTGACCCGCTTAACACCGCGTACGTCGTTTCTAAAACTGCCTGGACGCTGGGGCTGAAAGTCATCGACGATCCAGAGTCGATACAGATATGCGCCAACAAAATTCACCAATATGCGCTGCTTGAAAAGTTCGATGTGCCCCACATCCCAACAGTGTTCCTGAACAAGTATGAGTTGCACCACAAAAACATTGCGAGCATATTTGACACTTTAGGTAAGCCCGTTGTCATAAAAGCGCCGTACACGAGTTTTTCACGGTACGTGGAAAAAGCCGCTTGCGAAACCAGCTTCAGAGACATCACTAAGCGGTTCTTCAGGAAATCCGATGTTTTAGCGGTGCAGAAGTTTACGCCTACAGCTTTTGACTGGCGAGTCGGCGTCTTGAACGACGAAGTCCTGTACGTGTGCAAGTACATGATTCCGAAGGGGCGTTGGAAGCACGGCGCCAAGCTGAGAGGCAAGCCCACGGTTATTTGGGGCAGAACCGTGGCGATGAAGAATCAGACCGCGCCTCAACATGTCAAAGATTTGGCGTTGGAAGCCTGCAGGGTTGTTGGAAAGGGGCTTTACGGCGTGGACATCAAAGAAGTTGACGGCGAATACGTTGTGGTGGAGGTCAACGATAACCCAAGCATTTACGCTGGCTACGAAGACCGATGCGCCAAGGACTTGTACGACAAAGTCATCACCTACTTGTCTGAGTAACACGAATTTGTCCACGTTGGTTTCGACACACATATTTATTCCATCTTCCACATCACTGAATAAGTGAGGAATCACAGTTATGTTGAGAGATGTTGTCAAAGATTACGAGTTTCGTGGAGACATGTCGGTGGAGGAGCTTGTCAACCAGATGGAGCAAGCGTGGGGTTTCACCGCTGGAAAACTCTCTGTGGGCGTAAACATTCTGGAGCGCATGTTCAAAGCGAAAGACTGCGTTAACTTCCTCTCGTTCACCGCAAACCTTGTGGCGACAGGCACCCGCGGCGTGTTCAAGGAATTGGTAAAGCGGAAGCTGGTGGATGTTGTCATTACGGCTTGTGGCACACTGGACCATGACATAGCGCGGTGCTGGAGAAACTATTACAAGGGCTCCTTCTTCATGAACGACGCTAAACTGCATGAGAAGGGCATTAACCGCTTGGGAAACGTGCTGGTCCCGAACGACAGCTACGGCACGATAATAGAGGAGAAGATGCAGGGGTTGCTGGAGAGCCTTTGGAAAGAGGACGTAAGAGAAGTTTCAGGCAGGGAACTGTGCCGCGAGATAGGCTTGCGCTGCTGCAACGAAAACTCCATCCTTTACTGGGCAGCTAAAAACGACATACCAGTCTACGTTCCAGGCATCACGGACGGCGCCGTAGGCTATCAAACGTGGATGTTCAGCCAAGACCACGATTTCAGGGTTAATTTGTTGAAGGATGAGGGCGAAATAAGCGACCTGATTTTCTCCGCGAAGAAGACTGGCGCGTTGATTGTGGGCGGGGGAATCTCAAAGCACCACACGATATGGTGGAACCAGTTCAAAGACGGCTTAGACTACGTCGTGTACGTGAGCACGGCTGACGAATGGGACGGCAGCCTCAGCGGCGCAAGACCGCGAGAAGCAGTTTCATGGGGAAAAATAAGCGAGAAAGCTAAGCGTGTGATGGTTGAGGGGGACGCGACCGTAGTGCTGCCTGTTATGTTCAGCTCATTGTTGAGCAGGCTTGGTAAAGCTTAGGTGACACCCTTAAAAAGCCATGAAAAGTCTGGCGCTTCTCGTTTCGTTTTCACCCGTTCGTTGAGTGCGTGCGTTACAAGCGGTAGAGCAATCGTGGCGTCGCAGTAGCATACAGCGCGTGTGCCGCTTTCGCTGTTGATTTTGCCCCAGCTTATGGCTTCTTCCAGCGTGCAGCCTGACAATCCGCCCCATTGCGGCGCGTCGGCGGTTATCTGTATGGAGTATTTGTGTGGGTAATAGTATTCTTGTAAGCCTTTGCGGAGGTGACCGTCTCTGCCCGGCACGCCTTGGTCGTTGGTTTGGGGTGAAACTGAGATGGCGATGAGCTGCGTTAGGTCTTTGGGCACGCCGCCGCCGATGTAGATCACGCCTACGTCTTTGGTTTTGGTGCCGATGGTGACGAACTGGTCAAACTCTTTCACGCTGTCGAGGATCACGTTGTGCCCCTGGTTTTTAGCCATGAGGAATGTTTCGCCGTATGCGCTGTCAACCATGGCTGGGCTGAAGATTGGGACGCCGTTTTCATAGGCGACTGAGGCTATGCTTGGGATTTTTTTGTTGCTCATGTATCTGCCGAGCAGGTGGAAGAATTCGGCGGATGAGTACGGGTAATCGGTTTTCAGGGTCATGATGAAGTCTGTGACTAGTTCTTCCATTTTGCGGTAGTCGGTTTCTTTGCCGAAGACGTCGTAGTACCTGTTAACGTCCGCCTTCAGGAGTGCCTCGTCGTCTACCATGTGGCTGCCCTGCCAGTAGCCGAAGCCCATCGCGTCAACAATGTCTTCGGACACGTTAGCGCCCGTTGAGACCAGAACGTCAATGAAGCGGTTCTCCATAAGCCAGTTGACTATGGTCCATTGGCCTGCGGTGCTCATGGAACCCGCCAAGCCCATGACTATCGTTAAGTCTTTTGCCTTCACCATGTTTTCCCAGACGTCAACTGCTTCGCCCAGTTTCCTTCCCTGATAGGCTGTTCGGCTCATTTCGGCCAGAAGTTGTGAAATGCTTTTTTCTTTAACCTTAATCGGTTCCAATTTCTTGTTGAAGTATGATTCGCTCATGCGCTTTTACCCCGTTGTAGATTATGTGGCTCGTATATGAAATTTGCCATTCTGGAAACGCGCAGTCTACTCTCTGGCTGGTTTTCGGTTTTTCAGCGGAAAACTAAAAACGTTTTTAGGAAACAACGTGAATGAAACTGCGGAGTTTTAGGAGATTTTGAAATGGCTAAGAAAAAAGCTGCCGAGAAAGAAGGCAAGCCTATGAAGCCGACTCTGGAGCCCATGATGTACATGGACCATGACGAAAAGAACTACTATATTCAAGTGGAGCTGCCGGGCGTTAAGAAGGCTGACGCGGAACTTGAAGTATCTGACCAGAGCTTCTGCGTTAGAGGCATCAGAGGAGACATCGAATTTTTGGGATGCTACATTCTAACGCACGCGGTAAACGCGGAGAAAGCCCAAGCTAAATTTGACAACGGCTTATTGAGCATCGAGATTCCGATAAAGAAGATTCTTAAAGGAAAGAAAATCGCGATAGAATAAACACGCCAACAACCTTTCTTTTTTTAATTTCCAGAACATGCCTTAGCCTGTTCTTATGCCCAGAAGCTTTTGGAGTACTCGCCCAAAACTGCTTTGTATATCGCCTTGGTCTGCTGGGCTATTCTTTCCCAGTCGTATTTCTCCTGAACTTTTCTGTACGCGTGTTCCCTGATGTAGTTCCTGTAGTTCTCATCGGTCAAAATCTTGGTTATGCCCCATGCTAAGGAGTCGGGGTTGTTCGGGTAAGCCTTGAATCCGGTTACGTCGTGCTCGACGATTTCGGACAAGCCTCCCGTATCGGATACCACGACTGGGCTTTTCGCCGCCATAGCCTCCAAAGCCACTATGCCGAACGGCTCAAAAAGCGAGGGCACAACGGAGACGTCGGCGCACTTCTGCAGTTTAAGCAAGGTCTCGTCGTCCACGAACCCCATGAAAAGCACTTTATGCTCTAACCTCATGCTTCTGACGATGTTCAGCAGCTGCTCTTTCATGTAGCCGCTGCCTACGATTATGAATTTGGCGTTAACTTTCCCCAAAACTTTGGGCACCGCGTTGATTAGTACGTGGATGCCTTTTTCGTAGACCAGTCTTCCGACGTAAAGCACGATTTTCTCTTCAGGCAACGCGAATTTGGTTCTGAATGCTCCACAGTCTTCCGTCTGGGGATTTTCATAGACGTGTGTGTTGACGCCGTTGGGAATCATGACCAGCTTGTCTTCTGGAAGCCCGAAAGCCCATCTGACGTGGGAAACCATGTAGTTGCTGCAGCAGATTACCTTCCAAGCCTCGTAAGTGAGCCAGGCTTCAGTCTCGTGAATCATCTTTTCCGTGTCGGTGTGCAGCCCGTCTCTCCGCCCGATCTCAGTGGAGTGCATGGTGACCAGAAGCGGTTTCCTGAAAACGTGCTTCAGCCCTATGCCCGCGGTTGCAACCAGCCAATCGTGAGCGTGGAAAACATCAATTTTGCCGTCCAATTTGTTTACTATGGCGGCGGCTTCCTTTTGCATGTTCAAGTTCATCAAGTAAACCCATGTGGCAAAATCTGGCGCGGGATTTTTGTACGAATCTATCCGGTAAACCTCAACGCCGTCGATGACTTCATGTGCGGGAGCGCTGGGGAAATCGCAGGTCACCACATAAACTTTTACGTCGTTTTTCGCTAGGCTCTTGGATAGGAAAAAGACGTGCGGGGATATTCCTCCTATGACTCTTGGGGGGAATTCCCATGTGAACATCATGACGCTTAGCTTGTTTTTCATTTGCTGCTTGCGCCTCCCGCCACAGTCTTGTACAGCGCTAGCATGTCCTTTATTCCAGAGTCCGCATTGGGCGCAACAACCGTTACTTTTTCCTTGGGAACGCGGTATATTCTAAAAAGCTCATCCTGCATCCATTCTGACTTGGCGCTCACTTTTGCGGCTTCGTAAAAGCCCAGCCACTCTATGCTTTTGATGGACATGTTATAAGGCGTGTTCGAGTTTGGGGAGCGGTGGTCCTCTAGGCTTTCCACGGAATAGATAAACGGTATGTTGAGCGCGTTTTTCAGGGTCACCGCGGCTGGTATGAAGTGCCAGTCATAAACATCTATGAGGTTTATCCGTTTATGTGCTTGGTAGTAGATGTTTGCTGCGGCGCGTTCCACCTCTTGGTTCAGCGTCAGATCCCAGGTTAAAACGCCGATGTGGGTGCGAACTGGATTCGCAACCCTCGCAACCGTCGCTCCATTTGCCTCTTTGACGGCACCAGTTAAAGAATCATTGTAAGTGACGACGTAAGTTTCAACTTTGTTCTTAACTAGCTGGGTTGACAATGCGCTTATGTACTCGGCGAGTTTTCCCACCACTCGTGGCGGATACTCCCACGAAAAAAGGATGACGCGCATCGCCTTTCACTACGTGAAAAGAGAACAGACTTTGATTATTCCTCTTGGATTAAGATAATACCTTTTTTTTCCTTCATTATCAACGAAGCTTTCGGCGAACCCCTCAGACTTGTACTTGTCAAGTATGCCCTCAATCTCCGCTGGATCTCGCTGTAGAATCCGTGCCACTTCTTCGCCTCGCCTAGCCAAGTCAGCTGCAGTCGCGCATAAGTTGTGCAATGTCTGTAAAACCTTTTCGGGAAAAGGAAGTTCTTCTCTCATTTTTATTGCACCTACTTGCAAGTGACTATTGCCGACTTCTCTTATAAACGCATGCACGCCCGAGTTTGGTCAGAAAAGCCTGACCGCCGACTGCACCTGCGTGCTCAGCTTCTCAAACCTTTTTTCAGCCGTGTCAACAAGCGTTTTTCTGAGCGCTTCACCCTTCAGTTTTGAGGTTCTGATCTTTTTGAGTTGACTTGCCAAAGTCTTATCCTGCAGTGAGTGTTCTGCCCAGCTTTCAAAGTCTCCTCGGCGGTTATGAAATTCCACAGCTTTCGCGTTCACCGTTTGAAGCGCCTTGGCGAAGCCTTTTAGGCTCCACGTCATCACGCCCGTGAAGTGTTCCTCATCTGCTTTCGTGCAGAACAGAAACGGCTCATTAGCCGTTATCGTGGCGAGCCTGAGCCTGTTTTCGAAGTCTAACAGCGACGCCTGAGCCGCCACAAACGCGTCCATAGGCGACTTGTAAGGGCTGAAGTAAGCGTGAACTTCTCCTGGCGCGCCGCCAGCAGCGAACATGTAGTAGAGGTGGTCGCTTGTTTGGAAGTAGCGCCACAGCTTGAGAAACTCTGGGTCATCAGCCTCTTTGACAAGGGCTTCAAGCCTCCGCAAACCCGTGAAGTAAGCCCACTGCAGGGCGTTCCCAAGCCAGCCGCTTGAGTCTCTTTCAAGATCAGCCCAAGAAACAGTGCCGCCCGTTTCAGGGACATCAATCTCGCCAGCTGACGCATGGTGGTCAACAACTTCTGAAGGCGTAGCCATATTCATGTGCTCCCACTTCAGGATTTCTTCGGGCAGATGCCTCAAAAAGCCGTGTATGCCTGTTTCTGGCCAATGGTGCTCTCCGAAGGTTTCGTAGTCTGGGAAGATGTTGATGCAGTCGCCCTTCGTGTCCGCCAGCCAATGCGCGTATTTGTCCGCTGTCAACGGCCATTCACTCCACCATCGGGCGCTAAAGCGGAAGCCTATGTCGTCTGTCAGCTTGTAGTTGCGCAGCAGCACTTTGATTTTTTTGCCGCCTTTCGGCGTGTAAAGGTAGTTAGGTGATTTTCCGCTGAGGACTTTTTCCACGCCCTCCATGAAAATCCCTTTGTAACCCAAATCATCCGCGATCCTCGCGATGGTGTTGTTGTAGAGCAACTCGGTGTTCTCAAAAACCGTCGGTGCGTAGCCAAGCAAACTCTTCACTGTTTGCCGATGAAGCTTCACTTGCTCAATAAACTCGTCCTTTTCAGGGTAAAGACTGGCAACTGAATGGTAATATGTCTGATTCAGGAATTCGACGCAACCCGTCTCCGCGAGCTGCTTGAAAGTTTCCAAAAGGTCCCTCTCGAACATCTCGCACTGTTCCAGGAAGACGCCTGACACGCTGAATGAGACTTTAACTTGCCGCTTCTGCTTCCGATGCTCATCAATCACGTCAAGCAGTATCCTGTTCGAGGGAAAATAGCATTTCCTCGCCGCACGCTTGAAAATCTCCTTATCCACCGCATTGTCAAAATAATAGTCAAACAACTCTTCTTTCTTTAAACGTCTGAAAACCTTGTTCTCCCAAAACAGGTTCCGCTTCAACCTGTGCGGTTGATGAACCTCAAACACAAGCACAACGTCAGTCAGCGACATTTCACCCTCTGCAAATGAATAACGCAACAACGTTTATTTCTAGTTTACCCTTCTCTAAAAGCCAAACAGTGAATTTACAACTAAAACAACGTTCATCCATATATTTCGTATGAAGTAGCTATTGCGGCTATTCCGCTTCAGCGCCTTCGATTGTTTAGGCTGTTGCTTCAAGTTTCTCGGTGCTGAGGATTCTGGTTACGAGCTCTTTTCCGAGGTTCTTGGAGGCGTCTAAGACTTCTATGCCGATTATGCGCCCGTTCTTGTCTAGGTCGAGGACCACGTTTTCCGCAAGCTCTTCGCTTATGTCGTATTTGGCTTTTCTCAGCCAGATGTACATGGCGTCAGCCTTCTTGTCGTACTCAACCTGAACCATAAGAGTCACGGTCTCCTTGTCCAATAAACAGTAATCACGGTTATTTTACCATTACTCTTCTCACAAATAGCTTTGAGATATTTTCCGCCATACTTCTTCACCGCAATAAACCTCTCCAACCTTGACGGAACAGTAAAATAAGGATGCAGCACGGTGTCTGCAACTTCAGACTTTGAGATTCCCCTGGTTTCATACGCGCTTTTGCATGTGCCGTGTAGACAATTGCCATCTCTGCTCATTTAGGCTGTTTGCTTCGATTGGCATAAAACACTTGCTTTGTTTCAGCAGACAAACAAATCATTCACATAAGGCAAGCTTAGCCCCCAACAGGCGTGTGCTTAACGCCTAATAGACAACAGCGCAGAAAACCTACAGAAGGACCCTGCCGCAAGCGCTCCGCGAAATCCATGCAGTTTAGTATACATAAGAGGCTATAGTCTGTTCCAAGCGATAATCAGCACTGGTCTAAGCTCTGGTTCAATCTTTATATAAGGGGGTATAGACAAAAAATCGCAAAGCATTCAGCAAAAGCACATTCAGTAATAAAAAGTTATCAATTGCTTTTCACAGTAGCCTAAAAACAAGAAAAAAAGAAAAAAGGAAAGTTTGTTTAGATTTGTTTGGTTTTTACCGCGTTCTCCAAGGCAACAACGCCTGGAAGCTTCTTACCCATCAAAAACTCGATTAATGCTCCGCCAGCAGTGCTTATGTAGCTGATCTTCTCGGTTAACCCGTACTCCTGTATCGCCGCGATCGTGTTTCCGCCTCCTGCAAGCGAAAACGCGTTTGAGTCTGCTATGGCTTCAAAGACTTTCTTGGTGCCGTAATTGAACTGTGGATTTTCGTACACGCCCATTGGTCCGCTGACCATGATGGACTTGGCTTTGCTGATGATTCCCGCGTAGTTCTCCACGGTTTTCGCGCCTATATCGAAAATTGAGTATTCGGTTGGCAGCTCATCCACGCTGATTTCCTTCCGCTTGCCGTCCACATCCAACGCAACGTCAACAGGAACCACAACGCCCTCAGGATACTTCTGCATCAGCGCCTTAATTCCAGGAATCAAACCCGTTAACTCTTTCTTCACAAGGAAATCCATGGTCTTCTTGCCCAAATCAACGCCTTTCGCCGCGAGAAACAGCTGCGAAGTCACACCGCCAACCACCACGTAATCCGCGACGTCGTTGCCCAACACGTACTTGCTGATTTCCAAAGAATCATCCGCTTTTGCACCACCCATCACATAAACGCACGGCTTCTCAGGAGTTTCCAACGCCCTGGACAGCGACTTCAGTTCACGCTCCATAATTCTGCCTGCGGCGGAAGGAAGCACTGCGGTGAAGCCCACCATCGAAACATGAGCCCTATGAGCGGCAGCGAAAGCATCGTTAACAAACAAATCCGCCAACGGCGCAAGATTCTGCACAAGCGGAGTTTTCGCATGCTCCTCCGGTGTACCCTTCTTGGTTTCTCCGTCGAATCCTCTGACGTTGCCTAAAACGAGAATCTCGCCGCTCTGCAAGCTTTTGATGGCTGCTTGCGCTTTTTCACCGTAAATGTCGTCAACGTATTTTACTGGGCACTTCAAGATTTTGCCGAGAATCTCCGCGTGCTGCTTCAACGGTATGAAGTCCGCTTCACCTTTTCTTCCCTGATGCGCCAGAATCACGACTTTGGCGCCTTTTTCCGCAAGTTCCTTGATGGTTGTTTCCGCGTGCGCTCTGATTCTCACGTCGCTTGTGACTCTTTTTGTTTCGGGATCAATTTCTGAGTTGAAGTCCACTCGAACTAGGACAACCTTGTTTTTCACGTTAAAATCGTCTAATGTCAAGTACTTTGCCATGTTTTATCACTCTCTAATTGCCAAAAAGAAAGGATGGGGAAAGGGTTTTTAAAGTTTCAGCATCTGAGCCGTTTAGAGTCCTGCTTTCTTGCCCACTAACTCGATGAAGTCAACCATGCGGTTGCTGAAGCCCCATTCGTTGTCGTACCACGCCAGAACCTTCACGAAGTTGCTTCTGTCGCCCATAACCATGGTTGCCTGCGCATCAAAGATCGCGGAGCATGTGGTGTGAAGCACGTCAGATGAGACAATTGGGTCTTCAGTGTAGTCCATTATGCCCTTCAATGGTCCTTCAGCGGCTTGTTTCATTGCGGCGTTGATGTCTTCTGCAGTGACCTCATGATTAAGGATTGCCGTCAGATCAACGATGGAACCATCTGCTGTGGGCACACGCATCGCCATACCGTTCATTTTTCCACTGCACACCGGCAGAACCAAGCCTATGGCTCTTGCTGCGCCTGTGCTTGTGGGGATGATGTTCACGGCTGCTGCTCTGGCTCTGCGCAAGTCCTTGTGCACTAGGTCTTGGACTTTCTGGTCGTTGGTGTAAGAGTGCACTGTGGTCATGAATGCCTTTTCAATCCCGAAGTTGTCAACTAAAACTTTTGTCACTGGTGCGAGACAGTTGGTGGTGCATGAAGCGTTGCTGAGGATGTTATGTTTCATCGGGTCATATGTCTCGTGGTTTACGCCTAATACTATGGTTACGTCTGGATCGGGTGATGGTGCGCTGATGAGGACTTTTTTTGCGCCTGCTTGCAGGTGCATTGAGGCTTTTTCGCGTTTGGTGAATAGCCCTGTTGACTCTACAGCCAGGTACACACCAAGGTCTTTCCATGGGAGCGCTGCTGG
>Ga0307445_10000988_pt1 | contig 15880 bp, 15 predicted proteins | sample SalMarSW160330MG_FD_202147 | JGI IMG/M metagenome (GOLD analysis project Ga0307445, IMG submission 202147) | Salt marsh sediment microbial communities from the Plum Island Ecosystem LTER, Massachusetts, United States - SW1603-30 | ecosystem: Environmental > Aquatic > Marine > Intertidal zone >...
CAGAGGTGGAGGTTCCGTTTTATTCCTACGGCAAACACAAAATATGGGGAGCCACCGCCATGGTCTTGGCTGAACTCCTTGAAATGGCTAAAGAAATTAATTTCCGCTGAGATTTTGGTTCAAGGCCATCCTAAATTCACGAACGATCTTTTTCCCGATCCCGAATATGTCCACAAATTGTTCTTTCTGGAGGACTTTGCATTCTACACTGATACTGTCGCCAAATTCCCGTATCATGATGGACAACCGGGGCGGAGCGTCTCCTCCCAGCACATACCTTCCGCTTTCAGCTCCGATAAAGCCCGCTTCCCTGTCGAGGCTATCGATCGTGAATTCTATGTCATTCACCGCGGCTATCGATGCCTCCCACACTTCATCGAAAGTTCGGTTCCGCCAATGGCTCGATTCTGTCTTGACAGTCTGAATTGCGCAGGACAAACAAGCCAAAATGAGTAGCGGGAGCAATAATTTTTTCATCGGCATCTCCTCATGACATCCACAGCTTTTCCCTCTCGCTCCCGTATATAAAGCAAAATATGTGCCAAGATAAATCCAGGGGTGGGTGGAAAATCTCAAACGGTTTTGTCCGTTTTAGATGACACATCATCAGAATTTCATCGACAAAAAGTCCATTTTTAAGATTTGACCAAAATCCAATAATTATATAGGATTAATAGGGATTATCCATGAGACAGGTTATATACGGCACCAACACACAGAGGAGGTTCTGATGAACCAAAAACACGAACACACGAATAAGCTCATAGACGAAACGAGCCCTTATCTTCTGCAGCATGCCCACAATCCGGTCGACTGGTATCCATGGGGAGAGGAGGCTTTGGTTAAAGCGAAAAAAGAAAACAAACCGATTTTCCTGTCCATCGGTTATGCCGCCTGCCACTGGTGTCACGTGATGGAAAGGGAGTCTTTCGAAAACCAAGAGATCGCCGAAATCCTGAACAGACATTTCATTTCCATCAAAGTAGACAGAGAAGAACGTCCCGACCTTGACGATATTTACATGACAGCAGTGGTCGCCATATCCGGAAGCGGAGGATGGCCGATGACGGTTTTCCTCACACCAGAGCTCAAGCCCTTCTACGGAGGCACCTATTTTCCGCCTGAGGATAAATGGGGGCGTGTAGGGTTCAAAAACCTCATCCTGCGCCTCAACGATTTTTGGCGAGACGACCAAAGCAAAACAAAGCTTTTCCAGGACGCCGAAACCCTCAGCCAGATCATCGAACAGAGGACCTCCCTCAGTCTTCCGGTCGACAAAGAGGCCCAACTCAACTCAGATCTCCTTGCCGATGCCGCCAGCCATCTAGAGGCTGTTTTCGACGACAAATGGGGAGGATTCAGCGGTGCGCCTAAATTTCCACCTTCCAATGCCATCATGTTCCTTCTGCGTGACTACATTCGCACAGGGAACAAGCGCTCGCTCGAAATGGCCGCATTCACCCTGGACAAGATGTCTGAGGGAGGGATGTACGACCATCTGGCAGGGGGATTCCACCGGTATTCTGTCGACAACGAGTGGCAGGTGCCTCATTTCGAGAAAATGCTGTACGACAATTCCCAGTTGGCCGTCGTTTATATCGAAGCATTTCAAGTGACCGGCAACAAAAGATATGCCCGCATCGCCCAGGAAATATTCGATTATGAGATGACCTACATGACCGACGACTCCGGGGGAATTTATTCGACAGAAGACGCGGACAGCGAGGGAAAGGAAGGCCTCTTTTATCTCTGGAAATGGGAAGAACTCGAGACAATCTTGGGCAAAAAAGAAGCCGACATCTTATCTCGGTATTACAACGTGAAAAAAACGGGGAATTTCTCATCCCATGAGGACTACCACAAAGGATTCAATATCCTGCACCTGCGTAAAGATGCAGCAACTCTGGCCAAAGAAATGGACATGACAGAAGAGCGATTGGAAAACTCGATAACTGGCATAAAGAAGAAGCTTCTCGAGGTCCGGGATAAAAGAGTGCGGCCAGGGCTGGATGATAAAGCCATCACCTCCTGGAATGCCCTGATGATCTCCGCATTCGCCCGCGGATACCAAGTTTTTGCAGACAAAAGATATCTTATCGCCGCTGAGCGAGCTGCCGCCTTTATCATGGATAAGATGCGCACAAAGGACGGCAAACTTCTTCGCACGTACAGGGCTGGAGAATCTAAATTTTTCGCATACCTCGAGGATTATGCCTACACTATTCGGGCATTCATAGACCTTTATGAGGCAGGATTCGATGAAAAATGGTTTTTTGCCGCCGGGGAACTGACCGAGGAAATGATCGTTCAATTCTGGGAAGAAAAAAGTGCCAGCTTATTCAACACCAGCCAAAATCATAAAAATTTGATCGTGCGTACAAAATCATCGAATGACAGCGCCATTCCTTCTCCTGTTGGTGTGGCCATCGATTCACTTCTCCGTTTGGGAGAGCTCCTGGACAGGAAAGATTATGTTCAGAAGGCAGGGCGCATCCTCAGAGCCAACCTTCCTTACATGGAAAAAACTCCGCAAGGATATCTTACACTCCTGATGGACGTGGATACGCTGATTCACCCCATAAAAGAGATCGCCATCGTCGGACACAGGGATTCCGAAGATACAAAAGAACTGCTGAAAGCGATTCACAGCCGGTTTATCCCCGGCCATGTCATCGCCCTTCTCGATCCCGATAGCAAAAAGGCAGAAGAGCTTGTCAATAAAATCCCGCTTTTTTATGGCCGGACCCTTATCGATGGCAAAGCCACCGCTTATTTGTGCGAAAATTTTACCTGCCAACTCCCCATCACATCTGCCGAGGAACTGATCGAACGACTTTTCGCGGAATAAAAACGGTACAAAGAGATAGCCCCCCTAGGCAAGGGGGGCCGAGGATTGGATCTAGAGGCGCGAACTTAGAATGGAGGCTCAGTGATTGAAAAGACTCCTAAAATGAGGATAAACGATGGCGAAGTTTGCCTTCTCCATTCCGGAGAATTGATCCTGAGGGATATCTGCTGCAGAATACAAAGACATAAGCTCTTTGTTATTCCACAGAGATACCCACTCCGCTATGCTCCTGTCTCCCACAGGATTGCTGAAATAAATGAATGATATCTGCATCTTAGTTTTTTCCCACCAGGATAGCTGTTCCGAAAAGTCCAGCTGTCAAGGAGTAGGCGATATAAGACGCTGTCATCAAACCCATCCACACAAAGGCCAGAGTCGTCCATGAACAAATGATGCCGATCAGGCCGATAATTTTAAAATGTTTTTTTAGTTTTTCTTTCATCTCCATTCTCCCGCTTCCTTGTTTTCATGCCCATTTTATTCGCAAATATCATGCCAAAGTGTAATCCATTTATTATGAATAAGTTAAAGGTGGTAGGGATAAACCCTAAGACGCTAAAAATGACAAATATTCGTACTTTGTAACAAATATTGCCAATTTTTGCTCCCCCAAATTTCCCTAAACGGGATGAATAAATAGGAAAAAGACCTCATATAGAACCAAAAAGAGGTAAAGAAAAAATATAACGTAGAGAAAGAAGTCAGCTTTGATCTTATCGAACAGGATAAAATTTTTGTGAACCAAAAGGATGACCAGACTGATGACCGTAACCAGGTACTTCATCAAAAGAGACAACTCCGGAAACCTGTCAAGAAATTTTATCATCAGAGGATTCAGTTCTTTTCCTCCGTAATGGATAATTTTTAACGTGAAATAGGCATCGAACACACACAAAACCAAGATCGAAAGGACCAATGCCAGGTATTTGGCTTCGTAGCGGTCGACATAGTAGTTTTGGTCTTCTTTTTCTCGACGTGCTTGCTTTCGTCGGCCCTTGAAAATGTATTTACTGAAGGGACGAGTGAGAAATTTCCTTCGGTCAGATTGTTTTCGTCTATCGGTCAGCATAAATCCCTTTGTGTCGATTTAAAATGATTTTCCTACGATTCTATTCAAATGGAACAAAGAGTCAATCATCCTTCTCGATGAAATTGGGGGGTGATATTGTAGTAAAGAACTGGATTTGATCGTTATTAGGTATAGAACTTGCATCCCTGTAGGAAATAAAACCAAATCAGTCAAAATGGAGTATTTAATATTGTGAGGAGGGTGGAATTTTGCCTTTCCCGCGTGTTTAATATTGTGTGAGAGGAGAGACTCTGATCGACATCGGCATCCTGGAAGGGGCCAGCTTCCATTTGGTCGTAGGTGTAAATCTATTCGCATACACGGCAAAAACGTGGTATTCTTAGTTAAGCGATGAAAATTCTCCTGATTTACCCTCAGTACCCTGACACCTTTTGGAGTTTCAAATACGCATTGAAATTCATCTCTAAAAAAGCATCATTTCCTCCATTGGGCTTGTTGACAGTGGCGGCTATGCTCCCGGATGAATGGGAAAAAAGATTGATCGACATGAACGTCACCGGTTTATCGGACGATGACTTCAGGTGGGCCGATTATGTCTTCATCAGCGCCATGATCGTCCAGAAAAAGTCGGTCAAAGAAGTCATCCACAAATGCAGCGAGTTCAACGTAAAGGTTGTCGCCGGTGGCCCGCTCTTTACGACTGGCCATGAGGAATTCGAAGGAGTCGATCATTTTGTCCTTAACGAAGCAGAGAACACGCTCCCTGTTTTCCTGGAGGATCTCGAACAAGGTCGCGCTCAAAAGGTGTATACATCCCAAGATTGGCCCGATATAACCCAGACGCCAAGTCCGCAGTGGGACCTCATCGACAAAAAAAAATATGCTTCGATGAGCATCCAATATTCCAGGGGGTGTCCGTACAATTGTGAATTCTGCGACATCATTGTCCTGAACGGACACAGACCGCGGACCAAAAACAAAAAGCAGATCATCGCTGAACTTGAAGCCATCTATGATCTCGGCTGGAGGGGGGGTGTCTTTTTTGTGGATGACAATTTCATCGGGAACAAAAAAACACTCAAAAAAGAAATTCTCCCTGCTCTTATCGACTGGATGTTAGAAAAAAAATACCCGTTTTATTTTTTGACCGAGACTTCGATCAATCTTTCCGACGATGATGAGCTGATAAAATCCATGGTCAAAGCGGGTTTCCGCAGGGTGTTCATCGGGATCGAAACCCCGAACGAGGACAGCCTGACAGAATGCAACAAATACCTGAATAAAAATCGTGACCTGCTGGCTTCTGTAAAAAAAATCCAGAACTTGGGCATGGAGGTACAGGGAGGATTTATCGTAGGCTTCGACAGCGACACGCCATCGATTTTTGAAAAACAGATAAAATTCATCCAAAACAGCGGGATCGTCACCGCCATGGTCGGTTTGTTGAACGCCCCCCGAGGCACACGATTGTACCAGCGGCTGAAAAAAGAGGGGCGGTTATTGGGGGGCACTTCAGGCGACAACACAGACTTTTCCCTTAATTTTATCCCCAAAATGAACCACGAAACCCTGATCGACGGCTACAAGAAGATCCTCGACACGATCTACTCGCCTAAACATTACTACAAACGGGTGAGAACGTTTTTGAAACAATACCGGCCAAAAAAATTCGACAAAAAAACCTATTTCAAATTTTGTTATGTCAATGCCTTCTTCAAATCCATCTGGCTGTTGGGTATTCAAGGAAAAGAGAGATTCCAGTACTGGAAACTGATCATCTGGACCTTGGCGAGACGTCCCTATTTTATCGGCATATCCATATCATTCGCGATATACGGCTTCCACTTCCGAAAGGTTGCGGGGATTTAAAACACCGAAATCGCTAATCTATTCCCAATTTGTGTAGATATACTCCAACAGGGTGCATAAAATTTCCGGCTGTGTGTTCTCGAATTCTATTCCCATCTCGTATATGTCGCAATCTTCAAGCTGGTTCCCCCATACCACTTTGCCTATAGGACCTATGGTTTCCCCCAATTTCAACAATCTGATTTTTAGCTTAACTGGGGTATCGATAGGGACATAAACGCTTGTCCAGATTTTTATCCCCCCCGCAGAAATGTCCTTTATCTGAGCGTAAAGCATACTGGAAGGGCCCGGATCCGTTTCATCAGATAGGATTTCGATTTCGACGGGAAGTTCATCCTCGCGCCTGGGCTCTCTGCGCTTTTCTCCTTTGGTTGCAATGAATGTGTTAAATAGCTTATCGATCAGGGATAATCTCATTGTAATCCTCTCATCATCGAGAAGATTATGCGGTTGATGGCAAGAATTTGCAATCGCCTCTAGGGATGATTTAAGGGGTGATTTTTCTTTCAAAAACACCCCGATTTCCACGACTAAATGAGATGAAACCATAGAGGAGCGAGGGCAAACATCATGGTTCTATTAATCCTTCTTTTGGTCGTGCCTTTTGTTGTCGGGTACGTTCTCGTTTTTTTAAAAATCGGAGCCATACACTCATTTACCGTGGATTTTTATTACTGGCTCAAGGAAAAAAAACAGAACATTCTCTCTGGAAAAGGCAAATTGGCCAGTATCGCCAAGCTTACACTGGAACCCCTGTACTCTCTGCTCATCGCCTTAAACGACTGGACAGAAAATATCGAAAATACCGGGACAAAATCTGGGGTAAGGATCGCAGGCTATCTCTATCTAATCGGAATGCTCCTTTTCATTTTTTTCACACTCGGGCAGTTCCTTTTTCTGCTGGCTTTGATAGGCGTCGCCATCCTGTTGGGAACGGTTGTCCTGAAATACACTCAGGTAAGCAGAGAAAAAGCGAGATCGAAACAAACACAGGCTAAAACCCAGACAAAACAAATCGAAGGGCAGTCGCTTACATTCGTCGAAAGCATTTGGCCCCATTTCCGGTCCCGTATGATCAAGGAAAGAGTCGAAGACCTATTCGACCTGAAACAGATCGAGGTGGACTACCACGGCGATATCTTTTCCAGCGATATCACGACATTCCCTGTGAAAACCAAGATCGGACGCGTGGACAAAAATGGGGGGATCTACGACATAAGAAAAGAGATGCCCGAAAAGATCGGCAGTATCGATGTTCAGGGAAATATCGTCGATGAGCGATTTTTCAGTCTCGATGACCTGACCCATTGATGAATTTTAATTTACTCGATCTTTTTCAATGCGTATAAGCTGTCCAGCAGGTGGAATCCGACATCATCGGCGCCGATATTCATGTTGGAAAGGACAACGACCCCAACTTTTTTGTCTTTGATAAACCCACAGAACGTCCTGTACCCTCCGGTCCCGCCGTTATGCCAGACGATCTGCGTTTTTCCGTTATCCATGATGAGCCACCCGAGACCAATTTTCATGTCTTTGTCTGCATCGGCACGCGGTTCTTGAGCCATCTCCATGGCAGATAACAACGGAGTGCGTTCCACTCCCATATTGGCACCGAGAAACGTCAACATGTCGTTTGCGGTAGATCGAAGAGCTCCTGCCCCGGCAAGTGTCGGGATATCCCAGTTAGGGACTTCGCCCTTTGGATTATGTCCTTTTGCCAGCCTTTTTTTCATGTCGGATGTAAGGGTGATCCCTGTGTCTTCCATTCCCAAAACATGGGAGATTCGTTCTGCAATCAGCTGTTCATAATCCATTCCGGCTCTCAGGCCCAGGATATGTCCCAGCAGTCCCATGCCGAGGTTCGAATACTCGAATTTTTCCCCGATATCTCTCTGTAAGGTATAAGCGGAGAGAAAAGCATACATGTTTTCGACCGTGTAATCGGCATAAGGATTTTCTGGATCTTTAGGGCGAAAATTGAAGGGCATGCGCGGGAGGGCGGAATTTTGGGAGGCAAGGTGCCCCAACGTTATTTTTTTCCCGTTTCTTGAGGGCATTTTCACCGTTTTCGGCAAAAACAATTCGGCTGGATCCTCCAGACTTACTTCTCCTTTTAAGACCATGTCCGCGAGTGCGACACCTGTGAAAACTTTGGTTATCGAACCAATCTCATACACAGAAATCTCATCGACCGGTTCCTTTCCGCCTTTTGCCAACGTTCCATGGCAGAAATACTCTCTATTTCCTCGAGAGTCTATAAAACCGATGACCATTCCCACGCTTTCTCCATTTTTTATACGTTCTATGATGCTATTTTTTACTTCATCCGATATATTTGTCTTCTTTGTTCCACAAGCAGCAGATAAAATCAGGAGGAGAAGAAAACTTATTAAAACAAGCGGAATAGATCTCGTTCCGAACTTTACATTTTTGTGCACATCATTCTCCCTCTTTAAGATTGGCTGAATCATAGTCCTTTACGGCAAATACTCAAAATTCCAACAGAAAAGGTTCAGATCAGGGGAAGATTCCCCGGTACTGGTATACTTCGGCAATCCTTTCGATCGCCACCACATAAGCCGCACACCGGAGAGCGACATTTCTCGTTTGTGAATTTTCCCAGACTTCCTTAAAAGCCTTGACCATCTTACGCTCCAATTCGGCGTTGACATGATCTTCCTCCCAATAAAGGCCGCTGATGGCCTGGACCCATTCCAGGTGACTCACCACAACGCCGCCGGCATTGGCCAAAATATCGGGGATTACGTCAATGCCTCGTTTTTCCAGGATTTCGTCTCCCTCTGGAGTCGTCGGTCCGTTGGCCCCTTCAACGATGAGCTTTGCCCTTATTTTGTCTGCATTTTTCTGGTGAATCTGGTTTTCCAGAGCAGCCGGGATCAGAACATCCACATCTTGAAAGAGAAGTTCTTCTTTGTCTATCTGCTTCCCTGGATGTTTTATCACACAGGCATGTTTTTCGACACATTCCATAAGCCCAGGGATATCCAGGCCGTCGGGATCGACCAGGCATCCCGAAACATCCGATGCGGCCACGACCTTGGCCCCCATCTGAGAGAGGAAAAGAGCCGCATGCCCGCCTACATTCCCGAAACCTTGAACAGCGATCTTAGCTCCCTTCAGGCTCATTTTTTTTGCTTTAAAATATTCCCGGGTGATGAGAGCGATACCTCTCCCTGTGGCTTCCTTGCGGCCTTTGGAACCTCCCAGGATTTCGGGCTTTCCTGTCACGATACTGGGCTCTGTGTATCCTTTGAACATCGAAAAAGTATCCATAATCCAGGCCATGGTACGGGATGTCGTGTAGACATCAGGCGCCGGAATATCGATGTGAGGGCCCAAGATAGGCATGATCTCGGTGGTGTAACGTCGAGTCATTCTTTCCAATTCGGATTCCGATAGCGTACTGGGATCGCAAATGATCCCACCTTTGGCTCCTCCATAAGGCAGGTCTAACAGGGCGCATTTCCAGGTCATCCACGCCGCCAGAGCCACCACCTCATCCTCGGAGACGTTGGGGTGGTAGCGAACACCGCCCTTTGTCGGACCTTTGGCATTATTGTACTGACAGCGAAACCCTTTAAAAACTTTAATTTTCCCTTCATCCAATTTTATCGGGATAGAAACTTTGAGGATCCGCATCGGATTTTCCAGAATTTTCAAAAGATTCTTATCGAACTTGACTTCCCGAGCAGCTTTGTATAATTGTTTCTGGGCTTTCCTGGCCAAGGAATCATCAATCATCGTTCCTCCTTATCTATAGAGCATAGAGATTGATATTCTCGCTGGCGGGAAGGTGTGGGAGTTGAACCCACCCAGGACCTTTCACAGCCCCGCACTGGTTTTGAAGACCAGGAGGCCCACCGGGACCAATACCTTCCCGTGATTCATCTTAATATATGCACGTCTTTATCACGCTTTGTCAATCCGATACTGTCAAAATATTCCAGGATCGCGGTCGCGTATTTCCTCGAGAGTTGGAGGACATCGCGCAGTTCGGCCACCGTGATGCTCGGGTATTTTTCGAGATACTGCAAGACGATCCGCCTGGCTTTATCGGCAGCCTCCCTGTGGTAAACGACCTTGTCGCTGAGCCGCACCAGGATTCCTCTTTCGAAAAGGTTGTACATGAGATTTTTATATTCTTTGGGATTGAGCCCCACCTTCTGCCTCAATTCTTCCTCGACCGGAGCGGCAAATCCCTTGCTCTTGAATTCCTGCTCTATCTGCTGGAGAATGTGCTGATCTCTGGGTTTGAGCTTGGATTCATAGCCCACCAGGCTCACGTCCGAATCCTTCCGCTTAAAGATTTCCATTTCCACCAATCCATCGACAACCGCTTTAAACGTCGTGTTATCCGTCAGCTCGAGGATCTTCGACCGGAGCTCTTGGTAAGGCATAGCTATCCGGTGAGGACTTTTATCCAAAAATTCTTCGACAATGGATTTTGCTCTGTCTTTGAGATGTTCATAATAATTTTTATGCAGATACTTACTCTCTTTGTGGCCTGTCATTTTGATAACCTTCTGCTCTTTTTCCAAATCATGGAGGACTTCTTCCAGGGCATCCTCCTTTTCTCCGATCTTTTTCCTCATCTCTGATAGCGACAAAGGCATGGTCCCTGCATCCAGCATCACCTGAATGACCCTATCCGTCAATTCACCCCCGAGCCTCTGCAAGCCCTCCACAGTATCGGAATCGAATCTTTTGTGTTTTTCTGGAGTCGAGTCGAGAATCTCCCCACCTCCGATGGTCATCAAAGGGGAAAAAGTCCTGATCACGAAAGGATCCCCGGGCAGAGCCACCGTCGGGGATTCCAGAACAAATTGAACCAGAGCTTCTTTACCTGGAAACACCATATCTCCTTCGAGGAGAACCAGGCGGGAAATGATTTCGGCCGTCCCCGCATGAAGCCTGATCCGTGTTCTGTTTTTGAGTTTTTTCCCGTAACTCTCCAACAACCTGAGTTTGGCATCCATTCGAAAAGTCGGGGTAAGGGAACCAGGTTCACCAGCACACTGCCCCCGTTTCAACATCTCTTTTTTGACATCTTGAAGGTTCAAGGCCGTACGTTTTCCAAAGACAGACCGACCGACTTTGCGATGATGGACTTGAATGCCTCGGACCTTTCCGGTTATCCCGTCCGGGAAGATCTCGATTTTGTCTCCTTCCTCGACCTTGCCCGAAAGGATGGTCCCGGCAATAACCGTACCGAATCCACGCATGGTAAAAACCCGGTCGACCGGCATACGGAAAATGCCGCTGTCATGCCTTGCTTCCACCTCCTCACCCAGGGCCATTAGAGACTGTTTCAGATCTCCAATACCGCTGCCGTCAACGGCAGAGACAGTAATGATCGGGGCTTCTGCGAGAAAGGAATCCTTTAGGAAAATTTTCACTTGGTCCGTCAACTTGAGGATCCGATCTTCTGCCACAAGGTCTGATTTAGTGAGAGCGACGATGCCTCTTTTTATCCCGAGAAGGCGCAGGATATCGAAATGTTCCTTAGTCTGAAGAGATATTCCCTCGTCAGCCGCTATGACCAGCAGGGCTGCATCGATGTTGCTCGCACCCGCCACCATGGTCTTGATGAGCTTTTCATGACCGGGAACATCGATGAACACGATCTGTTTGCTGTAGCCGGGCGTTTCTAAAAAAACGAACCCCAGCTCTATCGTGATGCCACGACGTTTCTCCTCGGCCAGGGTATCTGCATCTATCCCTGTCAGAGCTTTGACTAGGAGGGTTTTTCCGTGGTCGATATGGCCGGCGGTGCCGACGATGACATGCTCGATTTCTATCATGGCTTAGGATGCCTTATTCGAGGAAGGACTATAGAATAGCAAAATATCCCCATCTTGAAAAGAAATCAGAGTTTTTGGACTAGGCGTTTTAGATCGCTCTTGAGCAGCATGAGCTTGGCATGAGGATATCCTGAAATCAGGATATTTTCGATATTTTTAATTTCTTGTGCGATATTCTGACGAACAGCAGCGCCTTCTCTTGTGAGCCAGATGATTTTGCACCGCCTGTCTGCATCACAATCCACTCTTTCGATGTATTTTTTATCACACAAACGATCGACAACACGGCTTCCCCTGGATACAGACAGATCCAATCGCCGAGAAAACTCCTGGCACTTGATTTTTTCCTCCTCACCCAAGCATAGAATCCCCTTGTATTCTGCTTCGCTAAGGTCGAATCGCTTCCTTATCCGGTTTTCTTGAGCCTGCATGCCCTTCCCTATTTCCCCGAGAATGGTTATCAGTCTTTCATCGCTCAACATAATTCTCCTTGACAATTGTTGCTAATGGCAAGTATAATTATTTTCTTGGGCGAAATCAAGCTTTTTCGACCATCAATTTTTATTTGGAAAGGAATTAAAAATGCCTATTTACTCTTATCAATGCAAAGAATGCGGCAACAATTTCGAACTGCTGGTGGGCGTGACAGCAGAATCGAACGAAAAAAAATGCACAAAATGCGGAAGTAAAAACATTGAAAAAACCCTGAGTTCTTTCAGTTTTAGGATGGGCTCGTCTTCCACCGGCAGCCCTTCTGGTTCCTGCTCTTCAGGTGGCTGCTGCCCAACTTGCTAGCGGAATTTTAACTGCGCAAATATTTCCTGATTGATCTTTTTGATCTCAGCTGACGCCGGAACCACTTGAAAAGGGATCTCGAACTGGAGGGTCTCCGGAGCCATGCAGGAAATATCATCGCAGGCCTGATATAAAAAACTTGCCTTCAACAGATTTTTTCCCTGGATTACTGCATCGCCGACCTTAAGACGTGCTCCCAAGACGACTTTCCCTTCATAGACCTGGAGTTCCACTTCGGAGAAGGTGTAGGCTCGTGTTTCAGGAACAGGGTAATAGACTTCAGCAACTTCTACGGAATTTTCCTCTTCTATCAAAAGAGTACACGGGATCAGGTATGGGTCGGCCAACTCTGGAGCATTGATATGCCAGCCTGGCAGGATGTCCAGGAGAAAAGCGACATCGATTATCCCACCAGGATGCACCCCATCGCAAGAGAGGTAAGTTTTGACATCGAGAACCTCGCCCTCTCTCCATGATGATGAGAATCCCAGGAGAAATGGGATGCAAAGGAACGAGGCTAGGAATGCGATTCTATTCCGCAAGTTGGATTGACTTGTAAACTTCAACATAATGGAGAAAGATAATCTTCGGTACCCAAAAAGTCAAGAGAGCTATTTTTTCTCTTTTCCCTTCTCCAAGGCTTTCTTGATCTGTTCTATTTTGGCTTTATATCTCGCTTTGATCTGATCGTCGGCGAGTTCATAGGCTTTTTCTGCCGCCTTGAGCGCATCCTCATTCTTCTCCATTTTCTGATACACTGTGGCCAGGGTGTCCCAATTGTAATACTCCCCTTGCATTTCGACGGATTTATTGGCCGCCTCTAGGGCACTTTCCAAGTTTTTCCCTTGCTGTGCCCAGAACATCGCATAGCTGTTCAAAACATCGGCATCATCCTGGTGTTTGGCTGCATATCCGGGCCCGAAAAGCTCCAGCGCCTTTTCCTCTTGTCCCAGTTTGATGTAATTCTGCGCTGCAGTCCGGAAGTTGTACCATCTATCTGGATCGATTTTCAGAGCCAATTCCATCATTTCCTCTGCGCTTTCCGTGTTTTCTTTTTGACCTACCCAGAAGCTGGCGTATTGCATAAGACCATATGTGAGACTCGAAACCTGCCCTTCCATGAACCTCTTTCCATAAACCTCATCCGCCTTTTCTTTATCATCCTTCAGAATATACAACTGAGCAAGGTAATTCTGGTACCGGGGTTCAGGATTGTACTTCATGATATCGTTGATCTTTTCAGCCAGCTCGATCCCTTTGTCCACGTTATCTTTATCCTTGATGATTCTTGAGATATAGGAGCTGAGAACGTACGGGTCATCCGGATATTTGGATGTGTATTCATCGAAAAAGGCCTGGGCTTCCTCTTTAGGAGCCCGCATTTCGAAGTAGTAACTCAGGCGTTGGTAGGCAGATTTCATCAAGGGGCTTTCGGGATACTTCTTCATGAATGCTTTGAGCGGTTCGGGGTCCATATCTCGAGCGAATGCCTGCATGGCTCCGATGGAATACTCAGCATATTCGGTGAAAGTGACCTTCTCATCCTTATAATCCGTGGTTCCCATTTTTCCGTCCGGATCGAGAGCCAAAACTTTTTCGTACATCTCCGTCGCCTTTGCCTCATCGTATTTACTGTCGTATTTCTGGGCAAGTTTGAAAACCGTCTCGACATTTTTGGGATCTTTGGCATAGGCTTCCGAGATGGACTTGAACGTGTCGATACCCTTGACGCTTTTTTCGATGCTCTCGAGGAATTTTTCCGGAGGGGGACCGTACCCGACATGCCAATCGTACTCTGATCCGTCATTGTCCAGGATCAATGTCGTGGGCGTGGCACGAATGCTGAACCTCTTGTAGACCTCGTCTCCTATTTTTTCTCCCCTTACGGCATGGAAAAGAACAAAATTAGAGTTAAAAAACTCCTGGAATTTTTTGTTTTGGTAGAACTGCTGATCCAGCAGTAAGCAGCCGCCTCAGCCATCCGAGAAGAAGTCGATCAGAACCAGCTTGTTTTCGCTTTTGGCCTTTGCGACAGCGTCATCCAAGCTGCCTTGGAACCAACTCTGAGCGACTCCAAAGGAGGATAAAAAAATGAGGAGAAGAGTCAGAACGAATAATTTTTTCATTCTTACCTCCTCAATTATTGAGATGCACTTCATTGTTTTCAAATATAAAGGTTATATTCAAAATTGTCAAACGTTATGTAAGTATCACTTTTTCTTGATAAATTGGGCTTTTGGGAATAGTTGAAGCGACCATTGAAGCCAACCCACCCCACCCAACTAATCCTTCCGTTCTTCGAGGGAAACTATATGGGATTATCCCCATATTGTCGGCGGGGATGTATGCAGCATTTGCTGCGGATTTATTTCAGGGATTCTTGGTTAAAATGATCTTTCCCTCTGATTCGGCAACGATTTTGCCGATGATAGCCGCAGAGTTTAACCCTTTTTTGTGGAGTTTTTTCACAAACTCTTTCGCACGATCTTCCTTGACTGCAATAAGAAATCCCCCTGAAGTTTGGGGATCGTAAAGCGCGATCTCCACCTCTCCGGTCACACCTCCTGTGACATCCACGTATTGGGTGGCATATTCCCTGTTTCTCTCGATAGCACCCGAGATCAGGTCCTCCCGGACGAACTCCAAAACCCCATCGAAAAAAGGAATCTGGTCTGTATATATCTCTGCTGTGACCCGGCTCTGGGCAACCATTTCGCTCAGGTGTCCCATCAGTCCAAAACCAGTGACATCCGTTGCGGTGAGCACACCAGCTTCCACCATGGCTTCCGCTGCCACCTTGTTGAGTTCAGCCATGGACCGGCCTATGGTTTCCATGGCTTCCTTGGAGGCCCGGCCCAACTGGCTGGCAAAGCTGATAACACCGGTCCCAATAGGTTTGGTCAAGATCAAAAAATCTCCAGGTTTCGCCTTGTCGTTGGTGATGATCTTTTTCGGATCGATGACACCGGTCACGGCAAACCCGAACTTGATCTCGGAATCTTTGATGCTGTGACCGCCGATCACATCAACGCCGGCTTCTTTCATCTTGTCGATCCCTCCGCGCAACATCCGGTTCATGATCTTGTGGCTCATGGTTTCGATCGGAAATCCGACTACCGACAGGGCCGTCACAGGTTTTCCTCCCATGGCATAGATATCGCTCAAGGAATTGGCCGCAGCGATCTGCCCGAAAAGGTAAGGATCGTCCACGTTGGGCGTGAACACATCGACCGACTGGACCAGAGCCAAATTGTCCGTTAATCGGTACACCCCGGCATCGTCGCAGGTATCGGCACTGACCATCACTCTTGGATCCGAAACGGGCGGGAGCCCGGCCAGCACGATTTTCAGGTCTGTCTGGTTGATTTTCGAAGCGCACCCTGCATTTTCCACAAACCGGGTAAGCGGCACATCCTCCGAAACATCATCCAATCTTTCCCCTGCGCACAAACAAACATTTTGCTGTTTAAACACATCACAAGGACAGGGTTCCTTAGGATTGCAGATGCAGTG
>Ga0307445_10000989_pt1 | contig 15869 bp, 7 predicted proteins | sample SalMarSW160330MG_FD_202147 | JGI IMG/M metagenome (GOLD analysis project Ga0307445, IMG submission 202147) | Salt marsh sediment microbial communities from the Plum Island Ecosystem LTER, Massachusetts, United States - SW1603-30 | ecosystem: Environmental > Aquatic > Marine > Intertidal zone >...
TACATCCGACCAATCTGTTCCGGGAGGAGGGGTAAAGTTTCCTTCATTATCCTTAACATACCATTCCGGATTTGTTATTGTTAGAGCGTTATCCCAGGAAGTATGATTGGCTACCCAATCCATTAGTACATACATTCCTTTTGCATGCACCGAATCAACAAGTGCAATAAAATCATCCAGCGTTCCAAATTCAGGATTCACACCATAGTAATCTTTCACTGAATAATAACTACCGAGACTACCAATACGATTTTTTACACCTATCGGATGAATTGGCATAAACCATAGAATTCCAACACCAAGGTCTCTCAATCTGTCAAGATGAGTTTCAAATGCATCAAAAGTTCCGGCACCTGTATATTGCCTTACATTTACTTCGTAAATACTAAGATTATAACTCCAGTCGTGATGATCCTGACTGTATAAAGTAACTGGTATTACAAGTATTAATATTATTTCTAATAGAACTAACTCAAATAATTTGGCGGTATGTTTTTTCATTTTTACCATTATTCTTAAAACAGGGGGTTAAATTAAACCATGATTTAATCATAAATCTTTTTAGCAGAATAAATAAACTTCAATAGAAAGGATTTAATGATCTTAATATTGTCCCCTGATTATATATAAATATAAAATCAGCCGGCATAACTTTTTATACCGGCTGACTACTAACTGTTATTCCAACTTTTCAGAAGCTAATTCTGTATTATTTCAGCAGAATCATCTTCTTTGTAGCAACGTAATTATTAGCAGTGATTGTATAGAGGTAAATTCCGCTACTTAAATTAGTTCCGTTGAAATCTACTTCATAAGATCCACTTGTCATTTCCTTGTTTATCAGAGTTGTTACCTCTTCACCCAAAAGATTGTAAACCTTCAAGGTAACTAATCCTTGCTCAGGAATGCTGAATCTTATCATTGTTTCGGGATTAAACGGATTCGGATAATTCTGATCGAGTGAATAAACGTTAGGAACACCCGGAAGATCTCTTACAGAAAGAACCGGACCATCCTCTTCGGGTTTTGGAGAATTACTCCAAACATCCTGAGGTGAACTATACGGACTGACAAATGCTCTTGGTCCTGTCTGTCCAATAAATCTTACTCTCATATCATTTTGTGAGCCTGATTCTGAAATTAATCCACTTGTGCTGGAGTAAGCATACACATATAATAATCCGTTAAACATAGGTCCGTCAATCGTAAGTGTACCGGTATAAATCATATCATCATTATCATCCGTTAATTCAAGTGCCCTGTAAGGAAGAGAAGACCATGGCAATCCATTAACTGCATAATAAAATGGTTGTTGTGGTATCAGGAATACAGTGTCTGTTGCAGGATTAAAGACAGGATTAGTGCCTTGTGTATCTGCGAGAGTGGCATATGTCATATCAACGCTAAAATTCCACTCAACTGTAGTACCTGCCGGAATAACCCAATCGGGTTTTATTGCTCCAAAATACTGCAGGGGTTGTTCCTGGGTATCACTTCCCATGAAAGTTACAGGTCGGTCACGATTCCCGGCATCTGTTTTAGCAATTGCAACTTCCCAGCCAGTGTTCGCAAATGGTGTCCTACCACCTGAAGTATCGCTTTGTATAAAATACTTATAATGTTCCAGACTATTCAGCGTCCAATTTGTAAAAGAAACATCAAGGTACCAATCGTTTGGATCAGCAGGATTTTGATTCATAAGTGATCGCGGAGGATCCGAAGCATTCCAGCCATTAAAACTACCGCGTATTTGTACAGAGTCTACATCGGGATTAAAGACACCGAGTTCATTTGCGACACTCATATCAACTTCAAAGAAAATATTTCCGTTACCTGTGGTTACGTTAGGATCAGTGTTATTCCAGAATCTGTTTACTACGTTGCCTGTATCCGTAATTCCCACAATTCTATTTATGTTACCGCTGCCATCATCAAAGATGTCATCACCTTCAGTAGGAGATTCCCAGGTACCACTAGCTGCATCACTTGTACTATGAATGAATTTGTATATAGCTAAATCTCCCGAGTTCAAAGTATCCGTAGCTGTATAAACTGAATCTCCGTCGGCATCTGTCATCTCAACAGCATCGGTACCCCAATTAGTAAAGTTACCTGCAACGTATACGTGACCTGTAGAAGGATCAAAATTACTCTTTGCAGGACCGCGCATATCAACATTAAAAGTTACCTCGGCCATACTACCGGAATATGGAGTATAATTATTATAGAAGACCGGATTTAGTGTTGTATCGGAAGCACCTAATACTAAAGATCTGTTATCCATACCCTGGAATTCATCTTTACCATCCCAACCAAGACCTATATTGAATTTATACCCATAAGTTGCGTTGGGATCCATAGCAATGGTGATTGTGTATACACTATCGTTATCGTCATCCGTCAAAACTTTATCGGTATTTGCCGGGGGTTCATTTAACCAATTGTCAAAATCCCCAGGACAGGTAAGTGTTTCAGTCGCTGGGTCAAAGTAACCCGTAGCAATTGCAACACGCATATCTGCCTGAAAAGTAACATTGACCTGTGCTTGCAGAAAAACTCCCGTCATTAGCACTAAGCTAATAATCAGAAACACCTTTTTCATTGTTACACCTCTTTTTGTTGTTAATTAATACGTTAGTTAAGTCTTTTTTTATTATTGAGTAACCTCAATTAAAATTTAATAGAAACTCCGAAACTGTGCGTATAGCTTAAAAATTCAAATTCCTGATAACTATAATCAAATCCAACCGAAAAAACACCAAGAGCATAATCCAAACCAGCACCAAGAGTTAAACCTTCCTGATTATCTTTTAAAAACAAGCCTTTATAGCCGGCTCTTAAAAAGATCAAATTATCAAGAAAAGATAACTCTCCGCCCACATTTACATATTCGGCATTATCATTTGGATGTGTCGCATCTACTGCAAGGGTTAGCCTTTGTCCATCAAAAAACTGGATATCCTTTGAGATTCCTATTTGCAATCTCAATGGTAATTCAAATTGATCTGTTTTTATATACCCATCAACAGAAGAATTGTTACCGTGTCTTGAAGGATCGGCATCATATCTTATCAAAAGATCCTCCCCGGTCATTTGCATCTTGGAGCCATAATTGGTTATTATGCTGGCGAATTTAATTCCAAAGAAAGGTGTTTTAAATATAGTCCCTATATCAAAAGCAACTCCGTTTGCCGAAGAATTAAAGATTCCTTCGGTTATATATTTAACAGTAACACCAGCACTAAAATTCTCCGTAATATGCCGTGCATAAGAAAGTCCAAAAGCATAACTTGCTGCTGAAAACTTCTCGCCAGTTCCTTCAGGATAATATTCTGTTGTTACATCCATATCGCCATAATCTAAAGCAGTAACGCTCACTCCAAAACTACCAACTTCATCAGCAGGAATAACGAGTGCAAAATAATTCAGATTTATATTTAGGTCTTTAAACAGACTTGTATAGGTAAACAGCGCCTCATATCTTGTTAAATCTGCGGCACCTGCAGGATTCCAATACAAAGCTGATGCATCACTTACAATTGATGTGAAAGCACCTCCCATTGCATTTGCCCGGGGACCTATTCCTATGCTTAAGAATTTTGCAGCAGTAGTACCGGTTTTTGTTACCTGGCTGAATCCAATACCCTGCAATAGAGAAATACTGAAAATTATTAATAACAATTTTTTCATATCTTTATAAATCTCCTTGCTAATCTCAAATCTTCTCTATAAGAGAAATAGTTAGGGATAAGCATTATTTTATTATTGCAAATTTTCCAACCTTTGTACCTATACCTGGCGCATCTATATGATAAATGTAAACGCCATAAGCAGCCGAGAGTCTGTCTTTTGTTAATAAATCCCAATCAGCGGTTCCATCAATCATATTACTCTCGTGATCTATCTCTTTAACAAGTTCACCGCTAACGGTGAAAATCCGGATAGTACATTTATTAGGTAAATGAGTAAAATGAATTGAACGCGGGCCTCTGCCACTGGTATACGGATTCTTGGGTTCCCACAAAGCATTAGCTAAATAAGGATTGGGAACAACCTTTATTTTGTCAAGATCACTCTTCGCCTGAGAATTATCTATATGACCAGATTGAGCAACAAATCTAAAAACATCAGCTGAGAGGAATGGCTTCTTTAAAGCTAGAATTGCCGTATCGCCCGGCTCCGGAAAAACGAGCGGGGTAACATTGGTATCTACTTTTTGTAAATAAAACCACCATGTCGGAACTAAACCAGTATCATTAGCACTTGATTCAAGAAAGACAATACGATCTGCTGATGCTCCACCATTAGAAGAAAACCAGCCATCTGCATAAGGACCGTGATGATCAAATTCAAGAAATGCGAAATCGATAAATTTATCTTCGCTTACATTATAAACCTTAAAGTTTACCGCCATTGAAGGATATTCAACTCGATTATATTCGAAACTGGTAGATGTGCCTGTACCAATATCTCCGAATATTATTTCATAGTCATTCGGTTTCTGCTGTCCCTGTATACCTCGCGGTGCTGTATATTTTTCAAGAATGAATGGTGTAACATTTGGATCGTTCCATTTCGAACGACTTGTATCAACTTCAACTTTGCTTGCGTTTATCAGTGTCAGTCTAAATCCATTAGTAACCGGTTCTTCTACATTAGCACCCCATTTTGTACTTTTGTTAATTAGTGTAGTACTTGCAGTGGAATCATAAAGTGTAAAGTTTTTAGTTGTCAGAGTATCTGCAGCACCCGATTTAATTGTATCTTCAAAAGTAATGTAATAAACATGTCCATCTTTAATATCGATCGGATCAATAATTTGATACGAGATTGTACTTGTAGTATAACCTTCTATCAAATCCACATTACCTAAAGTTGGAGAAACGTAACCGCCGGATGGTGCTTCCGGTGTAACCACCGCAACATTCTTTCCTATACTTTTAACACTACCGTCAGCATTTAGTGATATATTTATATTACATTCCGAAGGTGTTATACCTGCTGTGGCATAACCGAAATCATACGATGTAATAGCGTAATAATAAGTGAATCCATTTTTCACATCAGTATCTACCCAGGAATGCTTTAAACCTGAATCGTTACCAAGATTAAAATGTACACCTTCAAATCCCAACGAATCATAGCCCATTATCCCATCCTGCAAATCAAATTGTGCAACCGGTAGCAAGAATGTTGGGGAACCCTGCGCATTAGTAATTACTTTGGAATCCAGGAAAGCTGCATCAGACGATCTGTAAATTCTATACCCTTCAAAATCATTACCATTACCTCCGATATTAGCAATATATGTATCAAATGATTTTTCAGCCTCATCGTCCCAGTATAATGTTACCTGATTATCTCCAGGAACAACAGTTAACTTTGGAATAAATGGAGCATTCGCAAACCTGTAATCATTATTATATGTTTGCTGCGCATATCCTTTTTTTCTGAGTACAGCTTCTTTTCTTAACTCTCCATCAGGATCCTGTATAGGACCATTTGCGAAAATAACCGCTAATGAAAGTGGTTCTGTCTGCCCTGGCTGTAACGGGAACAATCCTGAAGATACAAATAAGTTATAATCTCCTTCTTGAATGTCGGCAGGATCAAAATAGTTACCCGGAACTAAAAACTGAGTCCAGATTTTCTCATCAGTGTATACATCAATCCATAAGGCTGATGTTTCGTAATATGATCCGGTAATACCGATTTGATCTGTTTCAGAAACATCAGTAACATCTATATTTGGTTCACCGGGTAATCCAAATCGTGCACCTGAAGTTGGCTTTCCATCACCTTCACCGGGATCACCGGTATCGGGGACACCATCTAAACCTACATCATCTGTTAGAGGATTCCAGTCACCATCATTATCAAGTCCATCATTCCTTGCCTCGTCAATCATTGCATCTATGCCTTCATCAATATTTTCATCAATGGCACCGTTACCATCGTTATCAATACCATCGGCGTATTTCATTCCCAATGTCGACTGAACTACATTGTAAAGAATAATATTATCATTAACTACATATCTATTGTATGCATCATTAGCAGCCACATCAATCATTTCCTGGGTAATTGTAGGACTCTCCTCTTCACCATTGTTATCATTATCAATATAATCTTTATATGGTAATCCCAAATCATCACTTTCCACCATTATAAGATGAACTTTGCCATTTTGGACCGCATCGTTTTCAGGGTCTGGTGGCCATCTTTTCCATGTATCACTAGCGGAAGCATCAATCATTTCCTGTGTTACTAAAGGATTGTTTTCCTCACGATGAAAACGGGGGTGTTCAACATACCAAGAAGCATCTATCTGTTGACCAATTCCATCGGCATAAGTGACACCTACCTGATCCTGAAAAGCTATGTGTGTTTTATTTTCATCTATTAATCCATTTCCATTATTATCTATACCGTCTGTTCTTCGTGGATCATTTCTTGGAATATTGTCATCACTTTCCCCAACTAACATTTCAGCAGTAACTTTTGGTCCGGCCTCGGGACTATCACCGTCGTTATCAATTCTATCAATAGCATTACCGGGCGTCTCTAAGAAAGCTCCACCAACTATTCCAACAGGATCAGAACCAAATGCAGGGTCCGGGGAACGGTTACCAGCAATTCTCGACCATGCTATATCATTTGTAAGGTCGAATTCTGATAAATTCCCATTTCCTTGTGCCCCGACAAAATCAGCCCATAAAATGGAAGCGCCCACTTTTTTTAGCGGTTTAGTACCATCATTTTTAATTTTAAAAAGCAGATATAAAGCATCCTGTACTAGTATTTGCGACCATGCCATTACCCTGACATCAAGTATAAGCCCTAATCCCTTTCTAGTCAGGTCGGTTGTATCGGGGAAATAATACGAGTACTTATCATAATTATTATCTGCAGCGTGAAAATACATCTCCTGGTCAGCATTGAATTTATCCTTACCAAAATAACCATTCCATTTTCCAGGCCATCCCGGATCGGATTCATCATTTAATTTATCAGGCCAGGAATCAGGCCAGGTTGTTGGATCATTACTGGTTGCAAAACCCTCAGGATTATTTTCATTGTAGTAACCTGGTACAGGTTCAAAATTCCACGATTTTCCAGTCGGTGATTGTAAATAGTGGCATCTTGATATTATATGCTGAGTTTGTCCCTGATTGTCGACTACTTCAGCACCTACCATTATTCCCGCTACTGCAAGATATACCTGCCCGGTATTCTTAGGCCATTCATATGGGACTTGTTCGGATATCGGAACAGCACCTTCTCTTCCCGTCATACCATAGTTAAATACGGTAGTCCTTATCTGGTTGCCTTCCATAGTTGCTTTTCTTCTGTATTTTGCATCGCCTCTTTCTTTACTGGGAATATATTGTGCGTATACAGATGAGGTAATAAAGAAAATCAGTACAAGAAAAAGAACTGAATTATTTATTTTATTAAACATTAAAATCCTCCGGTAATCAATTACCATTAAAATGAAAGTTCAAAACCAAATTGTACATTCCTCGGTTCACCGTAGTGATCCGGGTATTTAACATATTCTGCTACTGTATTAGGTCTCTCAGAATTTTCTCCAATATTTTGAGTTTCAGTAGTAAAGTTTGGTTGTCCTGTATCTCCAAATACTCTTATAGGAATCTTGTTATCAAGTAAGTTAAATACTCTTAAAAATGCATTAATGTCCAAGCCACCAAGTGTAAAGGTTTTATCAATTTTTAAATCCAAAGCAAATTGACTGGGTATTCTACGACTGTTTTTTACAAGTCCGGTAGTAATGCCCCTATCAACGGTATACTGAGTAACAGTTGGTGTATAAGGTAAGCCGGTTCCGTAACGAGCCAGCAGGCTTATCCCAAAGCTCTCCACTTCAGTATATATCGATGCATTAAGCAAATGATGCTGATCCCAATCCATTGGAATAAGATATAAACTCGGTTCAGCATTACCCTGTGCTGCGTTAAAGTCTTCTTCCGGAGTGGAGTTAGTACCTTCAGCAACCTGGTATGTATAATTAATGTCAAATGCAAAATCATTGCTTAATCTTTTATTTAAGGTCAGAGTTATACCTTTCACATTTGCATAGTCCTTATTCGTAAAAATCGAATAAGTAACAAGATTTCTCGTTTCGATGATAGGACCTGATTGTATCCAGTCTCTGATATCTCTGTAAAATCCAGTCAAATCAATCAAGTACTCATTCATAAATTCCTGCCTGAATCCAATTTCATACATTACTGTTTTCTGTGGTTCGAGATCCGGATTACCAAAAACGCCAATATTCACACCTGAATTAGGAACTTTATAAGGCCCGTTTTGAAATAAATACTGGAACGGAGGAATCTGTAGAAAATGACCATATGAAAAATGAACTACCCCTGTTTCGCTAATTGGATATGCGATACCGAATCGGGGGCTTAATTGTACTTTTGCAGTCGCATCTTTATAGAAATACGGCAGTCTTTCATCATAACTTAATGAATCGAGTCCAGGTCGCAGAGGAGCATAAATATTTGGATCAGTTTGATCAACCAGTACTTTTCCCCTCGAATTGAAATAATCCAACCTTAATCCAATATTAATTATTACACTTTCAAATTCGATTTTATCCTGCAGGTAAGCAGAGGCTTCAATAGGATCACTGCTATATTTATACCGGTTTGTTTGATCTTCTGCAGGTATCGAGGGCTGAAATGGTTCAACCTGAATATTGTTTACTCTTTTCGGTTCAAGATAATAGTCATCAAACTTCAGTTTGTGTGATTTAATCTCTGCACCAAGTTTTACTAAATGAGACTGTGCTACCTGACTGGTATAATCAATCTTTCCATAATAAGTACCCGTTTCTCTAAAAAACTGGTGCAAATTTGTACCTTTGGTTCTGAAAGAATAGTCGACAAAATTAGTAGTAAGGGAATCCGGCGAGAGGTAACGTGGATCCAGAGGATTCTTATATAAATATTCATTAAAATCTTTAAAGAAATACGAACCCTTTATTGTATAAAAAGATGACGAGGAAAGCATATGAGTAATAGTTGCCGTAAGATTATAACTCCTGGAATGTTTGCTTACATCACCATCCGGATTCCATCTATACTCATGGTTGTAATCTCTGTAATCTTCTTTGGAATATAAACCTTCCACCATAAATTTCAATTCCTGAACAGGCGAAAAGCTGATATTTCCCTGTCCGTATGAATTCTTGCTCCAATTCATTGGAACAACTTCCCCGTTCCCTTTCGTTCCATCCGGATTATATCTTCTCTCTCCATAAAGATATCCATCATCGTAGAAATAACGTCCGCTTAAGAAGAAAGTTAATACATCGTTTGTAAATGGAACAGGTCCGCTAAGACTACCCTGAAAATTATAATTTGAAAATGCATCAAAATTGTTAATATGCGGAAAATATTCTGTAAAATTACTCAGGTGATCGCCGGAATAAAGCATTATGCTTCCGTGATAATCTCTGCTTCCTTCCTTAGTAACAGTATTCACTATACCCGACATTGCGTTTCCATATTCCGCGTTAAATGTGCCGCTGATAACTTGTAATTCCTGAACACTATTATTATCTATCTGTATTCCGCGACTGTGATCATACGCATCGGTTACAGAGATACCATTCACCCAATAGGCAACTTCATTTGTTCTACCGCCTCTAATGTGGAATCCACCGTCTGCGTCTCTTGTTACACCTGCCTGTAGTTGAAGTACATCATCAAATTCAGCAACAGGTAAGGCTGCTATCTGATCGGAACTAATTAAAGACTGGCTTGAGGTTACATCTTTTTTGACAACATCCTGTACACCCTGAACAACAACCTCTTCCAACTCAACAGCTGATTCGGATAATTTAAAATCTACAGTGGTTGTCAGGTCTATATTTACAGTTACATTTTCAACTACAACTGGTTGGTAACCAATGTACTGAGCTTTTACATTATATTTGCCCGGAGGAATATTCAGAATGACATAATTTCCATCAATATCTGTAGCCGCACCTAAATTTGTTCCTTCAATAAGGATATTAACAAAAGGTAAGCCCTCTCCGGTTTTTGAATCAGTAACCTTCCCTGTTATTTTTCCTGTAGTTCCGGCAAATGTAAAATTTAACGTACAACTAAAAACTACCAGATAAAACAGTAAGATTTTTTTCATATCTCGCTCCTTAATCTTAAAACCTTTTTTTATTTCTTCTTTAGTAAATTCATTTTTCTATTGCGTCAGAATTAAGCAGATCATTATTTATATTCACTTCAACTTTACTTCGTAATTTATTTAAATAATCCCTTAAAATATCCGTTTCGTTTTCAAACTGGCAAGCTTTGATTACTTCACTTTTAATGTTATTGAAATCAATCGGTTTGCCGTCTACTTTGCCAAGTAATCTGAATATTCCATATACACTTTGAATTTCTACCGGGCCAATGATTTCACCGACTTTTGCATTCCAAAACAAATCCTTGTAACTGCCAAATTTAGTAACTGGTGCAAATCCCATTATTCCATTATTATCTGCGGACCATTTTCGTAAAGAATATTTTTTTGCCAGTTCACCAAAATCGCTTCCCTGATTTATTAATTTCTTAATACTACTTGCGAGTTCTTCACTATTAACAAGTATTTCCTGCAGATTTAATTCCCGCTCTGTAGAAAAGGAAAATATATTATCCTTATAATAACTAAAAACAACTGAATCAGGAAGCTGAGCATTACTTACAATTTCGTTCTTTTTATGCTCCAGATATGTAATCATATTATACTTATCAAGTTTATCTAAAACCACATGTGTTGTATCATATCCCCTACTCTTGGCAATATTAAAGAGAATATCATTAATTAAAATTCCTTTAATAACTGCGACTAAAGATTCAACTGAATTTATTTGTTCTTTGTAGCCAGATGATAAACCGGATAGTTTTTGTTCAATCTCTGCTGCAGTATAAATTCTTTCCTTATACTTTACACATTGTTCGGATTGAAATTTCTGATGGCCCGATTCAATTTCGTTCTTTCTAAATAAATCACCTAATATCTTTTCAAGAATTTCATTATTAAATGTGAGTCTGGTTTCATCAAAAACGCTGTTGAGATATTCCTTTTCTGCTGGATCTTTTTTCCTCATCCGGATAACGTCTATCAAATGAGACTTTTTATTTTGAAATTCGGATTCAGTAAGAAGTGGATTTGAAATTCTATCTTCCAATTTTATTATGCTATAACCCTGAGCTGTTTTAACAGGTTTTGAAATTTCTCCAACTTCTAAGGAGTAAGCAACATCTTCAAATGCCGGATCCATATCTCCCCAGGTAAAATAACCAATGTAACCACCGTTATTTTGTAAAACCGAATCGGTAAAAACCTGTTTTGCCAACGAGTTGAAATCCACTCCCATTTTAACCAGTTCATAGAGATTATTTGCTTCTTCCTCTGTCTTAGCATACAAATGACGAGCTGCTAATTTCTCATTTACTCTTGCAAATGCTTCTCTCACTTCCTGTTCCTTAACAGTAATTTTTGCGTAGACTTCTCTATCCTTAAGATAAGCCAGTATGACACGTATCCTGTTTTCTTCTAATTCTTTCCGATAATTGGGGTCATTGAGAACTTCTTCATTGGAATCGAAGTAATAAAGAAGCAATTCATTTATCATATTGTTTAGAATTGCTTTTCGCACAACGAGATTATCTTTACCCCCCGTTGCAAAAAGATAGTTTGTATATCGTTCGTTGAATTGAGATAGTTTGATATTATGATTCCCTACCGAAGCTATAATCCAGTCATTATTCTGCTGAGAATAGATGAGAACTGCTAGAAATGAAAAAATGATTAGAACTGGTAAACTTCTTTTCATCTGGCTGCCGGTTTTTTATTTAAAGTATTTTTTAAAAAACAATTACGACAATTATCTAAACAGATTGTATAATTGCAAGGGATTTTCATGGTAAGTTGTATCAATTTTCCTGTATTTTAACTCCAATGCTTAAATATATGTTCAATTAGTTAAAATAATATCAAAATTACTTAATAAAAAACAGGTCTGAAATTATTCATCACTAAAACCTATCAAATTTAGGATACTCTATTCTACTACCTAAACAAAGGTATTTTATAATTACTTAACCGATAAATATCAAATATTACTACCTAAATAGAGAGGATTTATTATCATTTTTCATTAAAATTTTTAGTTAGATCTAAGAGAATTCTCGGCTTTTGAAAAAATGTGAAGTTTGTTATAAATATTTTTAAAATCTGAACGCAGTGTATCGACATTTATAAAAAGGGAATCGGCAATTGCTTTAACACTGTTGCCTTCTACAAGCTTGTTCAGGATATCTTTTTCACGCTGGTTTAGACTTACCATTTTGTCGCCGCCGCCGTTATTCGTTATTCCTTTTTGTTGAAATAAACCAATTACTTTTCTCGCTATATTGGAACTCATAGGAGTACCACCTTCGTAGGCTTCCTGTATTGCATAAAGTAATTTGGACTGAGGCGTATTCTTTGTAATATAACCACTGGCACCAGCACAAAGTGCATCAAAGATATAATCATTTTCATTATACACCGTTAAAACTATAATACTTAGTTCAGGTAAAAGAGATTTAACGAGTTTAATACCTTCGATTCCGCTTATGCCTGGTAAAATAAGATCAATTAATAAAACATCAGGATTATGAATTTTGATTTCTCCAATCATTGATTCGCATTCGGAGTAAACCCCCTTGCAGCTAAAACCATCAGCAGCGTCTATTAAAATTTTCAGTCCTTCCCTGATAGTATCATTATCTTCAACAACAACTACATTGATCATTATTTTATCCGGGTATTAAGACTAGTAAAGATTATTCAAATTGACTTTAAAACTCATCGTATTACTTTCATAAAATTTATTCAGGATGAAATTTTTAATCTACTACACGAATGAAGGTATTTGAGCGGAATAAACCATTAATTTAACTATGTTACTACATAAATGGGGTGATAAAAAATCAGTGGGTTACATTTTTACTTGTAATTTGGGGCTTCCCCAACTCTTCAACCTGATCTTTAACTTATATTATTCCTTCTCTTATTGCTTTCGCTACAGCTTCGGATTGTGAATGTACATGCAGCTTTTTATAAATATTTCTGAAATGAAATCGTACCGTTTCAATACTTATATAAAGTGAATCGGCAATAAATTTAAAATTATGACCTTCAACCAGACCGGTTAATATTTCTTTTTCGCGTGGGGTTAAAGTATAGACGCTTTTTTGCTGTGATATCGGTTTCTTCGTCTGGAAGAAGTCTATAACTTTTCTTGCAATATGCGAGCTCATTGGTGCCCCGCCTTCATGAGCTTCTTTAATAGCTTCAAGAAGTTTTGATGGAGGAGTCTTTTTTACTAAATAACCCGATGCGCCAGCACATAAAGCATCAAAGACTAATTCGTTTTCTTCATAAACAGTGAGCACGAGGATTGTTAACTCAGGAAGAAATGCTTTTGCTTTTTTAATACCTTCCACACCGCTCATACCCGGCAATCCTAAATCCATCAAAAGAACATCAGGTTTTAGTTTTACAATATTTTTCAGCATCGATTCACAATCTGAGAAGCTCTCAACACAAGCATACCCTTCAGTTCCATCAATCAGGATTTTTAATCCCTCCCTTATCGAATCATTATCTTCAACTACAACTACTTTTAACATATCAGCTTATGATATTTCGGATTGTAAAATTGCTAAACTGCCATCTATTTATCGTTTAAGATATAACATCTAAAAAGAATTAACAATGCAGCAATTTAACAATTAATTATAAAATATTTCCCTCAAATTGAACTGTCGTTCCTCGATTTAATTTTGATTCTATATTCAGATTTCCACCAATAGTTTTTGCTCTTTCCTTAATATTATTCAAACCATTGCCGCCATTGGAAATTTCTTCCGAACTAAATCCATTCCCATTATCCTTTAAAGTCATCAGCAATTTACTTCCTTTTACTGAGGCATCAAGTGTTATTTCGCTACATTCACTGTGTGTTATACAATTGTTTATTGCTTCCTTAAATATTAGATAAAGATGCTGCCGTTTTTCCATTGGCAAGGATATTTTCTCAAGTGATTTTATATTTTCCGATCTAAAAGAAATGCTGGTGTAAGATGATAACTCTGAATAAGTATCCCGCAATCTTAAAATAAGATCATATAAAGAATCTCTTTTGGGATTTACCAACCAGACTATATCACTCATATTATCGATCAGGTTTCGTGAACTGTTGCTGATCATGTTCAAACTTTTCCTTATTCCCTCATCTTCGGTTTTGATCTTTTTCGAAATAACTTCACTCAAAATTGAAATTTCTGTTAAGCTTGACCCAATATTATCATGAAGATCAGCAGCAAGTTTAATTCGCAATCTTTCAATATCCAGTAAATGTTTAACCCTGAAATAAATTATTAATGTAATGATTACACCTACCAGCAGAAGAACCGATGAGACAAACCACCAGGTTCTCCACAACGGGGGCAAAATTCTTATTACCACCTGTGTTCCGCTCTCATTCCAGATTCCATCATTGTTTGAACCTTTAACGCGGAAAACATATTCGCCGGGGTCTAAGTTCGTATAAGTTACATATCGACGTTTGCCTGAACTTATCCAATCGTGATCAAAACCCTCCATCATATATGCATAACGATTTTTTGCGGGAGCAGTAAAATCAAGTGCGGCAAATTCAAATGAAAATACATTTTGCCCGTAAGTTAACTCGATTTCTTTTGTGAAAGTAATGGATTTTTTTAAAGGTGAATCTTCATTGTCTATTTCGACAGGTTTATTAAAAATCTGAAAATCCGTTATAACAACCGGTGGAACGTGATCATTATTTCTCAACTCTTCCGGTTTGAATTCATTAAAACCGTTTGTACCCCCGAAAAACAACTCGCCATCTTTCCCCTTAAAACTTGCACCCCAAAAAAACTGGTTACCCTGCAGTCCGTCACTTGCATCATAGTTTCTGAATGTTTTGTTTTTCACATCAAACCTTGAAAGCCCGTTATCCGTACTCAACCATAAGTTGCCACTGTCATCACACTGAATGCTGTATATTATATTGCTCGAAAGTCCATTATCAACAGTATAACTAATAAATTTTCCATTTGATTTTCTTTGTTCATCAGCAGTTAATTCATTTAAACCGCCACCATAAGTTCCAAACCACAGATTTCCGCTTGCATCTTCATAAATGGAAATTACTCTTTCATCATTTAAGCCGTTTTTATTTCCAGCTTCGAACATATAACGTTGAAACTTCACAGATGAGGGATCAACTAATGCATTTTTAACATCGTTGGATGCAATTTTGTTTAATCCATTCCATGTGCCGATCCAAAGATTTCCGTTACTATCCTGCAGAATACAGGACTGAACCTGATTGCTGCTAAGACTATTCGGCTTATCTGGATCATATTTGAAGCTTATAAAATTATTTTCTTCCTGATTAAAAAGATCCAATCCTACACCGGTACCGATCCACAATTTTCCATACGAGTCTTCATAAATAGCCTGGATTATGTTACTGCTTAAACTAGTGATAACCTGGTTACCTATAGTTTGATTGTTCTGCTCATTTGTATAATGAACAAATTTTAAATTATTATCCTCACTGTTATTATACGGTTTCATTGTTCGGTTTAATCCACTGCCCCATGTTCCTACCCAGATGTAATCGTACCTGTCCTTAAATATTGCCGAGATTGAATTATCACTCAATGAGTACCTGTCATCAGGATTATTTCTGTAATGAATAAATTTATCATTCTTAGCATCGAGTTTGTTTAGTCCCCCACCTAATGTTCCGA
>Ga0307445_10000993_pt1 | contig 15849 bp, 14 predicted proteins | sample SalMarSW160330MG_FD_202147 | JGI IMG/M metagenome (GOLD analysis project Ga0307445, IMG submission 202147) | Salt marsh sediment microbial communities from the Plum Island Ecosystem LTER, Massachusetts, United States - SW1603-30 | ecosystem: Environmental > Aquatic > Marine > Intertidal zone >...
TGCCGCCCGAGGAAGACGCGGCGGATATGACCCGCGTCCTGCAGCAGTCGCTGGCGGGCGTGGACGATTCGGCCCGCATCGTCTACGCGGCCATGATCGCGGGCAAGGCGGAGATCTTCAGCCTGCTGCCCGACGGCACGCGCAGCATTCAGTTGACCTCGGACCAGCGTTACAAATGCCGGCCCGCCTGGAGCCCGGATCACCGCCATATCGCGTTTTTCCGCTATCCGTCCGACCGTCCCGTCTCCGACGTGGCGTCCTTGATCATCATGGACGTCAACGGCGCCAACCAACGGGTCGTTATCCCGCGCCTGAAAATCGATCTCGACACCGCCCGCATCTCCTGGCGCCCGGACGGCAGCCGCGTATACGTCCAGGAGAAGGATTTCGGCTCCGTTCTCTTCGGGTACGATGTGTCCTCGGGGAAGCCGGTTGAAACCGTCCGGATCCCCAAGACCAGTTTTCTCACCTTGGCGTACAGCCTGTCGCCGGACCTGCAGACCATCGCCGGAGCCGGTCCCGATCCGAAGACCGGTGCACTCCACATCGGCACGGTGCGCCGCGACGGCAGCCTTGACACCGATTTAATGAAACCCTTTCGCACCGTGGCCTATCACGTCGGAACCGTGGTTTGGTCCTACGACGGGCAGCTGGTCGCCTACGAGCTGGACAACCTGGTGATCGTCATGTCCAGTTATTACCGTCCGGGATTCAAAGCCAATCCCATCACCCCCAACGAGCCCGCCGGCAAGATCACCGGCGCCGCGTTTTCCCCCACCGGAAAGTTCATCGCCTATACCCAGGAAATCACGCGCGAGGCGGTCATGGGCGCGGGGGAACGGGAGACGGTTTCGGATTTATGGGTCGTGGATGCGGACGGCACCCATGCCCGGCCCATCACCCGCGAAGGCAGCTGTTTCGATCCTCACTGGTAGGTGATGCCATGGGCCTCCCGCGCTTCCTGGTTGCTCCCGAGGTTCTGCGGACCTCTCCCGTCGGGCTGACCGGAGCGGAGCTGCATCATTGCCGCGTCCTGCGACTGCGGCCAGGCGCGGCGGTGAGAATCTGCGACGGTGCGGGCCGGGAATTCGCGGGCCGGCTGCTGCGGGTCTCCTCCTCGCGGGCCGAGGTCAACCTGGAAGAGGAGGTGCAGGCCGCCGTCGAGTCGCCCCTGGACGTGACCCTGTACCAGGCCCTGACCCGGAGCGAAAAAATGGAATTCATTTTGCAAAAAACCACCGAGCTGGGTCTGTCCCGTTTTGTTCCGGTCCTGACCGAGCGCGTGCAGGGAAAGCGGCCGGCCGGAGAGGACGGCCGCCTGGCCCGCTGGCGTGAAATCGCCCGCCAAGCCGTGCGCCAGTCGGGACGCACACGCCTGCCCGAAGTGGCGGCACCCTGTACCTTCGCGCAAGCCGTCGCCGCCGCTCGTCAGGCGCCCCTGGCCCTGCTTCCCACGGCCGCCGCGGAGCCGGAGGCAGGCTGGAAACAACTCCCGGGCGTCGGGGCCGGCCTGCGGGCGGTATCGATCCTGGTGGGACCGGAAGGCGGTTTCAGTACCGAGGAAGTGGACCACGCCCGGGCCGCGGGCCTGAAGACCCTCCGGTTGGGCCCCAGGATTTTGAGGACCGAAACGGCCGGGGTGGTGGTCGTGGCACTGGCGCAGTTCACCTGGGGCGACCTGGGAGGAGAAGGCGCATGGACGAACCCCTGACAGCGGCGCGACGGCTTCTGGACACGGCGAAGCCCGGCGAGCAGCTTGAGATTTTCAGCCTGGCTTCCGAGACCCACGGGTATGAATGGGCCGGGGGGCGGTTGGAGCGCAGCGAACACAAGCAGCAGTCGGGGTTCGCCTTGCGGGTATTCTCGGCAGGCCGCATGGGGTTCTCCTTTCGCGTCGACACCCGGCCGCAGGCCCTGGCCGAAGCCGTGGACGAGGCGCGCGCTCTTTGCCGGGTTTCCGAGCCCGATCCCTGCCGCGGCCTGCCGGAGGTCCGCGAACCGGCCGAGGTCCTCCTGCCCCCGCCGTGCGACCTGCAGGCCGTGCCCGAGTCCGCCAAACTCGCATGGCTGCAACGCATGGAAGCCGCGGCTTTGGCCTGCGATCGCTCGATCCAATCGGTCCAGCAAGCCTCGTACCAGGAACGTGTCTGGCATTTCGGGCTGGCCAATTCCCTGGGACTGGAACGGAAATGGTCCAAGCAGGAATTTTCCTTGGCCGCCGCGGCCTTGGCCGCCCAAAGCCAGGACATCCAGCTGGGGGAGGAATATCGAACCTGGACCGTGCGGGACGAACTGGATCCCGAAGGCGTCGGACGGGCGGCCGGCGAGCGCGCTTTTTGCCTGCTGGGCGCCACACCCCTGGCCACGGGAACGCGGGACCTGGTCCTTCCTCCCCACGTGACCACCGGCCTTCTGGCCGCGGCGGCCGGAGCCTGGTCCGCCGAAGCGGTCCAGCGCGGCCGGTCTTTTCTGGCCGGCCGGGAAGGCCAGCCTGTGGCTTCCGCCTGCATTCACTTGGTCGATGACGGCACCGTGGCGAAAGGTCTGGGCACGGCGCCCGTGGATGAGGAAGGCACGCCGTCGGGCCGGACCGCGCTGGTGAACGCCGGGCGCCTGGCGGGTTTCCTCCACAATGAGGAGACCGCACGCCGCGGCGGAGTCCGGTCCACGGGCAACGGCCGCCGCTCCGGCCTGCAGACGCCGCCGGGCGTCGAACCCAGCAATTTCATGCTGTTGCCGGGGTCCGAATCCCCCCAAAACCTGGGCCGCCGGGCCGCAGGAGTGTTCTATGTGGTGGAACTGCTCGGCCTGCACACGCTGGACCCGGTCACCGGGGAATTTTCCGTGGGGGCCAGCGGCTGGCTGCTCGCGGGCGGGGAGTACGATCGCCCCGTGCGCGGCGTCACCCTCGCGGGGACCCTGGAGCAATTGTTGTCGCAGGTCGCGGCTGTCGGCAACGACGCCACGGCCTATGGCAACTTTTCGGCCCCGACGCTGTGGGTGCATGATATGATGGTGGCGGGGAAGTGACCAAAATATGCCGCCACGGCCGGATGGCCTGCATCCGCGCGGGTGCAGGGCCGGGGCCGCGTCCGCGCTGGTCCGGAGGTTCGCGTTCATGTCCAATTATTCCACCGCCGCCCTGACCGGCCGGACCCGCTTGGCGGGAGTCATCGGCCAGCCGGTGCGGCATACGCTTTCGCCGGCCATGCACAACGCGGCCTTCGCCGCGGTGGGCGTGGATGCCGTTTACGTGCCCCTGGAAGTGGGGCCGGCGGGCTTGAGCCGGCTGTTGGCGGCGCTGGCCGACGTAGGGGCGCTCGGCGTCAATGTTACCCTGCCCTATAAACAGTGTGCCCTGAAGCTGGTTGACCGCTGCTCCGCGGAAGCCAGGCGCATCGGTGCGGTCAACACCATCGTCTTCCGCGGCCGCCGTCTCATCGGCCACAACACCGATGGGCTTGGATTCCTGGCCAGCGTGCGGAAGGTCATGTCGTTGGACGGCCAGCGGGTGGTGCTGCTGGGCGCCGGCGGCGCCGGCCGCGCCGTCGCCGTGTCCCTGCTGGGCCAACGGATCCGGCACCTGACTCTGGCGGAGCCGGACGCCCGGCGCAGCGCTCGTCTCATGCGGGATTTGCGCCGCCTGGGCACGGTGCCGGTCACGCGCGTCCAGCCCGGTTCGACCGCCCTGAAAACCCTGCTGGCGCAGGCCGGCCTGCTGGTGAACGCCACTCCCCTGGGGCTGAAAACCTCGGACCCCCTGCCGGTGGCGGCCGGGGAAATTCCCCGCGGCATCTGCGTCATGGATCTGGTTTACGGCCGGGGACCGACCGCTTTCCTGCGCGCGGCCCGCCGGCGGAGATGCCGGATCATTCCCGGCTGGCACATGCTGTTGTACCAGGGCGCGGAAGCCTTCCGCCTGATCACCGGCCATCCGGCGCCTCTGGGCGTCATGCGGGCGGCCCTGCAGCGAGCGGGCGTATGATCCGGATGGGCCGGGGCACAGCGGGAAGACTTGACACTGCCCCGGCGGCAAACTTATAATCGGCACAGCCGGTATTCGCGCGACCCGAAGGAGATTCTCTCATGGTGACCATGGATTCCCTCCTGCGCCTGATGTTCGAAAAGAAGGCCTCCGACCTCCACCTGACGGTGAACATGCCGCCCCTGCTGCGCATCGACGGCGAGCTGGTGGCCACGGATCTGGAGACCCTCAAACCCGGAGTGTGCCAGTCCCTGATCTCGAGCGTGCTGGCGGACGAACAGAAGGAGCGCCTGGAGAGGAACGATGACTTGACCATCGCGTTCGGATTCGAAAAGGTCGGCCGGGTGCGCATGACCGCCTTCAAGCAGCGCGGCACCCTGGCCGCCAACCTGCGCAGCATTCCCTCCCAAGTCCAGAATTTCGAGGAACTGGGCCTGCCGCAGATCGTCAGCGACATCATCCAGGTGCCCAAGGGACTGGTGCTGGTGTGCGGCCCGACGGGATCCGGCAAGACCAGCACCTTGGCGGCCATGATCGATTGGATCAACGAACACAAAGCCGTGCACGTCCTGTCCCTGGAAGATCCCATCGAGTACATCCACGAGCACAAGAAGTCCCTGATCAACCAGCGGGAAGTCGGCGTGGACGTGAAAAGTTACGCCCAGGGCCTGCAGCAGGCCCTGCGGCAGGATCCGGACGTGCTCTTGATCGGCGACATCCAGGACGAGCAGACCATCGAGGCCACGCTGATCGCCGCGGAAACCGGGCACCTGATCCTGGCTTCGCTCGATACCACGGATTCCGTCCAGACCATCGCCAACCTCATCGAGATCTTTCCGCCCCACCGGCAGGACAAGATCCGGCTGCAACTCTCCTTCGTTCTGCAGGCCGTGCTGACGCAGCAGCTGCTGCCCAAGGGCTATTCCTCGGGCCGGGTGCTGGCCTGCGAAGTCCTCATTCCGACCTCGGCCGTGCGCAACTTGATCCGCGAGGAGAAGGAACATCAGATCTATGCCATGATGATGAGCGGCGGGGAATACGGCATGCAAACCATGAACCAGGCCCTGTTTGAGCTGTACCAAAAGCAACTCGTGACCTATAACGAAATATTTTCCCGCACCACGGATCCCAAGGACCTGCAGAACCTCGTCAAGGGGACCGGCTGATTGCGGGCCCGGGGTGACCGGATCCGCGCGCAGCGGGAGGAGGGGAAAACGCATGCGGAATTTCTGGAGTGACCAAAACGGATTTACCTGGATCGAACTCGTCATCATCGTGGCGCTCATCGGCATTCTTTCCGCCCTGGCCTGGCCGCGCATCCAGCTCATGCGCGAAGCGGCCCGGGAAGCGGCGACCAAGGCCAACATTGAAGCCATCAAGTCCGCCATTTCGATTTACTACGGCGACCATGAGGGAATCTGGCCGGATACCCTGGACGTGTCGGACAGAACGCCGGGCTACGGCTTCGGAAATTATCTGGACAAAATGCCGGCCGTGAAGGCCACGCACCTTGCCGATCCAGGCAAGAGCCCGGCCGGCAACGAAGTCACCTACAAATCCTTTTCGGACGAGCCCGCCTTAGCCGAGCCGAACCAGTACGGCACCGGCTGGCGTTACGACGGCCCCGGGCAGTCCAATACGGGCCGGATTTGGGTGAATAATTCTTATTTGGACAGTCACGGAGTTTCCTACACGACCTACGGGTATCAATAGCTGTAATCCAAAGTTTCGAAGTTTTCCACAGGCGTTTTGCTTTTCAGGTCTTACGGCAGGGTTCTCTGCGAAGTGATAACCACTGAATTCCTTTTTTTCTTGATTTTTCAAGAATTGTCCTTTATAATCAAAAAAAAATTTCCAAAATTTATGCTGAATCAGGTTCCTTGAAAACCATTGTTTTTAAAGGTTTTTATGATAAGGATGGAAAATGCGTTAGCCCATCAATATATTGTGGACAGGGGATGAAAAGAACCTTACAGGTGGTGGTAGGTATTTATTAAAAATATTGATTGTTTTTACCCGTTGCTGGTTGAATTCCGGAGGATAGGTGTATCCAGAAGGCGGACAAAGCCAGCGGGGCTCCCCTCGCGGCCGCCCTGGCAAGGGTGAAATGGGGCCCTCTGTTTCTTGGCGAAGGAGGCGTTGGTGTTTAATTTCCTGAAAAGCCGAACCTGGGTCGGCCTGGATATCGGCAACCACGTCATCAAGGCCGTGCTCTTGAAAGGCCAGCGGGACAAATGGTCGCTGACCAACTTGGCCTTGAGCGAGATCCCCGTCGAAATACAGGAGGAAGCCGACCCGGACGTCAAAAACGACCAGTTGGCCGATCTCATCAAGCAGCTCTTCAAGGAGCATGATTTCCGCGCGAAGGAAGTCGTGACTTCCATCTCCGGGGACGACGCCATCGTCCGTTACGTCAAACTGCCGTTCATGAACGAGGAGGAGCTGAAAAACGTCATCAGCTACGAAGCGGAGCAATACATTCCCCTCGCCATCGAACAGGTCGTCCTGGATTTTTCCGTCCTGGGGGAAATCGAAGAGGACGGACAGAAGAAATTGGAAGTGCTGCTGGTCGCCGCCAAAGAAGAAGTGGTGGAGCGCCACCTGGACCTGTTGCACCGGGCCGGCCTGAGTCCGGCGGTGATCGACATCGACTCCTTCGCCCTGGGCAACGCCTTCGAACAGAATTACGGCAAGCCCGAGGGCGAAACCATCAGCCTGATCAACCTAGGCGCCAAGCTCACCAACATTGTGATCCTGGAGTCCGGCGTGTCCCACTTGACGCGCGACGTGGCCGTGGCCGGCAACAATTTCACCCGCGAAATCCAGCAGGAATTCGGCCTGTCCTTCGCCGAAGCCGAGACCTTGAAGCGCGAACAGGGGCAGGCCCTCACGGAAACGGAGGACCTGCTGCAAATCGACGTTTCGGACAAGGGCGACCAAGCGGCGCGCATCGGCGAAGCCATCACGCCCGTGCTCAACAAGCTGGTGGCCGAGATCCGCCGCTCCTTCGATTACTACGAGAGCTCGATTCGCAAGACGCCCGTCTCCCGCATCCTGCTTTCGGGCGGAACGGCTCGCCTGCAGAACATTGACAAGTTCCTGTCCGAAAAACTCAACTTGCCGGTCGAGGTCAACGATCCCTTCAAGAGCATCCACATCCCCGAGAAGCTGTTCGACCCTCAATTCATCGCGGCCAATGCCCAGCTGTTCAACATCGCCCTGGGGCTGGCCTTGCGCCAGGCGGAATAAACCGTGATCCGGATCAACCTGCTGCCCGTCAAGGTACGCAAGACCAAAGGCGTCCAACGGATGTATACCTATCTCATCCTGGGGATGTCCGTGGCGGGCGTCCTGCTGGTTCTGCTGCTATTGAATCTGGTCGCGCAGACCCGCCGTGCGGACGCAAAGATCGCCCGGGTGGAAGCCGCCTCCGCCAAGCTGGCGGACAAAATCGAGTATCTGAGTTTTCTCACGGCGCAGGAGAAAAAATCCGAACGCATCCGGAAGCTGCTGACCGGCCTGCTGCCGGAGCAGGGCACGTGGATCGACATTCTCGACCAGCTGGCGGAACTCGTGCGCCAGGACGTGTGGCTCAACCGGCTCAGTTCCCAAAAAAGCAAGACCGCGGCCCAGCCGACCCTCCTGCTGGAAGGAGATGCGTATTCGAAAATTTCGGTGGCGGATTTCATGGACGCCCTGGAGAATTCCGGCCGTTTCACGCAAGTGCAGCTGCTGGCCTTGAAAGACGTGACCGCGGACAACACGACGCTGGTCCGGTTCCGCCTGAAGTTTCAGTACCTCCGCCGGGGGGCGGAAGCGGAGAAGAAATTATGAGGCGCGAAGTGCTGATCGGGACCGCGGTGGCGGCCCTGGTGGTGCTGGTGCTGTACGCGCTCTTCGCCTTCCGGCCCCTGGCCCGCAAACTGCAGGAACGCCGCCGGGTTTTGGCGAAACAGGAGCAGGCCCTGAACGACGCCCGGCAACTGGTCTCGCGGTACGACGAGTTCCAGGAACGCGCCGCCCGGATCCGGATGGAGGCGCAGCGCCTGGAGCGGCGTTTGCCGGCGGAGGCGGAGGTCCCGGACCTGCTCAAGAGCATCACCCGGGCCGCGACCGAATGCAACATCCGGGAGTTCAAATTCACGCCTCTGCCGCGGGAGAAACGGCGGGACTATACGGAGCAGCCCATCCGCATCACCGCCACCTGCCGTTACCACTCCCTGGGGGCGTTTTTGACCAAGCTGGGATTTTTACCGCGCCTGATCGTGGCCCGGGACGTCAAGATCACGGGCCGGGACAAGACCGGCAAGACCGATTCCATTACCGCTGAAATCATTTTGGTGACCTATGTGCTCACAACCCCCTAAACGTTTGTCCCGGTGGCTGGCCGGCGCCGCGCTCACAGCGGCTGTTTGGCTGCCGGCGGGGACCGCGGCGGTGACTTCCTCGGACGAGGCGTTTTTCCGCCCGCCGGTGGTGTATGAAGCGCGGGACCGGCGCGATCCGTTCGTCCAGCCCCAGCAGGGCCGGTTGCGCAACGTGCTCGGCCGGGTAGACATCGACGTGTTGAAACTCACGGGCGTCATCTACAATCCCCGCAGGTCCCTGGCCCTGTTCCGCACGGTTACGGGGCCCTCTTTCGGCTACCTGCTGCAGGGCGGTAAATTGTTCAGCGAAAACCACCAGCCGGTGGCGGGGATCACGGGTGAGGTGCGCAACTCCGAAGAGGCCGTTTTACGCCAAGGGGACAAGGAGATCGTCTTCCGCTTGAGATGACGGCCGCATCTCCTGGGCGGGGAAACGTCGCCTTGACCCGACGGGCTTTGGCTGGTTGGCGGGCTGCGGGAGGCGGGATGGAGATTTCTAAGGTGGTGCCAAGAAGGGTGGTGGGCCGCAGATGAGAAGGTGGACTGCAATGGCCTTTATCGTGCTCCTGGGGGCGTTCGCCGGGAGCGGGCGCTGGCTGGGGGCGGAAACGACCTCGGCCCCGGCCGCGGATTCGGCCGGGCCGCAGGCGGAAACGCTGACGGTGGCCGTTTCGGAACTGCCTGCGCCGGGAAGCCTCGCAGCCACGCGCGTGGCGCGGCTGGCGCAGGCGGCGAATGATACGGACGCCGGGGAAGAAGAGAGAGAGGCCGAGGAGGTTGACCCGCCGGGCGAGGCGGGGCCGGGTGAATCCCCGTGGCAGGCGCGTCTCACCCGGGTGGAGGTGGGGACCGAAAACGGAGAACCGCTGGTGCGCCTCACGGCCACGGGACGACTCGAAGGCAGCCTCCGTTATCTCTCGAATCCCGACCGGCTGCTGTTGAAAATACCGCATGTCCTCTTGGTCTGGAAACCGCCGCGCCTGACGGTCAACCGGGATCCCTTGCGGGGTATCCGGGCCGCGCAGCATGGCGCCGAAACCTGGGTCGTCCTGGATTTAACCCGTCCCGCGCGCTGGTCACGCGAGTCCGATGCCCGCGGCATGATCCTCCGGCCCGAAGGCGCGCCTCAAGCCGGCGAAATGCCGGTGCCGGCGGCCGCGACCTCCGAGCCGGCGGCCTCCGAACCGCCCGGCGGCGTCCGCTACCAGGTCTTGGATGTCACCGCCGAGGACGAAGGCAGCAAGACCCGGCTGACCATCACCACCGACGGCCCGGTGCGATACCAGGTGGAAAGGGACCGCACGGGCAGGCGCTTGTCCCTTTGGATCTACGGCGCGTCCTTACGCTGGTCCGGCGCGGTATCCGGCCTGCCCTCGGGCGCGGTGCAGGGCGTATCGGCCCGGCAGACCAACCGGGCCGGGGAATCCGCGGTCCTGCTGGAAGTGGCGACCTCGCCGGCCACGCCGTACCTGGTTTACAAGGAGCAAAACCAAGTGGTCATCGAGGTGGACCATCCGGGGACGGTGACGCAGCGGGCGCCCTCCCGCGGAAGCCTGCGGACGCGCATCTCGGTGGATTTCCAGAGCGCCGATTTGGTTTCCGTCCTGAGGGCCCTGTCCCAGGACGTGGGCTTCGACCTGGTCCTGACGCCGGGCGCCCAGAATCTCAGCGGCGCGCAGTCGGAGGTTACGATCTCCATCAAGGACCAGCCCTTCGGGGCCGTGCTGGACCTGATTTTAAGGCCGCGCGGTCTGGCGTATGAAATCAGCGGCAACACCCTGCGTGTGGGGCTGCCCGCGGAATTTCCCACCGAAACCCGCGTGTTCAACCTGAAAAACCTGGACGTGAAGAATTCCAACCTCAAGGAATCGCTGGAATCCTCCTTCACCGAGGGCTCCCGCTCCAAGGTCGTGCAGGACGACTTTTCCAACCGCGTGATCGTGACGGCCATCCCCAGCGACCTGTTCAAGGCCGAGGAGGTCATCCGCAGCCTGGACGTGCAGCCGCGGCTGGTGAGCCGGACCTTTTCCTTGAACTACGCCCAGGCCGGCAAGATCGCCCCCCTTCTCAAATCCATGCTTTCGTCCGTGGCTTCCCTGGAGGTCGACGAGCGCAACAACGCCCTGATCGCCCACGACATTCCCGGGAACATGCTGCGCCTGGCCGGCATGATCCGCAGCCTGGACACCAAGTCCAAGCAGGTCATGATCGAAGCCTGGATCGCCGAAATCTCGCTCAACAACCAGCAGGAATTGGGCGTGAACTGGAATGTCCATTCCCAGGATGCACGCATCGATCCGCAATTCACCGCGGTGGGCTCGCCGGCGCCCGTGGACTCGGCCGGCACCCTGACCGTGGGCACCGTGCAAAAGGGAGTGAACGTCAGCGCCACCCTGTCGGCCCTGGAATCCAAAGGGGACGCCAACATGCTTTCCAATCCGCGCATCGCGACCCTGGACAACCAAAGCGCGACGCTGTCGGCGTCGCAGAACATCCCCTATACGACCAACATCATCGACAACGCCGTGGTCAAACCGGTCATCCAGTACGCGGATTTGCCCATCACCCTCACCGTGATGCCGCATATCACCCAGAACGACCAGGTGCTCTTGAATCCCATGACCCTGACCGTCACCTCGATCGTCAAACCCGGATCGCCCCCGGAGACCACCACGCGCTCGGCCACGACCCAGATGATGGTGAAAAACGGCGAAACCATCGCCATCGGCGGTTTGATCCGCGACATCGAAAGCCTCAAGGAATCCAAAATTCCCCTGCTGGGGGACATCCCCCTGCTGGGGTTTTTATTCCGGAGCACGGTCACCTCCAAGGATAAATTGGAGCTGGTGGTCTTTCTCACGCCCCATATCCTGGAATGAGCCCCCTGGCCGGGCCTGGTCCCCGGCCGGAACCCAGGCCGGACCCGGGGACACCGGGACGCGCCGCCGCAGGCGGGCGGACGCGATTTTTTGGAAAGCGGGTTGCGTAGCCATGCTGCGTTTTCTCACCGCCGGCGAGTCACACGGTCCGGCTTTGACGGTGATCCTGGAGGGCTTGCCCGCCGGCCTGCGGATTCCGGTCGAGCGCCTGGACGCCGAACTGGCCCGCCGGCAAACGGGCTATGGCCGGGGCGGCCGCATGCAAATCGAGCGGGACCGGGTCGTGGTGACCGCGGGGCTGCGGCACGGGCAAACCCTGGGTTCTCCCCTGTGCCTGACGATCGCCAACCGCGATTGGGAGAATTGGCAGGGCGAGATGGACCCGGAGCGGGCTCCGGCGGCCGGGCGCTCGGCGCCCCTGACGCGGCCGCGGCCCGGGCATGCCGACCTGGCCGGAGCGTTGAAATACGACCGCGAGGACTTGCGGGACATTCTGGAACGGGCCTCGGCGCGCGAGACCGCGGCCCGGGTGGCGGCCGGGGCCGTGGCCAAATTGCTGCTGGCCGAGATGGGCATCGCCATCGGTTCCTGGGTGGAATCCATCGGCTCCGCGCAGGCCGCACCCATGCTCAAACCGCCGGAGCGCTTGGCGGCGCTGGCGGAGAAGTCCGACGTCCGCTGTCCCGATCCGCGCGCGTCCGCGGCCATGCGCCGCGCCATTGACCGTGCGCGCCGCGCCGGCGACACCTGCGGCGGAATATTCGCGGTGGCTGCCTGGGGCCTGCCGCCGGGGCTGGGCAGCCACGTGCAGTGGGACCGGCGCTTGGACGCCCGCTTGGCCTCCGCCCTGTTCAGCATCCCCGCCATCAAAGGGGTCGAAAACGGGTTGGGGTTCACCGCCGCGCGTCTGCCCGGATCACGGGTGCACGATCCCATCGGGTACCGGACCCCGGGCGGCTACTTCCGTCCGAGCAACCACGCCGGCGGCCTGGAAGGCGGCATCACGAACGGGGCGCCGCTCGTGCTGCGCGCCGCCATGAAACCGATCGCCACCCTGCGGCGGCCCCTGCGTTCCGTGGACATGCGGACCAAGCGGAAACGGGAAGCCGGCGTGGAACGTTCGGATGTCTGCGCCGTGCCGGCGGCGGCCGTGGTCGGGGAGGCCATGGTGGCCCTGGTGTTGACCCAGGCGTGCCAAGAGAAATTCGGCGGAGATTCCCGGGGGGAAATGACGGCGAATTGGCGGGCCTACCGGCGGCGGTTGGCGGCGAGATGAAAAGCCTGGTCCTGGTCGGGTTCATGGGCACGGGAAAAAACGCGGTCGGCAAGCGCCTGGCGGCGCAGCTGGGCCGTCCCCTGGTGGATACCGACGACCTCGTGGTCCGGCTGGCGGGCAAGTCCATCACGCGGATCTTCGCCGAGGACGGCGAGGAGGCCTTTCGGGACCTCGAGACCGAGGTGCTGCGGCAACTGGTCGTCCTGCCGGAGGAACGGGTGGTTTCCGCCGGCGGCGGCATGGTCTTGGCCGAACGCAATTGGCCCCTGCTGCGCGCCCTGGGCAAGGTCGTTTGCCTGACCGCCGAGCCGGAGGAAATTCTCAAACGGCTGGGACGCGCCGAGGGGCGGCCGCTGCTCGCCGGCGAGCCGGCCGAGGTGTTACAGCGCATCCGGGCGATGGCCGCCTCGCGCCGCGAGGCCTACGCCAAAGCGGATTGGACCGTTCCCACGGACGGCCAGTCGCCGGAGGCCGTGGCGGAGACGATTGCGCGCTGGTTGGAAAACCAGACCGATTCATAACGAACCTTCCTGGAAAGTGGGAGAACTCCATGTTGAAAAATTTTGCCGAGCTTGTGGGGCGCGTGCAGGGGCGCGCCGAAAAAAAGACCGTGGCCGTGGCGGTCCCGGACAGCCAGGAAATCCTGGCGGCCTTGCAGCGGGCCCATGCGGAAGGCGTGGCCCGGGCCATCCTGGTGGGGGACCGCCGGCGCATCGAAGCGCTGAAGCGCGAATTGAAGCTGGACTTTCCGCCGGCCGGCTGGGTGGACGCGCCGGACGAGGACGCCGCGGCTCACGGTGCCGTCAAGGAAGTGCTGGCCGGCCGGGCCCAGGTGCTGATGAAGGGCAATCTCCATACCAGCGCGATTGTCTCGGCCCTGCTTACCCGGGAGTACGGCCTGCGGACCGAGCGCCCGATTTCGCACGTGTTTATCCTGGAGGCCCGTACCTGCGGGCGCCTGCTGTACGTGACGGATTCGGCCGTCAACATCGCGCCGGACTTGGAGCGCAAGCGCTGGATTCTCCAGAATGCCATCGACTTCGTGCGCTGTCTGGGTTACGACCGGCCCAAGGCCGCCATTTTAGCGGCCGTCGAGGACGTCAAGGATAAGATGCCGGTGACCGTGGAAGCGGCCAAGCTGGTGGACATGGCCGCCTCGGGCCTGATCACCGGCGCCGTGGTCGCAGGCCCGCTGGCCTTGGACGACGCCTTGTCGGAGTGGGTCTGCCGCGAAAAAAACATTATCGGTCCCGTCCGGGGCGACGCGGACATCCTGCTGGCCCCCGACATCGAAGCCGGCAACATCCTGTCCAAATCCCAGATGTTCCTGGCCGGCGGCGCTCTGGCCGGGATCGCGCTGGGCGCGAAGATTCCCCTGGTTTTGAACTCCCGCGCCGACACCTCCGACAACCGCTTTTACGCCATCGCCGTAGCCTGCCTGGCCGCCGAGACCTATCCCTGTCAATGAACCTGCCCCGCGCCATCCTGACGCGGCCGGGATCACGGTCCGTGGCGCGGGGAACCCGCTGGGTGTTTGCCGGCCAAGTCGCGCGCTGGGAAGGCGAGCCGCAAGCCGGCGACCTGGTCGAGGTCCTCGATCCCGCCGGGCAGACCCTCGCTTTCGCCTACGCCAATCGCAAGGTGCAGATCGTCCTGCGCGTGCTCTACTCGCCGGCGGCCGGCGCGCGCTATCCGGAGGGTGTGCCGGACGAGCGCATCGAGCTGGCGCGCAAGCTCGACCGCGCCTGGACCCGGCGCCGGGGCCTGAAGCTCGACTCGGACGCCGTGCGCCTGGTCTGGTCCGAGGCCGACGCGCTTCCCGGCATGGTCTGCGACCGCTATGCCGACGTGGTCGTGGTGCAATTCCTGACTGCCGGCGCCGAACGGCGGCGGGACTGGGTCATCGCCTGGCTGGGTGCGCATCTCAAGCCCCGCGGGATCTACGAGCGCTCCTTGGGACCGGGACGTTCCCGCGAGGGGCTCCCGCCGCGGCTGGGCTGGATCTGGCTCCCTGCAGGCGCGCCGGAACCCGAGCCGGTGGTCAGCATCCAGGAGGGGCCGCTCCGTTTCCGCGTCGGCCTGGCCGCGGGCCAGAAGACCGGCTTCTACCTCGACCAGCGCGCGGCCCGGCGCCTGCTCCGGGAACAGCGCCTGCGCGGGAGCGTACTCGATTGCTTCAGCTATACCGGCGGGTTTGCGGTCTCGGCGGCCCACGCCGGTGCCGAACGCGTGGTGGCCGTGGACAGCTCTGGCCCGGCCCTGGAATTGCTGGCCGCCAACGCGGCGCTCAACGGTTTTGCCGGGCGCATGCTGCCCGTGCGGGCCCGGGTCTTCGCCTACCTGACCCAGGCCGCGGAGCGGGGCGAGATCTTTCAGGCCGTCATTCTCGACCCGCCGGCCTTCGCCCGGAACCGCGCGCAGCGGTCTCGGGCATTGGCCGGGTACCGGGAATTGCATCGGCGCGCGGCCCAGCTGCTGGAGCCGGGCGGCCTGCTTCTGACCTGCTCCTGTTCCCATGCCATCACCCCGCGCGACCTCAAGGCCAGCGTGCTGGCCGGAGTCCGGGACGCCGGCCGGCGCCTGCGCCTGCGGCGTGTTTTCGGTCCCGACGCCGATCACCCCGTCAAGCCCCAGGTGCCGGAAAGCCGGTACCTGACCTGCCTGTTGGCGCGGATCGATTGAACCGGCTCCCACCGCGTCCGCCCGGCGGCCGCGGGAAAAAGGAGGTTGCACGCGCAATTTTTTCTTGTTAACATAAAATGAATTCAGCGCTGCGACGCAGGCGATCTCTGCCGTTTTGCCTGTCCGGCGATGTCGAGTATCCCGTCGTTTTTTTATGATCCAGGTATTTTTTCCGGCTTTTTAGCCCGAGGGAATCATGGATACCCTGCAATACAAGGACATATTCATCAGCGAGTCCCTCGAGCATTTGGATTACCTCAACCAGATGCTGTTGAGCCTCGAAAAGAACCCCACCGACCCGCACTCCCTCAGCGAAATTTTCCGCACGGCCCATACCCTCAAGGGCATGGCCGCCACCATGGGCTTCGACCAGATCACGGAATTGACCCATCAGATGGAGAACGTTCTGGACCGTCTCCGCAGCCAGACGACCCTGGTCTCCGGGACCGTGGTGGACGTGCTCTTCCAGTGCCTGGACATGCTGTCGCTGCTGGTGGAGGAAATCTCCGCCTCCGAGCCCAAAAACCTGGACATGAGCCAGTTGCTGGAAAAACTGCAGGCCGTCGTGTCGGAACCCGGGCGGGAACCCCGCGAGCCCGCCGGCCCCGGGCCCGAGGAAGCCGCGTCTCCGGAATACATCCATACCGATACGGACGTTTT
>Ga0307445_10000998_pt1 | contig 15795 bp, 14 predicted proteins | sample SalMarSW160330MG_FD_202147 | JGI IMG/M metagenome (GOLD analysis project Ga0307445, IMG submission 202147) | Salt marsh sediment microbial communities from the Plum Island Ecosystem LTER, Massachusetts, United States - SW1603-30 | ecosystem: Environmental > Aquatic > Marine > Intertidal zone >...
TCAGCCTCTCTTTTATATCTTTTACCACACTCCCCAGGTCTCTTCCGGCAATGTTGGCTAAGACTGTGACCACCCGGGCTTGGTTTTCCCTGTCGATCTGGATGGGGCCTTCGCCTTGGGAGATGGAGGCCACCTGGTCCAATCGTATCATTTGGTTCAACGGAGTATGGATTGGAATATTTTGGATGTCAACCAAGGTGTCACGAGATTGTTTCCCGAAGCGGACGCGAATGTCGACCTCATCATTTCCTTCTCTATAACGTGTGGCAACCGTCCCCAGAGATGCCGTTTGAATCGTGTTGGCGATCTGGCTCACCATCAAGCCCATTCGAGAAGCTTGTTCACGATTGATCCGGATCTGATATTCTGGTTTACCTTGGGAAAAAGTATGGGCTATGTCTCTCAATCCTTCTACACCCTGAATCCTTTCCACGATATTGTCTGCGATTTCTCTCAGTTGGTAGATATCCTTCCCGAAAATTTTAATCTCGACAGGAGCACCGGATCCGCCCATCATCATTTGGCTCATATCCATGGCTTCGAACTTCACACCTTTTAGTTGTGGCAACCCACTCCGGATCCTTTCCATAATTTCAATATCCGAATCTTCTCTTTCGGTTTGAGGTATCAGTCCAACCCAAACGATTCCTTCATGAGTTCCTGAATTAGAAAATCCTCCCGCAAGGTCTGAGGGATCTTCCTCAGCCGCAGACCCGATCTGGGCCGATACGGTCTTCACCTCAGACTGTTGAGCCAGCAGATCTTCAACCATTCGAGCCACACGGTTAGTTTCTTCTATCGAGGTTCCCACTGGCATTTTAACTTTGAGGATCATCATATCTTGGTCCTGGGCAGGCATGAATTCGGTCCCCAAGAATGGGACGATAAAAAAGGAAAGCACGAACAATCCCAAAACGCTGGCAAGAACCAGCCCTCGCCGTTGCAGGGATTTGTGCAGGAGTTTCCGGTAAAAATTCCTGGCCCTTTCAAACTCTTCCTTTCTCACCGGTTTTCCCTCAGCATCCTGATTCTTGTTCGCTTTGAAAATAAGGGAAGCCACCATCGGAACGATCGTAAGCGCCACAAATAGAGAAGCCAGTAGAGCAAACGTAATGGACAAGGCCAAACCTTGCGTGAGTTTTCCCGTGATCCCTTTGGCAAACACCATCGGGAAAAAAACGGCTATCGTTGTCAAAGTGGAAGCCGTTATGGCCATCCCCACTTCAGAGGCCCCTCTTTTGGCTGCCTCATCCCTATTTTCCCCTTCCTCCAAATGACGGAAGATGTTCTCGATGACAACGACGGCATTATCCACGAGCATCCCGATACCCAATGCCAATCCTCCAAGAGTCAGAAGGTTAATGGTGTAACCGGCAAGATAAAGGGCGATGAAAGTCGTGATAACAGAAAGAGGGATGGCCAGAGCGATGGTCAATGTGGGACGCCAGTTGCGGAGAAAAACGAACAGAAAAAAGATAGCCAGAATGCCGCCGACGAGGGCATTGCTTCCCGTCCTGTCGATGACTTGCTGGACCATGTCTGCCTGATCCATGAACGGCCAGAATGCGATATCTTCAGGCAGCGTCTGTCGGATTCTTTCCAATTCCGCCTTTACCGCTTTGGCCGTAATAACCGTATTGGCGCCCGAGCGTTTGCTGATGGTATAAATGACGCCTTTCTCCCTCTGTATGCGGGATATAAAACGGGATTCCTTCAATCCGTCCCGGACTTCGGCCACATCTCTCAAGTAAACGGGTTGACCGTTCTGTGCTGATCCCACTATGGTTTCTTCAATGTCCTCCACATTTTCGAACTCTCCGAGTGTTCTGATCAGGAATTCTTCATGTCTTTCGACCACATGGCCGGCAGGAAGGTTAAGATTCTCCATTCGAAGGGCGAGAAGGATCTGATCGAGGGAAAGATTGAGGGATTCAAGAGCAGTTTTATCCACATCCACCAAGATCTCTCTCACTTCTGTCGAGAAAACCTGAACTGAGGCCACCCCATCGATCCTCTCGATCCTTGGAGCCACTTCGTCCTCAATGATCTCCTTCAGTTCGACAGTGGGCCTGTCCGCTGTGATACCTCCGAAGATGATCGGAAATTGAGAAAAATTGAACTTGACCACCAAAGGATCGGCAGCTTCCTCAGGGAGAAAGGCTTGGTAGAGTCCTATTTGGTCCCGGATATCTTGGGCGGCAAAATCTAAATTGGTCCCCCATTCGAATTCCACCATGATGACCGAAGCCCCTTCTATCGTTAAGGAATTGACCTTTTTCACACGACTCACCGAGTTTATGATCTGTTCCAGAGGTCGCGTGATGGTGTTCTCTATATCTTCCGAAGAAGATCCCCTATAAGTGGTTATGACCGACACGGTCGGAAATTCGAGGTCGGGGAAAAAATCCAAACCCAGTTGGAAAAAAGCGATCGTGCCCAACACAACCAGGATCATAGCCAGCATGGCTGTGGTGACCTTTCTGTTGACGGAGAATTCGACTATTTTCATTGGAGAACCTCTTTGATTTCTATTTTCGATCCATCTTCCAATCCGAAGTTGCCGTCCACGACGACAAGATCATCTTCCTCGATCCCCGAGGTCACTTCCACCATATCCGTATTCTGGAGCCCCAGAGAAATTTCTTTTCTCACAACCGTATTATCATTCTGGGCGACAAAAACGTACTTATTCTCCAGGATGGCGATCTGGGGAATGACCAGAGCATTCTCATGCGTGCTGATCTCGAGCGTGACCTCTCCGAAAGTATTCGGCCGCAATAAAAGTTCAGGATTATTCACCGTGATCTGCACACCGAATTTTCTTGTCATGGCATCGGCAGCAAGGTTCACGACAGACACGCGGCCGCTGAAAACATTGTCTGGATAGGCATCAACACTCAAGAGGGCTGCCATTCCTTTTTTTATGCGCGCGATGTCTCGTGATGACACCTCGATTTCGATCTTGACACGCGAAAAGTCCATCAATGTCAAAACGCCACTGGAGGGAGAGAATCCGCCCATTAACGGATTGATCACATCGCCCACTTCCGCATTTTTGGACGCGATTACACCGGCGAATGGAGCCCTCATGATAGAAACACCCAGATTATACTCAGCCAGATTCAATGCAGCCTTTGCCTGCTGGAGTTGAGCATCGGCTGCGTCGAAGGCAAGTTCGAGCTGTTCGTATTGTTGCTCGGATACGGCATTCTCCGATTTCAAGCGCCCCATTCTCTCCATGTTACGCTGGGCATCTTTATAATTGGCCTCTGCTACGGCATAGCCGGCCTTAGCCTGTTCCAACTGGAGGCGGATCGCTCTTGTATCCAACTCCGCAAGCAGCTGATCCTGTTGAACCCTATCGCCTTCTTCCACATAGATTTTAGCGATTTTTCCTCCGACATCAGGCGTGATGTTTATTTTGTTCCAGGCTTCGATCAAGCCTGTATAGAAAAGCTTGTCAGAAATTCTCTGTCTCCTGGTTTTAAAAACTTTTACAGGAGCTGCCGCCAAGGGGGCCTTCTCACCCTCCTTGGTATTCTGTGGTTGTTGACAGGACAGCATTAAAAACGAAAGCATGGACACCACAAAAATTTTCGATCGCGTGCTTTTTAACATTTCATTCCTCCGATTAAATCAATCATAGTTTTCATGTCCGACGCCCATGGCTCTGTCCAAGTCGGCGACAGCCACGACATAATTATAAAGAGCCTGAGAATAATTCACCCGAGCCTGGCTGTAGGCTGCTTCAGCAGAAATAACATCCAGTGTCGTTGCCATTCCTTCGGAAAAATTCAATTGGGTTATCCGAAGACTTTCCTTAGCCTGTTCTGTGTTCTTTTCTTGGGATAGAAGGGTTTCCTTGGCTTCTTTCAACAGCAAAACGGCTTGCCTGACTTCTAATTCTACTGCATCTTGGAGCGCTTTTTGATTCAACGCTATCTCCCTGATCATCGCCTTGGATTGTGCGATCTGGGCGGATTCTTTTAGCCCGTTAAAGATAGGAACATTCAAAATAAGGTTGACCGCATAAAAAGAAGACCAGGTATCTTTCTGGAAATTCAATTTATCCGACCAGAAACTGTAACTTCCGGATACAGCCAGAGTGGGCAAATAACCCGCACGAGAAAGTTTGAGGGTTTCTCCCGCCATTTTTCTTTGGAATTCGAATTGCCTCACTTCGGGTCTGTGGGCCAAAGCACTGGCGATACATTCTTCCAAATCAGGCTCATACGGTTCATAACTAAGAGTGCCATCGATCTGCACGGACTGCGAAAGATCCATGCCCAACACCATTTTCAGGTTAAGTTCTGAAATCCTGAGGTTATTCTTCGCTGCGATTATCTCGGGCTGCATGTTGGTGAGGCGAACCTCCGATCTCAATAGATCCATCTTGGACGCCATCCCCACCTCGTACATGTTTTTTACATTTTCCAAGTTTTCCTCTGCCACTCGAACCGCCTCCTCTGCCACTGAAACAAACTCCCTGGCCAGGAGGTGTCCGAAAAAAGCTCGCTTGGTGTTAAAGACAGTTAAATGTTTGGACTGTCGCACCGCCTCTTTAGTGGACTCCAGGTTGTATTTTGCCTGCTTATAGCTAGAGGTCAATCGTCCGCCCGTGTAAAGAGGAAGGGAAAGGGACATGGAAAACTGGTAGTCTCTTGTGAAGTCTAACTCGACTTCCTGAGAAGGTTCCCCTGGAATAAAGGATGGGAACTCCAGTATCATCGACTTTTCTAGCAACGTGCGTTGTCCCTGGGCATTTATTGAAGGCAAAAATCCGGCGGTCGCTTCTCGAACTTTAGATGAAGCGGCATCGACTCTCTCTTCTGTCGCAAGATGATAGGGATTTTGAGTTAGAGCGAGACGAACACTTTTATCCAACGTAAGAGTGATTTTCTCCTGAGCGAATAACATCTGTATCAGGGATAGGAGAAGGATAAAAACGAATAAAATTTTTCCCTTCTGCATTTTCAACCTCCTTTTTTGTTGTTTTTTTGCTTTTTTATCCCATCCAGGAAAAAAGAATGGAGCAGATCTGTCGTTTCCTGGATGTTGTACTTCTTATCCTGTATTGGACCGCGAAAATAAAAACCTCTGAGCAGCGACCCTAATACGACACTGGCATCTTGAACATCCACATCGCGAAACTCACCAACTTCCACACCTTCTCTGAGAATGTCAGCAATGACAGCCGAAATCTGTTCCAGCTTAGATTTGACTATAGGAGAGATCTCGGGATGACGATCAGGATGAGTGGCTTGAAAATCCGCATCTGCTTTCATGAATTTTTTCATGGCTGTTTTTTCCATGAATAGTATGCGCGAGAGATTTTTCTTTTTGTGGTATGCGGAAACGATGAAGCTGATAAGCTCCTTCAATTTTTTTTCTGTACTCGATTTACTCATCTGGATTTTTTTTATCCCGTGGTAAATTTCTTCAAAAGAGTTGTAAATGATCTCAAAAAAGATGTCGCTTTTGCTTTGGAAATAGCGGTATAGAGTCGCCTTTGAATATTGAGCTTCGTCGGCGATATCATCGACCGTGGCTAGCCTGTACCCTTTTTGAACAAAAACCTTTTCAGCCGCCTGGAGAATAAACTCTCTGTTCTCCTGCTGTCGGTGAATCTCTCTTTCTTTTCTCAAGTTTTTTTTGCTCATTTTGTTACCTAACAGTTTTATCGTTGAACTAAATAGTTTAATACCTAAACTAATTAGTTAAAATAGCAGAATATGTCTTGACCGTCAAGATGGCTTTATCCCAAGCCAATAGGACCTTCACCTCTTTTGGTATAGAATTGAGGGATGATTGGAATGAATGAGGAGGTCGGATGACAGAAAATATGAAAGTTTCTCAGGAATCCAAAAAAAATGAACGAAAGAATAATGGAAAGCGGGAACTCGGAGATTATTTACGAGTCAAGACCCTCCGCCCCACCCTAGTAATATCGGATACAAAGAAGTAGCCCATGAAGCTGTAGTAAACTACTGCGAATGGGCTGCAATGAAGTTGATGTAGTGAGATTGGCTCGCCTGAAAGGTAAAAAAAGCCGATGATTATTGTTTTTGTTTTTAGATTTTTTGCTTCTTTGTAATGAATGTTGTCATCGGCTTTTTTTATAAATAATTCAGGTCAGGAGCGGGGGTGATACTTGTCGTATACCTTTCTCATATGTTTGCGACTCACATGTGTATAAATCTGTGTGGTGGTGATCTGGCTGTGCCCTAGCATGAGCTGGACAGACCGAAGATCCGCCCCTCTCTCCAAAAGGTGGGTGGCAAAAGAATGCCGGAGCACATGGGGACTGATCTTATTCCCTAAGCCTGCCTGTCTGCTATACCGCTTCAGCATCTTCCAAAATCCTTGCCGCGTAAAGGCCCCTCCTCTCGACGATAAAAAGAGGGATGGATCTTCCCTTTTCAAAAGTTTGGGTCGGGCTTTTTGAAGATAATCTCCCAAAGCTACCCGAGCAGAAAATCCAAAAGGCACGATCCGTTCCTTGCCTCCTTTTCCCTGGCAGAGAACATAGCCCTGTTCCAAATTCACATTCTTCACTTGAAGAGTCACGAGCTCAGACACGCGCAATCCGGTGGCATACAACAGCTCGAGCATAGCCTTATCTCTTAGATCTCGCGCATTTTTTTCTTCTGGCTGTGCTAGAAGTTTCTCAACTTCTTGTTCGGTTAAAAACTTGGGTAAATCCATCCAGAGTTTCGGAGTTGAGAGGTTTGTTGCCGGGCTTTTGGCGATAATCCCATCTAACAAAAGAAACCGGTAAAAGGACCGAGTGGATGATATGATTCTGGCCAGAGACCGAGGACTGAGGTTGGCTCGGCTATGGTGATGGATAAAGTTTATCAGATCTTCTTCTTTCGCTTTTGCATAGGCGATTTTTCTCTTTTGGAAAAATTGAAAGAGCTTTTGTAAATCCAGCGAGTAGGATTGGATGGTGTTGGAAGAAAGTCCCTTTTCCACAGAAAGATAATCAAGGAATGTCCGAAGAATATCCTCAGGAGAGGAAGTTTTATTTTTCATCGAATAAACATATTCGACATTTTTTCTTGTCCAATAGATGTCGACGGGCCATGGCCGGGAAGAACAATCGTTTCATCAGGCAGAATGAAAATCCTGTTGCGAATAGAATCCTCGAGCACATCCCATGAGCCTCCGGGGAGATCCGTGCGTCCCACCCCTCCGCAAAACAGCAAATCTCCGGAAACAAGAAATCCATCCCCCATCAAGCTGATGCTGCCTGGAGAATGTCCCGGTGTATGAATGACTTTGAGATGAGAATTCCCTACGATAACGCTCTCCCCTTCTTCGAGGTATCTATCCGGTTTTGGCGACTTTTTCGCGCCAAGAAGCGAACCAATGGCCGATGCGAGGATATTCTCCAGCATATTACTATCGGAAGAATGAATGCATAAGGGAATATCGTACTTTTCCTTGAGATCTCTGTTCGCGCCCACATGGTCGATATGGCCATGGGTATTGATCAAGATAACAGGCCTGAGCCCCAAGTCGGCAATCTTATGGATAATTTTCGCCGCATCTGCGCCAGGATCGATGACGGCACATTCCAACGTGTCCTCACAATACACCAAGTAGCAATTTGTCTCGAGGGCTCCGACAACGACCGTCTCATATTTCATGTGTCCCATCATAATTCTTAGAACCCTTGGCAGTCAAGCGTAAATCAGATAGAACTTCCCTTTTTGCTTGGCAAATAATATAATCCTCCCAAATGGATTCCCAGCCCTGGCAGCTTCAGGTTTTCAAACGATCCCTAAAAAAGAGAGAGAAACGCAACCTCCTCGAGAAAGAACTCGAAATACACAGGAATTCTATCAACCTAGATCTGGGTTGTGCCCAAGGAACATTGAGTTATTTCCTTCGAAAAAAAGGGGGAGAATGGCTGAGCGCTGACCAGGATTTTCTCAACCTGAGATCAACACAAAATTTGCTGCAAGATAATCTCGTCCAACTTTCAGATGGCCCGATACCGTTCAAGGATAACTCTTTCGATTCTGTGGTTAGCCTGGATTATCTAGAACATCTCGATGAGGATGATTTTTGTCTTGAAGAAATTCACCGAGTTTTAAAGAACCAGGGGCAGTTAGTTCTGGCGACCCCCCAAACGGGAAGGCTTTTTTGGCTTCACAAACTGAGGTCCCTTCTTGGACTGAGACTGGAAATCTATGGCCATAAAAGAGAAGGATACAGCTTGCCAGAGCTTCAGGAAAAACTCGAAAAGGCTGGATTTGTTGTGCAAAAACACAGGAATTTTTCGCGGTTTTTCACGGAATTTCTGGAACTGGTCTTGAATTTCGTCTATATCAAATTTTTCGGCGGAAAAGCTCCGATCGACTTACGAGATGGCCATATCCGGCCCACGACTTCAGAAGAATTCAGCTCAAAAAAAACGACCTTCCGGCTTTATTCTGCACTTTATCCTGTTGTCTGGTTGATATCACGCCTCGACAAAGTTATTTTCTTTCTCAAAGGTTATGGAATTATGATATGGGCAAAACGAATGGATCGGTAACATTCGGCTAGCATGGAAACAAGAAAAAAAATCGGGTTTTTCTTGGGGCCGATGCTTTTTCTTTCGGCCTATATTATGCCTATTCTTCCCCAGAATCCTAAGGCTCACTCGCTTTTGTCCGTGTTCCTGTTGATCGTGGTCTGGTGGGTAACCGAATGTATCCCCATTCCCGTCACAGCCCTGTTGATCCCTGTCTTTCTAACAACTCTCCACATCTGCTCGGTCGGAGAGGCCTTCGCTCCATTCGCCAACCCGATCATCTTGCTTTTCCTCGGGAGCTTCGTCTTAGCTCGAGCCATGTGTGTACACGGCCTCGATCAAAGACTGGCCTATTCTGTCCTGTCTCTAAAAAGCATCGCCGCCAAAAAAACGAGGATTCTATTTGCCCTAGGGCTAACCAGCATGTTTCTTTCACTCTGGATAAGCAACACGGCGACGACGGCCATGATGTATCCTATAGCATTAGGAGTTTTGGATGCCTTTCGAGAGAACAAACAGGAGAACGAACAAACTCCCTTCAGCATCGTTTTACTCCTTGCCCTAGCCTATTCTGCTTCGATCGGCGGCATAGGGACACCGATTGGAAGTCCTCCCAATCTTATCGCAATCGGCATGTTGGAACGACTGGTCGGTTACAGAGTCACCTTTTTCCAATGGATGGTTTTGGGATTTTTCATCATGCTTCCTATGTATTTTGTCTTGTTTTTTCTGTTGAAGTGGAAAATAAGAAAACAAACGGGGAAGATCGACCCGAAAAAAAACTTCATCTCCCAGCACCATAAAGCTGAATCCCGCCTGACTCGAGCTCAAAAAAATGTCTTAATCGCATTTTCTGTCACCGTGTTTCTCTGGGTTTTTCCTGGTTTTGTCTCTCTTGTGTGGGGTCGGAATGCTTCTCTTTCCATCTGGTTTCACGATCATTTTCCTGAATCTGTGGCTGCCATCATCGGAGCAAGCTTGCTTTTTTTTCTGCCCGTGAAGCTCCAACAAGGGCAGTTCACCATTTCTCTCAAAGACGCCCTCCGAATAGATTGGGGGACACTCATTCTGTTCGGGGGAGGTCTTTCCCTAGGATTTCAAATGTTCGAAACAGGTTTGGCCGATGCTATAGGGAATTTTTTCATATCCATGGGAGGTGATTCGGCTAGCCTAACTCTCATCACGCTACTCTCGGTTACATTTAGCGTGTTTTTGACTGAGCTGACTTCCAACACAGCTTCTGCCAACATGATCATCCCGATCATAATCGCCATATCGAATGCGGCTGCGGTAAGTCCTATTCCTCCCGTTCTCGGAGCCGCCATTGGTTGCAGCTTCGCTTTTATGTTGCCAGTGGCCACTCCTCCCAACGCGATCATCTATGGGTCGGGAATGATCCGCCTTCCCCAAATGATACGAATCGGTTTTTGGCTGAATCTTGCGGGGATCATCATCATTTGGCTCAGCGTTCTCTTCCTCGTCCCCTTTATAATTTAATGTTATAATGAAAAAAATGGAGATCATCCTTTCCAAAGACGCATCAAAGTCTATATCCGTCCTTCAATGCTGCCATATAAGTACGAATACCGATGGATTTTTGATCGGACACAAAAGAGGAAATATGTATTTTGTCGAAAAAATACTTCCCTCTCCAAAAGGTTTTTTCCCCTCCTCCAAGGAATACTATGCCATGAGACAAACACTAGATGATAAAATCCTCGGATTTTATTCTTTCCATACGACCGAAAGCAAAATAAAAAAAATCCTGGCTCCATTTGCCTACGGCAAAATATTTTTACGATTGGATCAGGACAGCAGGAATCAATGGGTAATAAAACCTTTTGCTATCGAGCACGATAAGGACTTTTTCTTGGTTCCGGTGGCTCTCCAATCGACCCGATAAAGGATAAAGCGATGGATACTCTTTTAACCAGAGAACAAGAAAAATCTTTGCTCCGTTTGGCTCGCCTCGCCATCACTTTGTACCTGCAAGAAGGAACATCGCCTGCCATGAAAACGGATGATGCCACGTTCAAACAAAAAAGAGGAGCTTTTGTCACTCTCAAAGTAAAGGAAAAGCTTCGGGGATGTATAGGGTACCCAATCCCTCACAAACCTTTATTCGAGACGATCGTCGACGCGGCTATCTCAGCCGCCACCAAGGATATCCGCTTCTCCCCTCTCAAGCAAAAGGAGCTTCATGAGACCAAAATCGAGATATCCGTGCTCAGTCAACTTAAGCTCATCAAAGACATCTCTGAAGTCGAAGTGGGAAAACATGGGATAATCGTCACCAAAGGTCTCAGCCGAGGTCTTCTTCTCCCACAGGTCTCGGTAGAATGGGGATGGGATCGGGAGACATTTTTAAGCCATGGATGCATGAAGGCTGGCATTGAAGAGGACGCGTGGAAAAAAGACGCCCAAATCGAGATCTTTTCGGCGCAGGTCTTTTCCGAATAGATCCGATGGAGATCTAATCTTTAAATTTTTTGCTGTCCAGGAGTTCGCGCGCCACCTCTTTATTCTCATCGATGGCATAAAACCACCGGTTATCCGATTCCATGTTCACGACGTATTCTAATTCAGCCCTTGCTTTGTCCTTCTCCTTGAGAGCCAAGTAGGTTTCGGCGAGATAGATACGGGTGAGGGCATCTTCCGGACCATATTCCTTGGATTTCAACAGATGCTCCAATGATTTTTTATTGTCCCCTCCTGCAAATCCTGGAAGTTTGTAGAACACTCGGCCCAATACCCGGTCCGGTCCCCCATCCTCATAGGAATGTTCCAATTCAATAACTTTGTTCATCGCATTTTTTATGGGCTTGACCAAGGATAAACTCTTGAGCACTCCTCGGACCTCTCCCACTTTACCGTGATTCACACCCAGCCAGTAGTGGCCATCTGGTTTTTCCGGCTCCAGTTCCACCGCTTTTTCAGCATAATATACCCCTCTGGCAAAAATGTTCTTTTGGTCTTTCTTTTTTTCCGTGTGTTCCCCGATATAGTACAAAATCCGGGACATCCTCCACATTGCCTCGTATTTGTCATCCGACATGCCAAGGGATTTAAGATAGAGGGCTTCCGCTTCTTTTGCCATTGCCATATCCTTCATCTCGATACAAAGTTGATCCGCTTGCACGATCAATTCTTCAGCAGTCTGAGGGAATAAAAAAGAAACAAGACAAAACACGGTCATAAACGCCAGGATTCCTCTTTTTTTCATTATTGTCTCCTTCTTTGCTCGGATTCCGAGTATATATAACACAAAATCCCTTCCTGTGACAATCTAATCAGATTTAGCGGGTCTGGATCAGGTAAAAAAGTTGTCGGCTTTTTGATCGAGCTCGATCATGTATTTTTCCACTTCCTGACTTTTTTCCTTCAACTCCTCCTTATTCAAATCCGGCCCGACAGAGATAGGCTTTCCGTAGATCGCGACAAATCGCGTGAAAGGTTTCGGTATCAAAAAACTGTCCCAGGATTTCAAGGTTTTTCTTCTCGAGCTGGAAAAAGTAAACGGGACGAGAAAGGCACCTGTTTCCTTGGCCAATTTCACGGCTCCAGGTTTCATCACTCTGCCAGGCCCCCTCGGGCCATCCGGAACGATGATCAATTCCCCTCCATTCTCCAATTCTTCTTTCATCTCATTCCAGGCTTTAATGATAGAATGAGAGCTGGATCCCCGGAGGGCCCTGTATCCCCACCGGGCAACGATCTGCGCGATGATCTCACCATCTTCGCTCGGGCTGACAAGAGGCATGATTCCTCGCCGGCGAAAAAAATAGGGCGCGAAAAATATTCTTCCGTGCCATATCAGGATGATCACGGGTTTTTTTTCATTCCTCAGTGCTTCGTACCCTTCTTCCCCTAGAACAGCCGTGCGGGCAGACTTGGCCCACAGCCACAAAATCCATTTTCCGAGTATCCCCGTCAGGTTGTGCCGGAAATTACGAAGAGCAGACATCGGTCACAATAATATACAAATTTCCCCAAAAAACCAAGGGGAGTCCCCCTATACTAATGGGAGGGCCTCCTTTGTCTATCGATCAGGAGTCCGAGGAAAAATCCGATCAAACTTAAGGCAAATCCATACGGGACCGAGTATGGCCATTCCGGCCAGCGGAAAGCAAAGAGCCCGACCTCACAGAAAAAACCGACAAGCGCAAATCCTCCTCCCAAAACTAGGCTCAGGAATCCAGCAAAAGGACATTTTTTTTTCAAAAAGATCATGGCAACTCCTGGGATGAAAAAACCGACAGCCATGATCTCCGAAGACAGTCCCAGTGTTTTCAAAATGCTCTGAAATCGAGTCGCCACAAGGAAAGCGAGCGTGGTGATCCCCAATGTGGAAACTCGGCTAATCAAAATTGCACGGTGGGTTCTCGATCGAGGAAAAAATTGAAAATAAAGATCGTGGGTCAACGACAGAGCTCCCGTGTTGACAGCTGTATCCATCGTGGACATGATGGCGGCCACCATAGCAACGAACAGAATTCCCCCTAGAAATTTTCCCATTTTCGTCGCGATGATCGCAGAAATCACCGATCCCCCTGCTTCGTTCCCAGATAGAATGGGGAGGGAAAGCAAACCAATACCGAGAATGATACCATACATGAAAAAGAGCGTTAAACAAGTGGCTGCTAAACCTTGACGGGCGCTTTTGACATTTCGTGCTGCCTGTATCCTTTGCCAGGCGATGGGAGATACCACCCAAGCCAAAATAAAGGAAACGGCGATCAAAGAATTTTTCTTGAAGTTGAAAAAAAATGAGAAATAATCAAGTTTGTCGAATACCTGAACAGCTTGACTCACATCCTGAACCGACGAAGATAGCGCGAGAAAGATAAAAAGAACAGAAATTCCTCCGGCCAGAAAGAAGAATTGTATTCCATCTGTTAAGACCACTGAAAAAAAACCGCCTAGAACCGTGTAGATAAGCACAACGATCGTTCCGATCACCAAACACATGAAATAGGAAGTATGGAGGAAAGACTGCAAAAAATTGCCGAGAGCCACCATTTGAGAGGAGGCCAGGAGAATCATGTACCAAACGATCAAAAGGGAAGCCAGATGCCGGACAGTCCGGCCATAGCGCAACTCAACCAGATCAGGCAGGGTGAGGATAGAAAGTTGTCTTATGGGGCGGGCAAGGAAAACAAAAAAAACCAGAACGGTCAAAAGAGCAGGCACGCCCATTACCCAAAAAGAACTCACGCCGTTTGCAAACGCTTCATTCACAGAAACGAGTACCGATGTGGCCCCTATCCATGAAGCGACGAGAGTGAGAAAAACCCAAGTGCCTGAAAGATCCCTTGAGGCAAGGAAAAAATCCTCGAGGCTGCTCATTCTCTTTGTGAATACCAGCCCCACGACAAGGAGAATCACAAGATAGGCTGCCAGAAAAGGAAAATAGTCTAAAACCACGGGAGAATATATATCACCCTTACGAAACAGGGTCAAACCATGGTATAATTTTATTAACATGAAGCGCATTTTTTGGATATTGGTCCTCTCGATTTTTGCGCTCGCTCAAACAGCCAAAGACGTGGCTATGCAGCTGGAAAAAAGTCTCTATTCTACACAAACCCTGGAGGCGAAGTTCGAGCACCATTTTTATTCGGCCGTTGTTTCTACTCCCCTGAAGGAAAAAGGCAAACTTTACTTTAAAAAACCCGATCTGATGAGATGGGAGTACACCGATCCCGAAAATAATATTTACCTTTACAAAGGGGATCGATATCAGTGGTATTTTGTAGAGGACAATCAACTCATGAGGGGTTTGATCTCTGATGAAGGACAGGAATCAGAAATATTGAACCTTCTCACAGGTCAGACGAATCTGTTGGACTTCTATTCGGTTGAATTCAGCCCTTTTCCTACGGACAATCCACAGAACGTCCAGATAAAATTGATCCCCAAGCACGAGGAGGATGGATCCTTCCTTTTATTAGAACTGGACAAAAAATGGCTTATCCATAAAATCATTTTTATGGATTGGGAGGGGAACAAAACAGAATTTCACTTCAGCCGGATCAAGGTCAATGGCTCTCTTCCTGAAAATATTTTTGAACTAAAACTTCCATCCGATGTCGAAATCATCGAACGCTAGTAAAAAACCTTTTTTACACAAATCCGTATTAAAATCTGAGGACCTGAAGTCCTCCATGGACGAAGATCGAGAATTAGTCAAACGGACGATCCAAGGAGATACAAAGGCATTTGAGATGATTGTGATCAAACACCAACAGCCTCTGTTGAATTACATCGGTCGCATGGTCGGGAATCGTGAACTTGCGCTCGATTTTACCCAGGATGTATTTATTAAAACCTATTCCTCCCTCTCCACCTACCGGCCCCAGTTCAAATTCCGTACGTGGCTGTTTAAGATCGCCTCGAACTATATCATAGATTTTTGGCGTAAAAAAAAGATCGATGCTTTTTCGATCGATCAATCAGGGAGAGGAGAAGACGACAGGCCACCCTTCGAAATTCCTTCGGATGAGGCTTCTATCTGTGAGCGATTCGAGTTGGACGAATTGAGAGAAAAAATCGAGAGCGCCCTGGATAAGCTTCCCCCCCACCTCCGAGAACTATTCATTTGGCGGCATGTCAACGAATTAAGCTACGAAGAAATTGCCGAGATAAAAGGACTCCCGGTAGGGACCGTTAAGAATAGGGTTTTTCAATCCAAGGAATTCATTCGTCAGCTTTTAGAGAAACAAAAATGAATTGTCTTCGTATCGATCAGATATATCTATTCTTGGAGGGAGAACTCTCCTCAGAAGAAAACCGTTCGATAGAAGCCCATATCGCCGCATGCGAAAAATGCAAAAAAGCTGTCGAAGAAAGAAAACGGCTGGTCGACGCTTCTCAGAGCCTCCTTTCATGGGAGGTCCCTCAAGATTTCGCCCAGCGTATCCTCGCAAACATCATTCCAGGAAGAATCACGCTTCGTGACTGGGTCATCACAGCTAGCCTCGGTCTGTCCTCGGCAGTATTGGCCTTTTTTGTTGTGTATCTTGTATCCGGACAAACGGTTGCCAATCTTTTTATCAATCTCAACCGTACAGCTTTAGATCTATTCCAAAATATCGTCGTCCTTTCTGTCAAAACGGCAAAACTGATCTCGGTCGGTATCCAGATCATCCTCAAAATCGTTACTCTGATTATAAAGGGATTGGGAAGTCTCACAACCATTTTGGGTCCAGAACTCCAGATCGGGCTCATCTTGCTCACAGTGGTCATCACGGCCCTATTGATCTTCGGAGCCA
>Ga0307445_10001000_pt1 | contig 15788 bp, 14 predicted proteins | sample SalMarSW160330MG_FD_202147 | JGI IMG/M metagenome (GOLD analysis project Ga0307445, IMG submission 202147) | Salt marsh sediment microbial communities from the Plum Island Ecosystem LTER, Massachusetts, United States - SW1603-30 | ecosystem: Environmental > Aquatic > Marine > Intertidal zone >...
CACCCATAATGACGGACTCAACAGAGGCACGCAAGAAACACAAATCTTGCACCTATGACGAGCGAGTTCTACCCAATTATGGAACAGGTGAGGCGCGGGCAAAGGATAAAAATCCCATGCTGAGAGAGCTTACCTTAGAGAGGCGCACCGCCCCACAATGAAGTTAAGTGTTAGGTTACATGGGAAACAATCCAGCCCGTTAGTAAGCAAACATTTCGCGAACTATATTTTTAAGTTTAACACGTACATTAAAGGTTAGAAAACTCAGGCTGGTTAAGTCTTGGACATAGAAAAGAAAATCGAATTAATATGCAGACCGCCAACAGAGGAAGTCCTGACAATAAAAGAGCTGCGAGAACTTCTCGAGACAAATGAGCATCCTGGGCATTACATCGGCTTCGAAATCTCGGGTGCCCTGCATTTGGGCAATTTTATTGTTTCGGGCTTCAAAATCAATGACCTGCTCAAGGCAGGCGTGCGTTGTCAGGTTTTTTTTGCGGATTGGCACAGCTTCATCAACAACAAATTCGGCGGCGACTGGGAAAAAATCCTCACAGCCACCAAATACTATGAGAAGGCGTTCAAGTTTTTCTGCCCCGGCGTCGAGGTTGTCGTGGGTTCGGAGCTTTATCATAATAATGATGAGTATTGGCGGAATTTGCTGCGGTTTTCGAAGCATATGACGTTGAACCGAACCCTACGATGCTTAACTATCATGGGTCGGAACGAGAATGAGAAGCTGGACCTGAGTCAGTATTTTTATCCGCCGATGCAGGCAACAGACATCCACGCCATAAGCGCCGACATCCCACACGGCGGCGTCGACCAACGGAAAGCACACATACTCGCCCGAGAAATCTTTCCGAAGATGGGCTGGAAAAAGCCCGTGGCGGTTCATCATCACGTGTTGATGGGCATAGCCGAACCCGTCAAACTGGAAACCAATGACAAGTTGGAGCAGGTGGTAGCGAGCAAGATGAGCAAGTCTAAGCCGTGGACCGCCATATTCATCCACGACACGCCTGAGGAGATTAAGGGCAAGCTGCGAAAGGCATGGTGTCCTGAACGGCAGGCGGAGATGAATCCCGTTTTGGAAATCGCCAAGCACGTCGTGTTCCACGAAAGCACTTCGTTTACGGTTGAGCGTCCCGCCAAGTTCGGCGGTAACGTCACCTTTGAAAGCTACGAGCAACTGGAGAAAACCTATGTGGGAGGCGCGTTGCATCCGATGGACCTCAAAAACGGCGTAGCCGAAGTCGTCTCCAAGATAATTGCGCCTGTGAGGAGCTACTTCGAAACCGACAGGGAAGCGAAAGAGTGCGCTGACGTTGTTCGTGAGGCTAAAGTGACAAGGTAACCCTTCATGCTGAACAGGCTTAAGGAAAAGGAAGAGCAAATCCAGCAGGTTCTAGAGGAGCTTCGTGAGGCGGCGGCGCGGGGAACCCCTGTTGTTGTGGAGGGTAAAAACGACGTCGAAACCTTGCACGCGCTAGGCATTGAAGGGAATATCGTCACGGTGAAGACGGGCGGCAAATCGTTTCTCGACATCGTCACTGAACTGGAGCAGTCAAAGGTTTCAGAGGTGATTTTGCTGTTGGATTTTGATAGGCGCGGAAGAGAGGGAACAAAACATCTAAAGTGTAGTCTTGAGAGAGCGAAAATAAAACCCAAAGTCAAGTTCTGGCGCAAGCTTTCAGCGTTGGTGGGAAAAGAAGTCCAGTGTATAGAAGGCTTGACAGCGTACATGGTTACGCTCAGAAGCAAGATTGGCGTGGCGTCCCAGCAGAGTAAGTCGTAAACGCAACGTGTTTCAGGGCAGCATTACAGTGCCAGCTACGCGGAGTTTTCCGCCTTCCAGATACGCCAAAACAGCTTGGTCACCCGGGTAATGCACCATACCCTTCTCCAAAGTCAACGTCAAAATGGGCTTGCGCCAGTCACCCTTGTCTGTGACGGATTCAACCTTGCAGTTAAGAAACTGCATCCAATGCCCCAAGTGCAGAACCATACCCGCTTTTAGCGGGATGGACCAGTACTTGACTAATGACGCTTGGGTTTCAAGCGTTTTGGATGTTTTAACTGAAGGGTCATTTGTGAGCACTGTGCCGCGGTCTACGTCTTGAACTTCAACGTTTTTCAAGGCTAACCCCACCCTGTCGCTTTCAGATGCCGAGTCAAATTCGTCATCATGCTTCTGTATTGACCTGACCTGAGTGGTCTGGGTTCCGGGCAATATCTTCAGAATGTCATGTTTCTTGATTGAGCCCTTAGCCACCAAGCCCAGAATTACTGTTCCCACGCCTTTCACGCCGAACGCGTGATCCACCGGAACGGTTCCAGCAGCGCTTGCCGCGGCATTTACCTTTTGTGCCGCCTCAGTCAAGCAGCGTTCCTTCAGCAACGTGGGATTGTCTTCGATAAACTCGAATTTCTCCAAACTGGTGCCTTTGATTAATGGAGTAATTTTCTCTTGCGGCACGTAGCTTCTGATGATGAAGTAGCCGCTTGTTACCCCTGCGCATTGAAGCATCACGAGGCATTCGCCCAATGTTGAGTTCAGCTCGTCAACGACGACCACTGCCTTCTCAGCCATAGCAACTGCGAAGAATAGCGGCGCCAGCCTTTCCGGGTAACGGGTAGGCTCAATGAATGTTACGGTGTCTTCTCCTTTTTTCAGGTTGTACAGAGTGACATCTGAGGCTGTGCCCTTCTTGCCGAGGCTGCCTGCGTATTCTGCTGCGCCGAGAACGGCGACTGTGAGGTTTCCCATAGATTGATAACCCGCGAATTACCGCATGGACGCTTGTCTGCTTGATAAGTTTTGTGCTGTCCATCACCCAAAAACAGGAATGAGCCAAAACAACATCGACAGTTACGGCTGCACGGCTTACCCGTGGGATGCGGGCTGCAAAAAACATTGTTATTGGCGGAGGATTACTTCTCCACTTCAATAACGCATACGCTAGAGCGTGCGCTCCAGTTCCTTCAGTAAGGCGTTGTATTTATGAGCGTAATGCAATGTCACATAGAATCCAAACAATATTGAAAAAACCCCCAGCGCTGAAACAAACATTCCCCCAAAATACGCAAGCCCGCTGCCCCCTATAGCACTGAAAATTAGACCTACACCGACAAGAAGGACTCCCATGGGAATTATTAACAAGCCGCTTCTCTCGTTTCTCGCAACGACTGTAATCCTCTCTTTTAAGTCTCTTAATTTCGCTTCTTCAGATAACATGACCAGCCATTCAATTCTCTCATAACCAAGAAGAAAAACATTATTCCGCTGTGAAAATAGCGCACGCGCTTCCATCGGTTACCCCCATCGCGGGGATAAAAATTTAAGATGTTACTTGGACAAATCCTTTTCTGTCAGACCCTTTTGTTTCTGTAAATTTTGTGAGGGCTCAAATAGTCGGTTTTGCTCAGAGTTTTTTGGTGTAACCGCATGAGGGGTGAATGCCAGAGAGGTAGCTTTCACCGTTTTCTGGGATATTCTGTTTACGCCAGATTCACAGGCAACAGGCATATTTGCCGCCTATTAGGCTCCTAATAGCAGTTCATTGCAGAAACTATAGAGGGGGTAGGTCAGTATTGGCGCCGAAACCAACCAATAGCATGTTGAAAACCGCGCTTTAGAAATCCCACCCGTGTTTCCGCCTTTAAATAAGGAGGGTATAGACTGCACCGAGCACAACAGACAAGCCTATAGCATCTCCAAACTTTTATAGCCAACAACTCCAAATAGCCAGTTCTGAGGACTTGCACGTGCTGGTTGCTGGCGTCGACGAAGCAGGACGTGGCTGCGTAATCGGACCACTAGTCTTGGCTGGTTTCCTTATTAAGGAAGAGAACTTGCCAGTTCTGGCTCAGCTTGGCGTGAAAGACTCAAAACTTCTTTCCCCAAAAAAACGTGAAACCCTCTTCACCGAAATCATCCAGCTAGCAGAAAAACATTACATCGTGAAACTATCGCCAAGCGAAATCGACCGCGTAGTGGAAAGCAAAAGAAAACTGCACAAGCTAAACAGGCTGGAAGCACAAGCCATGGCGCATATAATAAACACGCTAAAACCAGACGAAGCTTACGTGGACGCTGCCGACGTGCTTGAAGACCGCTTCAAACACCACATCCAAGAAGACTTAAGCGTCAAAACAAAAATCACTTCGAAACACAAAGCAGACAAGATCTACCCCGTTGTCTCCGCTGCCTCCATCATAGCAAAAGTGGAACGCGACAACGAAATCGCAGATTTAAGAGCCACGTATGGTGACTTCGGAAGCGGATACCTAACAGATCAGAAAACCATGCGCTTCCTGAAACAGTGGCTGCAAACCCACGCCGAATACCCTGACTGCGTAAGAAAATCCTGGAAACCAGCAAAAAAAGCCAAAAACGAAAAAGGCACCGTACAAAAGAAACTCGCCTAAACAATGGCGACCAAGTCTTCTGGCGTACGCACCGCAGATAACTCATCCACGCAAACGCAACACGCGTTCTTGTTTGAGAACCGCAGTTTTTCCGTTATCAAAACTGGACGCGCACGAATCACACGACACACGCTTACGATTTCCTCCATTCGTTTGTCCAAGTTCCTTTCGCCGTTCAAAGCAACGCCACCAACAATCACACCACTGCCCTTTTGAACATTTATAATGAAATCAAAAGGTGCCTTATACACAGGGGAAATATCGCAAAAGGCAAACTTCCTAAAAACCTTCTGAAAAAGCATCTTGCCAGTGATTGCACGCTGCGCTTTTGTCAGAAGACATTGGCGTTGCTTCCGAGTCCTTCTAAGAACATTTATCGGCTTCGCCACAGGAACGCCCAGCGTCTCAGCCAGCTTGTAGGCGGATTTCACGGATGCTTTAGCCATACCCCTTTCATAACCGTAAAGAGTTCTACGGGAAACCCCTATCATAACAGCTAAGTTGCCTATGGAAAGACCCAGCTCTTTTCTCCGCTTCGCAACAAGTTCACCGTCAACTTCCACAGAATAACCGCCTGGACCAGCATAAACCAGCGGATTCGCCGTTTGAAGCGCCAAGTTCCTGATAGTTTTCTCAGTAACCACAAAAACCCCGTTCCGCGAATACACGGTGTCATCTTCCAACGGCTTACCATGCGTCTGCCGACTTATTATCAAAGAAGCAGCAGAAACCCTACCAGCTATCACCTTCAACTCTCGAGCACTCTGAGCAGAAAAAGTATCCACGTCAGAGTTAACTTTCACTAAAATAGCCGTATCATCCTTCCTGACTGCGAAGTCAAAGCAGCTTAAACGTGAACAGCAAATTTGGGAAACTTCAAAACCCGCTTCTTTCAACGCGACACCGAGGTGAACCGCGTTTTCCATTTCCCAATGGTTCATCAGCTGTCCCCACCTATATTCACTGCGCTGAAAAATATAAACAATACTTTTCCACAAGAATATTAACAGCAGAATTTCTTCAAGTCTAAAGACGCAACATGAATCGTTGCTCTCGCAAGACTAAAAAGCGCTACTGGCTTCTCTCCCTCAGCTCTTTATCCTGCTTCAGCAACATAATAGTGTCAGCCGGCACATCCCTGTTAACCGTAAAGTTTGCTCCTATCCAGCTGTTTGTTCCAACTTTGACGCCAGGCATAAAAAGCGCATTTATCCCCGTCTTCACGTTGTCGCCAAGAATCGCTCCCAACTTCCTTCTTCCAGTATCAACAACTTTGCCTTTCACAAGCATCTTCACAGGTCCATCGTCTAAACGAAGATTAGCGGTAATGGTGCCTGCTGCCAAGTTGCATCGTTCGCACAATATGCTGTCACCCACATAGGACAAGTGACCAACATGCGTCCCATCCATGATAATGCTGTTTTTGACCTCGCAAGCGTTGCCTACCCGCACATTTCTCCCTATACTCGTGAATGGTCGAACGTAACAGTTCGGTCCGATGTCGCTGCCTTCACCGATGAAACATGGACCTTCAATGTAAGCCCCAGAACGTATTCTCGCGGTTTCCGAAATCGTCACAGGACCCACCACATGAGCGCCTTCCTCCACAGTCCCGTAAACCTTATGCTCCATCCGCCTCAGCGCCCAACTGTTAGCCTCAAGCAAATCCCACGGTCTCCCAATGTCAATCCAGTCTGCCTTCGAAACTTTAGAAGCTAAAACGATCTTGCCGCTTTCTATGAGAAGCGAAAGAGCGTCAGTGAGTTCCCATTCACCGCGAACAGAAACTTTTGTCTGCTTTATCTTCTCAAAAATCTCTTTGGAAAAAACATACAATCCAGCGTTAGCTAAGTTTGACGGTGCTTCCCCCACAGCAGGCTTCTCAACTATGCGCTTGACCTTTTTCTCGTTTTCAAGCTCTACCACGCCATAGCTTTCTGGCTTTTCCACAGGAACCACCGCCATAACCGCTGCAGGCTTCTCCGCCTCAAACAAGCCAACCACATCAGCCACAGCTTCACGGAAAAACAGCAAGTCCCCATAAACAAGAACAAAATCGCCGTCAACGTAGGGCTCAACAACACTCACAGCGTTCCCAGTTCCAAGCATCTTAGCCTGCTCAACATAAACTATCTTCAAACCCAGCTTCTCGCCGTCACCGAAAAACTGGCGGATGGCATCACCCATGTAATGCGTAACAACAATGACCTCAGTTATCCCAGAAGCCTGCAACGCGTCTAGACAATGCTCAAGAATTGGCTTCCCACCCACGCTTATCAAATGTTTTGGCCTAGTCGCCGTGATGGGCTGAAGCCTAACACCTTCTCCCGCAGCTAAGACAACGGCTTTCAATTCTTCCACTCCTCCGACTGCTTTTTAGCCAAAGCTGTTCCTCTGCCCATTATGTCGTTTGCCGCTTTTAATGATTCACCCTCAACCGTCAACCTGATAAGAGGCTCAGTTCCAGAAGCTCTAATCAGAAGCCAACCATTCCTGAGCGACAAACGAACGCCATCAACAGTTGAGAAATCCGTGTAATCTGGAAAAGCAGACCGCAAAGACTTCTCAACGCTTGCCATCAACTTATGCTTCAAATCATTCTTGAGAGCAATGTTCTCTCTCAAAGTCACGTACTCAGGCACTTCAGCAACGAACTCGCGCAAACTTTTACCTTCCTCTTCCAAAGCCTTCAAAAGCAAAACCGCAGAAAGCGGACCATCAGGACAATAATGGAAACGCGGATGCACCCAAGCGCCGCAGGGTTCTCCACCGAAAACAGCATCGTAACGCTTTATGGCTTCCGAAACATGCACGTCGCCAACCTTGGTTCTAACAACCTTGCCGCCGACTGCTTCAGCCATCTTCTCAACACACAGAGACGCTTCAACATTTGTAACCACGGTTCCGCCGCCAGCACACTTCAAGGAATAAGCAGCATACGCAGCAAGTGAACGGTCAAAATCGACTAAGCAGCCTTCCTCGTCAACGAAAGCCATACGGTCACCGTCACCATCAAAGGCTACTCCAACATCAGCGCCAATCGCCTTGACGATTCGAGCCAAATCTGTCAGGGATTCAGCAGTCGGCTCAGAACGCCGTGCTGGAAAGAAACCGTCAGGCTGAGCATTCAACGCGGTTACTCGGCAACCAACGGCCTTCAACACCATTGGACCCACATCGAACGTGGCGCCGCAACCCGGATCCACGACAACACGCCACTTGTTGCGCAACTCTGCAGCTTTTTTTGCCATGTCAACGTAAACGTGGGTAGCTTTCACATTTGAAACTGCGCCGATTTCACGCCAATCGGCCATCATAAAACTGCCATCTGCAACCATTTTCTCTACAGCATTTTGGCTTTCATCGGCGTAAGACAAGCTGTCGCCGTTGAAGATTTTTATGCCGTTGTACTCGGGTGGATTATGCGATGCAGTAAGCATGAAACCGACATCAGCCTTCAACCGCATAGTTGCGTACGCCAAAACAGGAGTTGGCACGGCACCAACTAAAGAAACTTGCACACCGCCAGCAAGCAGCCCCGAAACAAGCGCATCCTCAAGCATAGCACCTGAAACTCGCGTGTCCCTCGCAACAAGCGCTTTTTTCGCTTTTGAATGTGTAGCAACGGCTAAACCCACTTTGCACGCGAGTACTGGTGTTAGGTCAATATTAACTAAGCCTCTTACTCCGGAACTTCCGAACAGTTTAGCCAAGTTTCTGCATCCTCACTTCCATGGTTAAAAGGCTAATTCGCTTAAAATGATTTGGCTGCTTCCTCAATGAACTGGATCAGTTTCCGTCGGGTAGGATGCAAACCCTTGGGGTCAGACAGATAGCAGGCAGCAACCGCGTTTGCCAAGGTTAATCGGGACGTGTCTGAAAGGTCGTTTGCATCGGCAAGGATGTTTCCTGCGTTCCAAGCGTCGCCTGCTCCTGTTGCCCTCAAGGCTTTGACTTTGAAGGCTGGGACAACGACTTCGTTTTTTTTGTTGAATGTGGCTGAAAAGGTGGTTGTGTGTAAATCAATTCTCGTGGTTAAATTCTTTGCCAAAACTCTTGCAGCGTCCAATGCTAATTCGTCCAAACGGCGTTTTCTCTGTTGCTCGCTTATTTCATCGTTTAGTATTGTCGCGTATGAAATTGCTTCGTTCTCGTTTAAGCTTAAAATGTCGACTTTGCTGGTTTGCAGAACGTTTCGCATGAGTTCGGGGATTTTGTCTCTTTTGGGGGTTGGGTCTGCTGTGTCGTAGTAAGTTCTGCCTTTTCCTCGAGTTTTAACTCTGCTAAAAACGGTTTCAGCCAGCGTGGTGCCATATTTTTTGGTTCCAGCCCAGTTGAATAGGCAAACGTAATCAGCGTTTTCAATCAGCTCGTAATCGCTGGCAGTCAGGTCTAAAGGCCCGAAACCTGCGAGGGAACCTAAGTCTCTGAGCATGACGTTGGCTTTTCCGTTTTTCGTCTTAAGTTCCAGTGCGGTTGTTAACGAGTTTTTCTTTACGATTTTAACGTGGGAAAGATTCACGCGGTATTTTTCAAGATAGAATTTTAGCTGCTGAAGCCCTAGCTTGTTCGTGCAGACTATTGGAGTGACGTTCACGCCTAAAGCGGCTAGAGCGGAAGCCGTGTTGATGGCGTTTCCGCCTTTGATGTCGGTTTGCTCGATGCCGTCTATGCTGCCACCTTTTCGTCTAGCTACATCCGCGATTAATGAGGAAAAATCGTCGGTGTTATAGTTGAGGCTTATTAGGCGGTCATGGAAAAAGTCTGGCATAACTGTTACATTGAGTTTTTTAGATTTGTTTTTAAGAAAACTTGAAAGTTCATCTTTGCAATCTGCACGCGACATTGAAGTACACCTGTGTCATTTATTTTCCAAAAAGCTAAAATAACCTTTGTTATTATAAGCTGGAAAGGAGTCGGAATTAAGGGAAATTTGTGTATAGGGGGAGAACGATTCGAAGTTTAAAGCTGAAATGGGCTTGCTTGTGATGGCGATTGTACTATTTGCCGTCAGCGCGTTTTTCTATTCTTACCCAGTTGGCAGCGAAGGGCTTACTTTAGCTTCATCGACAAGCAGTTATCCTTACAGAATGTACGCCATCACGTTTGTTGGTTTTGGCTCGGTGCTTATGCTAACTGCGTCTATTTCTTATTCGAAGCGTAGCAAGAATTTGGGGCATAAGAGTTACCGAGTTTAGCCTAAGATAAAGCTGACCAACAGCCAGACGATGTCACCGAACAACAAGGCGACAATTAAGCCTAGTGTTACGAAAATGAGCATAGGTAAGCCTGGTGTTGCCCATACACGGTCGCTGATTTTTCCAGTGTCAACGGCGTTGGAGAGGCGTTCGACAATTTTGGTTCTTCCTTCATCTTTCGGCACGACAACTAGTTTTCGTTTAAGCTGGTTTTCACCATCGTCGTCAATGTCTTCCATTGGGTAAACGTGCCATTTTTCCTTTAATTTGGCAATGGAAACTTTGTAGCCAGTTACCATAACCAGCAATTTTTTCCCAATAGACTCGGTTGCGAGGGTGTCTTCAAAAAGTTTCTTACCGCTTGTTGCACGCTGGATAAGGTTGCGTAGAAGCATGTAGATGCCGCTTGCAGCGGCGAACAGAACGGAGTTGCTGAAAATTGTAAATGGAAAGATGGTCCGTGAAAGAGGTGAAACGCCCATAAGAGGTGGGAACAGGGTTTCTGTGGAGAAGGGAAGAGCGAGTGCGATGCACATTAGTGCTTTTGAGTCTGCTCCTCCGAATCCGCCTGAATAGAAGAGGATTAGGGCGAAGGCGGCTGTTACACCGAAGCTGAGTCCGAACCATGGCAGTTTAGACTGCTCGTAAAGGAGTAGTTCCGCAAGTGTTAGGAGGAGTGCTGTGGGTGCGTAGATTGCCCAGACGCGGTTGGTTACTTCTCTGGTTTTGTAGTCGCTCCATGATGCGAATAGGAGAAAGGCTAAGGAGAGCGTGACTTTTGCGGCTATGAAGATTGCTTGCAAGTTGCTGCATCCTCGGTGTTTTTGGGTGTGGCTTTAGGATTCATGGTTTAGGCTAATAAGATTTTATTTTTGACTCAGCTGTTGATGTGGGGAAAGGGAAAAACGGTTATGAGTATGGGGCTTGCACTGGGAATTCCAAGAATTGTCCTGGGTTTGGCACGATTCGGATGTAGTAGTTTTCTTCTGGTTCCCAAGTGGTGGCTACGTCGTTTGGCCAGCTGATTTCTATGTTTGCTATGTCACCTGCGCCGAGGTGTGTGCCAGTTCCTGTTATGTCTGTGTCGCTTGTGACGTCTATCATGTTTGACGAGGAGTTACCTAACCATACTCTTACGATTCGGGTGTCTTCTGTTCCTGAGTTACCCACTGTGACTATTGTCTTGTCTTGGTCTGAGTCGAAGCGCACGTTTTCCTGGTAGAGTACAACTCCTGCTTGAGAAGTTGCGCTACTCATATACGTTGTTATCCACGCGTAAGTGACGACTATGGCTCCGACCGCGATGACTATGAGAAGCAAAGTGGCAAGTATCGGTGATATGGCTTTCTTGGAGTTCAGGAATTTTTTGATTGACATTTTGTTCATTCCTTTGCTTTCTTAGGGAAGGTTAATTTTTGTATATAACATGTATGAAGCTGGAATCCACATTCTTAATAATTCGGAAACCGAACAGTTTGGTTCGGCTTTCAACCTCTGAGTGTTGAAATTTCGTGGCTCTGTTATGCTCACGGCAGACTATACCCCCCTTATATAAACTAAACTGCATGGAATTTCTGGGGAAAGCGTGGAGTTGCTGGCTGAAATCAAGGCTGTTTACCTCTCCGCGGTCACCGTTATTGCCGGCGGATACTCAACAAGCAGCCACAAGCCACTCAGGTCGCTTGTTTGATAGATCGGCGATGTACCATCAAACGTGGCTATGGCGCCGCACCAAGTTATATCCATTGCAGTCTTGAAGCTTGCTGTGCCACTTGCAACTGGAAGTAGCTCAATGGTCTTGGAACCTGAGTTAACATCAAGGGCGCCTGCAGCGCTTCCAATGGAATCAAATGCATATAGTTTTTGATTAGCAGTGTCTGTGAACATTATCCCTGCGCCTCTTGAACCCGAGATTAATTGGCTCCAATGATGTGCGGTCCAGCCGCTTGGGGAAGTGTTGTAGAATGTGCCGCTGCCGGTTGTGACTGTTGGGTAGCCGCTTGCGGTTCCGTCTTCAGTCATCGCCGTTGGTGAACTTGGCGAAGCGTATATGCTAATTGGGCATAAATCATAAATGTCTCTATCCTGCGCTGAATCTATGAACATCAATCTCTGCTGATATGTGTAATACGTTGCGTTGGCGGGCAGGGTGATCACGATGTTCGCGTAAAGATTTGGACAATCCTCAGCGCCGCCATCTGATCCAGAAGTTCCCCATTCTGCTTCTTGCTGCACTACATCTCGAACCACGCCATGGTGTATAACATACGCAGCGCCTGCACCATAGGTGCTGTCTTCGTCATTTATTCGCATGAAGTCTGCGTCACTGTAAGTTCCTGTTCCATCAACTGTTGATCTTACGTTGAATCTTCCAATTTCAAGAGTTACTATGCCGTTGGATAATGTGTCATCATCAGGGTCATCATCAGTGAAATATTGGTTGGTGGAGGCTAAGGGTGTCTGAACGGCTTCGTCGCTTCCATCCCACCACAGCGTGAAATCAGATGTGCTGGCGTCCAATAGGAAGACAATCATCTGTCTGTTGCTGAAAACCGTAGTGCCACTTGTCATTCCCAGCGGTATTCGGTAGTCGGATGCCCAATCTTCCACTTGGAAAGGAACTTCCTGCTCAACGCCGTTTATGGCTTGGCTCAAATGAATACCTTTAACAGGCATGGGAGGAATCGGCTTCGCTTGGGTTGTCAGTTCCAAGTTTTGTCCCAACCAGCGCAGCGTACCATTTTGCAGCCACTCCACAACAATAGTCGAATCTTCCTGTGCCGAAAGGAAACTTATGTCGGGCTGAGGGACAAGCAACACCGCATCTATGTTCCAAGAGTCTTGGGTTGAATCCAAACCGTCGCTGGCGCCTTTAAATCTGATTGTGAACGTTGATGAAGATATGTATGGAGCTACGGACACGTTTTTCCAGCCGTTCACCAGTCCAGTAAGCGTAGCAACATTAACCCATGAACCACTATTCCAAACATCCACCATCAAGTTTTCACCGCCTGTAGGCGCTGCTTTGATGCAAAGGTCTTGATCTGGATTTGTGAAGTTTACGTTTGTCCATTGTTCCTCAAGGTCTAACTGGTAGCTGGTGCCATCTACTTCTTTTGTCACAGTAACAAAATCAATGTAGCCATGATCATTGTTGTAGTTCATGTTTGCGTAGAATCGTAGTTTGAAATTTGATTTGAAGTATTGGGTATCTGTAATTTTGTGTTGATAGTGGATCCATTGGTTTTCAATTCCTGTTGCTAACTCTAGCATGTTGTCCCAGTTGTTTCCATCATAATAGTAAATTCGAAATTCGCCATTTTCAGCGCCTCCGTCTCTATAATAGAAGTCCACGTATATTGCATCCGCATCAGAGCAATCCAGATTGGAGGTCTCCAGATTTCCTGAACCAGGTCCATCAAAATCAGCGGAGAATGCCCCATTGTAATGTTCATCGCTTTCTCTAGCCCAATTGCTGCCCCAAGTTTCAGTCCAGCCCGAAGGAAGCCAAGAACCCTCGAAAGATTCATGGTCAATAAGTGTCACATTTGAAGGACCGCTAGTTCCAAAGTTTTGTTCTGTCAATGTGTCATAGATCGAGTCTGGCGCAGACTGCTGGGCAGCAAAGTTTGAATGTGTGCCTTTGTCCGCGGAAGAATCAACGTCTGAATTATCGACATCTACGAAATCAGGATTAAGGTAGGTACTGCCCTGCATCAGTGTGCTTGTGTAGCGGGTGAAAGAGGTAGCCACAACCACTATGCCTCTTGTATCTTCAATTTTGATCACGTAAGAATCTGGATCTATGTCAGCGGGAATATCAACCACGTACGTACCGTTAGCATAAACTGTCGGCTCATTGCTTGGGGAAACAAGTTCCCAAGCTGATTCAGAGTCAAGGTAACGATAGAGCTTTATGTTCTGCTTCGCAAGGTTAACCAAGGGCTCATTTTCATCCTTTGATATTCTCAGGAAAGCTTGATCAGAAGTTGACGTTAACACTTGCACGTCTAATCGGCTTGAAGCAGAATAACGTACATCATAAACGCCTATTCCTGTTAAATCGTACGTAACCGAAAGATTCCCTAAGCTGAAACTTGTATCTGAAAACCAGCTTGTCCTCAAATCTAAAGTTGTGATGTTAAATGAGGAGCCCCACTCTGGCCTGACATCGCCGATATTGGTCAATCCACTTTGCAGATATCTCGAAGCTAGCGTCCTAGCGTACGACGTGTTACCTGTAACCTGCAAGACTGAACCGTAATAGCCAACTGTGAAGCCTAAAACCTGTTTCAAAGCCAAGTTGATTTCATCTATCGCGCTTAAAACCTGAGGCTGTTCTTGCAACGGGCTATAACGTATTGCCGAGTAAGTCGTCATCACGGCCGCTATAAGAATCACGGCGACAAGCAAAGCGGCTATGATTGAAAACTGACCCCTACGATTCATCCTGAACGACTTCAGTTTAGGCACCTCCCACTAACCCTAATTGAAGAACAACGAGGCGAGAAGTTCCATAAGCCGTATACTCAGAACGGTAAAGTCTAGGATGATAGTATGAAAGAAGACCTACGCCCGTTAGTCGAATGTCTGGTGTGCGCGTTAACCCTAGAGCCATGAGTGACCCGGTAATTGTTGAGGTGCCAGCGGAAACATGATTGTATATTGTGCCAGGATTATAGCCGCCTACAGGATTAAAAATATGCATTCCTACGGACAAATGATAAGTTCCCCGTATTGAATCAGCAAGTGCCCTTGTAGAAGTTTGGTATATTGAAGGATAAATTCCATAATAGTTACATGCCTCAATGGCGTCTTGGGAGAGAACAACATTCGGTCTATCTCCGCTATCCGTCACCGCACTTCCACTTGTACCGTAGGCTTGGTTATCTAAGCCTCTGAAAAAGGCTATTGAGCCAACCCCACCAGTTTGCCGCATGCCATAAATTCCCCAATCGTTTTGCTGAGTTGGAAAAGCAGCTGTGTTGCTTACGTAGTAAAATGGGTAACCTACGATGCTGCACCATGTCCAGTTAAACTCTCTGACCTTTTGCCCCAAGAAATAACTGTAACGAGCATACCCGCCATCAGAATAAGGCGATTGACAGTAAGCAGATGGAATAGGCACGGCCTCTCCAAACGTGTTAATAACAACAGCATTCTGGTGAGTTTCACCCTGTAAATCGTTTCCTCCCAAGATTGTTGCAAGTTGTGCCGTGTTCTGCACCATCACGGTGTCTACGAAATAAGGCGAAAGCAGCTTGTACAAGTCTTGCGCCAAACTTTGAGCAGTGTATCCGGTGATCCACCAGCCGTTGGCATCACTACAGTTCAGTATGTAAAGTGTTCCTCCACCCGTTTGCTCTCCGATCTTTTCTGGAACCGTGTTAAAGGTCACGTTGGAAGAAGCAGTAAGATAAGAAGACGCATCGGACATTGCGCCCAAACTTTCTGCGTTTGAAATAGAAGCCTTCATGTCGTAGAGCTGTTGCGTGCCACTGCCTACTTCGTAAACAGTCAAGTTGAATAGGACGTTAGGCGGGAGCGAAGCCGAAAGCGCAACCTGCAGCTGACCCCAAACCGTATCATTGTCAACCTCAAACGCAGCTATGCTCAAGTCATAATTTGAATCCAGCATCTGCAGCGTCGTAAAAGATAAGCGCCTCAGGTTCATGGGCGAAACCTGCCTTGGCCATGGCAAAACCGCAAAGAAAGACGCAGCTATAAACGCTCCTGTGATGATGATTATGACTATTAAGACCTCAATTGTACGCATCATCTTAGCCGATCACCTGATACCCTTCTAAACTCCATAATGAAAGCTGAGCGCGATACGCAATACCGCCAACGGTAACTTGACGCATGTCTGTGGCAACCCACTCCTGCTTCGATGGGTCACCCCCGAAAACTATGGGGAAAGCAAGAGAACTTATGCCCCACGGCATCATCACCACTCCGCCCTGGTTCGCGCTCTTTTTGTAAGTAATTACCAAAATCCCAGGATTATCCGTCGGGATATTCACCACTTCGTAAGGCGAACCATCACCGTAGTTAACGTGCCCCGCGGAATTTTCGAGGGGCATTTCACGCAAGGTAAAATCTTCTGCCAAAAAAAGGAATGACGCATTATATTTTATTTCAGCTGGATGCTGGTCCTCA
>Ga0307445_10001003_pt1 | contig 15772 bp, 18 predicted proteins | sample SalMarSW160330MG_FD_202147 | JGI IMG/M metagenome (GOLD analysis project Ga0307445, IMG submission 202147) | Salt marsh sediment microbial communities from the Plum Island Ecosystem LTER, Massachusetts, United States - SW1603-30 | ecosystem: Environmental > Aquatic > Marine > Intertidal zone >...
TACAACGCCGACAAGGACACGCACTCCCCCGCACCCCGCCGGTGGCCTGTTTTATGGACAAAGGCGTCCATGGCCTCCACCGTCTCGGTTTTCCAATAGGGGATGGTTTCCCCGCTGTACCGGTCCAGCCCGAAATGGCGGCGGATGTCGAGGTCGAAATAATACTTGTCCCCTTCGTATCCGAACAGGGCGTTGGACCGGGACAACATGTCGAGGTCAATGAAATCGCGGAAGCGTTCGGTTTCCCGGCGTTGGGTCGTCAAGCCCCAGGTTTCCAGATCCAGATTGAAACTATAGTGTTCCATGATGTACTGCTTGAGCCGCTGCAGCCGCCGGTTGAACCCGAGTTTTGACATGCCGGCGAACCACGGATCTTCGCGCCACCGCCAGATCCGGGGAGACATCAGGTTGGCGAGCACCAGGGCGTAGAGCAGCTCCGGAAAAATGAACACTTCCATATCCGAGAGCGTGAACGCCGAGGAATATTTTTCCAGGGTCCTTGGATCCATGCCTTCCTCCGGGCTTCACGCCCCACTTCCCGAGGCCGGCCCTCTTCCGCCGGGTTAAATCCAGCCCTCGATCCGCGACCAGATGACCAGAATGGTTTCCAGGCGCGCGTGCAGGTCCCGAAGGCGGCGCCCGTCCAGCCGGCCTGCGGGCGCCAGCAGCCGCACCGGCAGGTCCACCCGGAGCCACGGCCGGCCCGGACGCGCCAGGGCGCGAATCAGGCGGCCGGTCTTCAGCGGCCGATTCAATCCGATGTCGCCCGGCAGATCCGCCAGCCGCGCGGCGGCCACGTCCCGGAGATTGCGCAGTGTTTCCGCCGGGCAGGTTGCCGGTTCCGCGCCGGGCCGGTTTTCCCCGTAGACGTCGCCGCCGTTGGACAGCCATAATTTCACGCCGGCTTCGTTTCCTGGCCCGCCGCGGAAGCCGGACGGCAGCAGATGACAATCCACTCCGGCGCGGACTTCCCCGCCATCCTGGCACGCCCGGACTTGCGCGTAAAACTCCCGCTCCCCCGCCGGAGCCCGGAATCCACGATCTTCCGGCGTGCCGCTCCGGGCCCGGGGTTCTTGCTCGGCCGGGACCGGATTTCCGGCCGAGGCCGCGAACCAACCCCGTACGCGGTGTGCGAAGGCATAAACTTCCAGGGCGGTGGAAGGAGAAAAGGCGGAGGCCCGCGTCCGCATCCGTTCCGCGGGCCCCGAAAATTCGGATAGGGTGACGGTGATCAACAACGGCAGGCGCTTGGGCAGACCCGCTCCGGAAGCCATGGCCTCATTCGCCTTTTTCCAGAAAACCCTTGCCCAGGCCCTTCAAAAAAGCGCCTAAGGTTCTCCCCGCGTGTTTGAGCCAGTGCGCCACGGCGCGCCCGACATTTTCGGCTTGGACCGCGCCCTGTCCCCCGGCTTTTTCCAAAGCCCGCCCGGTTTTCCGGGTGGCCGCGTGCACGGCCTGTCCGGCGCGTTCTCCCCCCCGCTCGGCCGCATCCGCACCCTGGCTGAGCCAGCGGCCTGCGGCCTGCAGGGCATCCTTCCCGGCCGGCTCCCGGCCCGCAGCCGCACAAACGGCGGCCGTCCCGTGGAGTGCCGCGGCCACCAGCAGGCACGCGAGCAGGGTTCTTATTCCCATGTGATGCTCCACCCCCAGGCCTCGGGGTCCGCGTCCACGTGCTCGACCCGCACGTGCTTGGCGCCGGTGGTCTCCGCCGCGGCCGTGATATTGCCCCGGACCACCTGGCGCATGTCCGCCGGCAGTTCCGGGTATTCCCGCAGCCAAAAGACGGCGCTTTTGGCGCCGCTCACCTCGACGCTGGCTTTCCCCTGTTCGAAGTAGGTGTTCCACAACTTCGCGGCTTGATGAATAACGAAGGAAGTGGACGGGATGCGCAGCAGGAATTGATACACTCCCGAATAGCTGCGCCGGGCCATCTCGTAGCCCAGCCGGCGCAGGGGATCCGGGCTTCCGGGGAAAAGCACCTCCGCGGCCGCGCGGTACAGTTGGGTCTGCAGCTCGACGGCGTTCCATTGAAACGCCAGGCTTTGCTGATAGAGATCGCGCACGGCCGGGGACAGCCGGCTTAAAAATTCCTTTTCCGCCGCCTCGCCCTTCTCTTTGAACATCTTGCGCAGAGCGACCACGTCCGTGCCCTTGGTTCGGGACAAAGTCATCACCCCCGGTCTTGCTCCCGGCGAGCGTTCCGGCCGCGTGGCCGCCGCCGGGTCCCGGCGGAAGCTCTTACGTCCAGGAGATCCGCCAGCGCCAGGCCTTGGGGTCCTGGTCTTGCAGGGTCACGCTGATCTGATGCGCGCCGGTGGCCTCCAGGATCACGGTCAGGTGGCCGCAGATGACCTCGCGCATTTTTCGCGGCAGTTCCGGAAAATTCCTGACCACGAAGACGCCGCCCTGCCCCTGGAAATCTTCAATGCAGGCCTCGCCTTGGTCATAGTACGTTCCCCACACCTGGGCCACGCGGTTGATGATGAAGTCCACGGTCGGCAGGCGGAGAAAGATCCGGTACACCCCCGAATAACTGCGGCGGGCCATCTCCTGGCCCAGCAGGCGCAGGCCGTCCGGATTGCCGGGAAAAAGGGCTTCGGCGGCGTGGGCGTAGAGTTCCGCTTGCTTTTCCACCGGCGACCACGTGGTATGCACGATCTCCTTGTACATCCGCTGCAATTCCTCGGGCAGGCGGTCCAAAAAGGATTTCTCCACATCCCCGCCCCGCTCCCGGAATATTTTCCGCAATGCCACCACGTCCGTACCCTTCGTGTTGGGCAAGCGTCCGCTCCTTGACTTCGAGATATCGGGGCTCCGGCCCCGGCCGCAGGTGTTGCTTCCCTGGCGACGGTCCCCTCCCGGGGGGAAAGGTCTCCGCGCGTTCGCTCCGGCCGGCGGTCCGTTTCCGGATTTACGCGCGCCGGCGCCGGGGAAGTCTTTCCGCCGCGATCCGCGCCAGCAACGCCAGGGCCGAGGCTGCCGCCAGCAGGCTGGTCTTGGGATTGTCCGGCGACGGCCGGTTTTCAATGCGCACCGTCATCCGGCCGAAAGCCCCCTCGGCCTCCAGGGTATGCGTATTTCTCCTCGCCCCGGGATCGGCGATCACGGAAACCCGTGTGCGCCGCGGCCCCAATCCGGCCAGGGCCACGGCCGCCGCCACGTTGACGTTTTGAGGAAAATGCCGGATGGCCTCGCGCGCGCTGCCGTCGAACAGGCGCGCGGGACGGCGCAGGGCGCGCAGACGGGGATAACGCCGTTGGCAATAGGGCGCTCCGGCCAAGCCGGCCGGCGGCTTGCGCGTGGTCAACACCACGCGCCGCAAACCGCCGCCCGCTGCCGCCGCCCGCACACCGTCCAGGCCGGCGACCGCCCCGGAAGGATAGTACAGACTCAGGCCCGCGCGTTCGAAGCTGCGCTGCAGGCCGGGATAGCGGATCAGGGCTCCCACCGACATGACCATCAGGTCCCGGCGGGCGCGCCGTGCCGCCGCGGCGATGGCCGGCACCGCCTCCTGGCCGGCGCTCTCGAACAGAAGATCGCACCCGCGGGCGGTCTGAGCCAGGGTCGCCACCGCCGGCTGGGGCTTGAAGCCGGAGGCGAGCCGGCGCGCGCGCTCCGGCAAGCGGTCGTGCACGTGCGTCACGCGAATGCCGGGCACGCGCCCGGCGGCCAGCGCCCTCGCCAGCTGGCGGCCGATTGCCCCGCATCCGATGATTCCCAAACGCATGGTTTTTGGTTTCATAGGCTGATATCCGCTGGAATGATTAATTGTATCGGAAAACCGCCGGGGGAACAAGGTTTGAGTTGCGGGCGGTCCCACGCGCGGCCGGGCCGGAAAAAGGCCTGCGCCTCACACACGCAGCATGTTTTCGAGGGCCGCGGCCGCCCGCTGACGGATGGCCTCGGGAACTTCCACGGGGTGGGACAGATGCTCCAAGGACGCCACCAGGTTCGCCAGCGAAGTCAGTTTCATGCTGGGACAGATCATGCGGGCGGACAGCGGATAAAATTGCTTGTCCGGATTTTCCAGGCGCAGCCGGTGAAGCAAGCCGATCTCGGTGCCGATGATATATTCGCCGTCCGCGCCGTCGCGCGCTTGCCGCAGCATTTGGGAGGTGGAAAGCACGGCGTCGGCGTCCGCGCATACTTCCGGCCGGCATTCCGGGTGGGCCAGGAACCTGGCGCGCGGATGCGCCCGCCGCGCCGCGGCCACATCGGCGGCGGTCATGCGGTGATGGGTGCAGCAGCTGCCCGACCAGGGAATGATCCGCTTGGAAGTGTGCCGCGCGACCCAGTCCGCGAGATTGCGGTCCGGGGCCATGATGACTTCGTCCTGGGGCAGGGCCTGCACCACCTCCACGGCATTGGCCGAGGTGCAGCACACGTCCGCTTCGGCCTTGACCGCGGCCGAGGAATTGACGTAGACCACCACGGCCGCGCCGGGATGCCGTCTTTTTTCGGCCGCGAGTTCCCCGGCGGTGATGGTGTCCGCCAGCGGGCAGCCGGCTTCGGGCACGGGCAACAGCACCTGCTTCCCGGGGGACAGGATCTTGGCGCTTTCGGCCATGAAATAGACGCCGGCGAAAACGATGACGGCCGCGTCGGTGGCCGCCGCCCGGCGGGACAGTTCCAGGGAATCGCCGGTGAGGTCCGCGGCGTCCTGAACCTCGGCGGGCTGGTAATTGTGGGCCAGGATCACGGCCTGCCGCTGTTCCCGCCAGTAGCGCAGGCGATCCAGGATTTCGGCGGCGGCCGGCTCGAGTCCGACGGGGGACGGGGGGTTCATGCGGGACGGCCCCGGCGTCCGGGACGCAGGCGCGGGTAGGGTTGCGGGGTCTGGACGCGGATTTCGGATACGCGGTTTTTGGCGTCCACGAAGACCACGCGGGATTGAAACGCGCCCAGTTCCGCCTCCTCCACCTCCGCGTAGGCCAGGATGATCACCCGGTCGTGTTTGGAAAAAAAACGCGCGGCCGCGCCGTTGACCTGAATTTGGCCGGAACCGCGGCGCCCGATGATGACATACGTCTCCACGCGGGCGCCGTTGTCCAGGTTGAGGACATGCACCCGTTCGCAGGGCAGGAGGTCCGCGGCCTCCAGCAGGTCGCGGTCGATGGTGATGCTTCCCATATAGTGGAGATGGGAACCGGTGACCGTGGCCCGGTGAATTTTGGATTTCATCATGCTTCGTCTCATGCCATCAGCTTCCCGTGGATACATCCACCAAGACATTATCGATGAGCCGCGTGGCGCCCAATTTGACGGCTACGGCCACCAGCACGGTGCCGGCGAGAATATTGAGATCCTCCAGAGTACCGGCGTGCTTGGTGGCGATGTATTCGACTTCCATTTTCGGCTCCGCCCGCAGGCGCTTGCGCACGGCCTCGATGACCTCCTTGGGATTGCGTTCCCCCACCTGGAGCATGCCTTCGGCCAATTTCAAGGCCTGGTAAACGGCCGGAGCGCTGGCTCTTTCCTCGGGCGTCAAATAGGCGTTGCGGGAGCTCTTGGCCAGGCCGTCGGCTTCGCGCACGGTGGGCAGCATCACGATTTCGCAGCCGGTGTTGAGGTCGGCCGCCAGGCGCTTCACCACCAGGAATTGCTGGTAGTCCTTCTGGCCGAAAAAAGCGCGCTGCGGGCGCACGAGGTTGAACAGTTTGGCTACCACCGTGGCCACGCCTTCGAAGTGGCCGGGACGCGACGCGCCGCACAGCGTCTGGGTCAGCTGCTTTTGGACCACTACGGCGGTGTCGAAATCCGGCGGATACATTTCCTCCGCGCCGGGGGAGAACAGCACGTCCACCTTTTCCGCGGCCGCCAGCCGGGCATCCCGTTTGGGTTCGCGCGGATAGCGCTCGAAGTCCTCGCCGGGTCCGAATTGCTTGGGGTTGACGAAGATGCTCACCACCAGGCGGTCGCCGGCCTGCCGGGCCGCGCGGATTAGGGCCAGGTGCCCTTCGTGCAGGGCCCCCAGGGTGGGCACGAAGGCGATGGTTTTCCGGTTGCGGCGCCAGCGTTCCACCACGGTCCTGATTTCCTTGATCGTTGTCACCGTTTTCACGGTCGAATTCCTCCCCACGCGCAGTAGAAATTCCCTCCCGGGGGGTTGCGCGCCCCGGCCCGGTCAGGTTGCGCTCGAGCGGCGGCGAGCCCGGACGCGGCGGCCGGCGCGCCGGGGAACCTCCGGCGCCGGAAATTTCCCGGACGCCACGTCGGAGGCGAAGCCGGCCATGGCCTGGATCGCGGTTTCCCCCAGCCGGGCGTAGCGCTTGACGAACGGCGGCGTATAGTCGAGGAACAAGCCCAGCAGGTCGTGGGCCACCAGGACCTGGCCGTCGCAGTTCGGCCCGGCGCCGATGCCGATGGTCGGGATGGACAGCGCACGGGTCACCGCCGCCGCCGCCGTATCCGGCACTTTTTCGATGACCACCGCGAACGCGCCGGCCGCGGCCACGGCCCGGGCGTCCGCCAGCAGGCGTTTCCGCCCCGCGAGGTCCGTGGCCTGCGTGCGGTAGCCCCCGAGCTGATGCACGGCTTGGGGCGTCAGGCCGATATGGGCCATGACCGCCACGTCGGCGCGGGTGATGGCCGCAATCACCGGTGCCATGTCCGCGCCGCCTTCCAGCTTCACCGCCTGGGCCCCGCTTTCCTTCACCAGGCGCACCGCGTTGGACACGGCCTCCGGAATGGAGATCTGGTAGGAGCCGAAGGGCATGTCCGCCACCACCAGACAGCCGGGGGCGCCGCGCACCACGGCCCGGGCATGGTGCAGGATGTCTTCCAGCGTGACGGGCAGGGTGCTGGCATGCCCCAGCATCACCTGCCCGAGGGAGTCCCCCACCAGCACCACCGGGATGCCGGCCTTGGCCACCAAAACGGCCAGGCTGTAATCATAGGCCGTCAGCATGGTGAATTTCCGGCCTTCGGCTTTCCATTGTGCCAAATTCCGCACGGTACAGGACATGACGCTCACCCGTGGTTGCCGCTGGGCGTGTAGTACTGGGTGCCCTTGCCCATGTGCTGGATGTATCGCAACAAGTCCTGCAGGTCCTCGGGACTGTGCACGAAATCGATGTCGTTCGTGTTCACCACCAGCAACGGCGTTTCCTGGTAATGGAAGAAGTAATAATTATACGCCTGGTTCAGCCGCTCGAGATAATCCCGGCCGAGGTTTTTTTCGAAGGCGCGCCCGCGCCGGGCCAGCCGCTGCTGCACGACCTCCGTGGAGGCCTGCAGGTAGATCACCAGGTCCGGTTTTAGGACCTGATCCTGCAAGAGCGAGCACAGCCGTTCATAGAGGTTCAGCTCGTTCTCGTCCAGGGTAAGGTAGGCGAAGATCCGGTCCTTGGCGAACAGGTAGTCGCACACCAGGCTGCGGCGGAACAGATCCCCCTGCGCCAGTTCCATCTGCTGGCGGTACCGGTTGAGCAGGAAAAAGATCTGGGTCTGGAAGGCATACCCGCGGGCATCCTGGTAAAACTTCTTGAGGAAGGGATTGCCCTCGGCGTCTTCCAGCACCAGCCGCGCGTTCAAGGCCTTGGCGAGCTGTTCGCACAGGCTGGTTTTCCCCACGCCCAGGACGCCCTCCACGACGATGTAGCGGTTACCCTCCATGGTCTTCACCTCGAACGGAACGGAGCCAGGCGGCTCCCTCCGTCAGACGCCAGATTTTTCCGGGAGGCAGGGCCGCGGCCAGTTCGGCGGCCGTCCGCCCCGTTCCCGGCACGCGCGCCCGGGGCGCAATCTCGGCCAAGGGCGCCAGGACGAAGGTGCGTTCCGTCAGTCTCGGATGCGGCACCTGCAGGCCCGGCGCGGACAAGCTCTGGTTTCCGTAAACCAGCACGTCCAGATCCAGCGGGCGCGGGCCATGGCGCGGCCCGGGCCGGCGGCCGGCCCGCTGTTCGAGCATTTTAAGCCAGTCCAGCAGCGCCCGCGCTCCCAAGTCCGTTTCGATCGCCACCACGGCGTTGGTAAAATCGGGTTGACGTTCGTTCCCCGCCGCCGCGCTCCGGTACAGGGACGAAACCGCCAGCACCCGGATCAGCGGATGCGCCCGCAGGCTGCGCACGGCTCCGGCCAACTGCCGCCTCGGTTCCCCCACGTTGGCGCCCAACCCCAGGTAAACCAGCATGACTCGGGCCTCCCGATTCAAGCCAGGGCTTGCAGCCGCCGCACCGCCTCGAGCAGGCGCTCTTCCGGGGAGGTCAGGGAAAATCGCACAAACCCCTCCCCCGCGGCTCCGAAGCCGAGCCCCGGGGTGGCCACCACACGGGCCTGTTGCAGCAGGCGGGCGGCGAAAGCCGTGGAATCCGTCGCGGCAGGCACGGGGCACCAGACGTAAAAAGTCGCACGCGGCCACGGCGCCGGAAAACCCGCCTGCCGCAAACCGGCCACGAACACGTCACGCCGGCGGCGGTAGACCGAAACCAGGGACGGCACGATCTCCGGCAGGTGCTTTAAGCCGGCGGTGGCGGCGACCTGGATGGCGGATACCGTGCCGGAATCCAGATTGCCTTTCAAGCGGGCCAGCGCCGCGATCAAGTCGGCGTTGCCGACCGCAAATCCAATGCGCCAGCCGGCCATGGACAAGGTCTTGGAGAAGGAGTGGAACTCCACGGCGACCTCGCGTGCGCCCGGCACCTGCAGCACCGAGGGGGGCGCTTCGCCGTCGAAATAAATTTCCGAGTAGGCCATGTCGTGCGCCAGGATCACTTCGTGGCGGCGGCACCAGGCGACGGCTTCTTCCAAAAAAGCCAAATCGGCGGTGGCCGCCGTGGGATTGTTGGGATAATTCAAAAACAGCAGCCGGGCCCGCCGCGCCACGTCCCCGGGCACCCGGTCCAAATCGGGCAGGAAGCCCCGCTCCGCCCGCAGGGGCAGGCGCACGGGCTCGGCGCCGGCCAGGACCGCGGCCGCTTGATACACGGGATAGGCCGGCTCGGGCACGAGGACGCCCGCTCCAGATTCGACCCAGGCCAAGGGCGCGTGGCCCAACCCCTCCTTGGAGCCGATCAGGCACAGCACCTCGCGGTCCGGGTCCAGGCGGACCCCGAACCGCCCCGCAAACCACTCGGCCACGGCCTGCAGAAAGTCGCTGCGGCCCCGGCCGAGGGGATAGCCATGGTTGGCGGCATCGTCCGCGGCGGCGTGCAGCGCATCCAGAACGGGCTGCGGCGTCGGCAAATCCGGATCCCCGACGCCGAGATCGATCACGTCCTCGCCCCGGGCCAGGGCCGCCTGTTTCTGGCGGTCGATTTCCACGAAGAGGTAGGGCGGCAAAACCTGCAGCCGCCGCGGCTCGGCAAAACTCATGGAGCCTCGCCCTCCTCCTCGGGCGCCGAGGCCGGCTCCTCGTGTTCCATGACTTCCATCAGGGTCGGGCGCGCGGCCTTCCAAGACGGGTAATGCTTTTCCATCCATTCGCGCGCGGCCTCTTCCAGGGTCAGCGAAGAACCGGCCTCGAGCTTGCCGGCCTTGACCAGGTTTTCGGTTTGCAGCCACTTGTAGTTCAGGATTTCCTCGTAGATCTCGCGGGCCTCGGGCTCGCGGATGACTTTTTGGGTCAGGGCCTTGAGCTTCAAGGTATACTGCCCGTCCCGAAGGGGTTCAATCACCGCCCGCCAGACGTTGTTGCGCGTGATTTCCACGTCCACGATGCCGTACCCCAGCATGCGTATGCCCTTGCGGTTCAAGCGAACTGCGCTCATGTCCGTTTCTCCTCTGTTTCGACTGTGTCTCGGCGCGCCTTAGCCGTTCAGGCCGAGAACCTCCGCCATGCCGTACCAGCCCGGCGGTTGCTGCAGCACCCAGGCGGCGGCCCGGGCCGCGCCGCGCGCCAAGGTTTCCCGCGAATGCGCCTGGTGCTTGATTTCCAAGCGTTCTCCGGGTCCGGCGAGCACCAGCGTGTGGTCGCCCACGATGTCTCCGGCGCGGATCGCGTGCAGACCCACTTCGGAGGCGGTGCGCTCGCCCGTCAGGCCCTGGCGGCCGTGACGGGCCGCGGTGGCCGGGTCCAGGCCCTTGGCGCGGCAGACTTCCTGGTAAAGCGTCATGGCCGTTCCGGAGGGCGCGTCTTTCTTGTGGCGATGATGGGCCTCGATGATTTCGGCGTCGTAGCTTTCGCCCAAGGCCGCTGCCGCCACCCGGGCCAGCTTCCACAGCACATTGATTCCCGTGGAAAAATTGGTGGCGTACACCACGGGAATTTCGGCTGCCGCCGCCCGCAGCTGTTCCAATTCCCCGGCCTGGAAACCCGTGGTCCCGATCACGAGCGCGCAGCGTTCCCGGCGCGCGGCTTCGGCCAGGGCGAGCGTGGCCGCGGGGGCGGTAAAATCCATCGCCACCCGGATGTTCCGCCAGGGAATCCGGTCGGCGGCCCGCACCTCGACGCCGGCGGGCGCCAAGCCGGCCACGGAGCCGGCATCCTGCCCGAGCCGGTCGTGTCCCGGTTTTTCCCAGGCGGCCGCGAGAGTGAGTTGGGGATGTTCGGCGACCGCGCGGATCAGCGCCTGGCCCATTCTGCCGGCCGCGCCCGCGATGCCGACGGGATTCATACCCGGCTCTCCTGGGGATGCAGTCCGAAGGCGGCCAGGGCCCGCCGCAGGTTGTCGGCGGTGGCCGCAGTGACGGAAACGAGCGGCAGGCGCAGCTCGTTCCGGCCCAGTCCCAGCATTTCCAGAGCGGCCTTGACCGGCGCCGGATTCGTTTCCAAAAACAGCGACTGGATCAAAGGCAGCAGGCGTTCATGCAGCGGCAGGGCGCGGGCGAAATCCCCGTCCGCACAGGCCGCCACGAGTTCCACCGTCTGCCGCGGCGCCAGGTTGGCGACCACGGAAATGACGCCGCGGCCGCCCACGGCCATGATGGGCAGGGTCAGGGCGTCGTCCCCGGACAGGATGGATACCCGTTCGGGCAGCAGGGAGTGCAGCGTGCTGATCTGCTGCAGGTTCCCGGAGGCCTCCTTGACGCCGATCAGATGCCGGCAGTCCCGCGCGATCCGGGCGATGGTGTCCGGCGTGACATTGACCGCCGTCCGGCTTTGGATATTGTAGAGGACGAAGGGGAAGTCCGCTTCTTCGGCCACGGCCATAAAGTGCCGGTAGAGGCCTTCCGGCGTGGGTTTGTTGTAATACGGCGAGATCAGGAGCGCCGCCGAGGCCCCGGCTGATTTCGCCGCCCGGGTCAGGGCAATGGCCTCCAGGGTGTTGTTGGAACCCGTGCCGGCGATGACCGGCACCCGTCCCGCGGCGGCCGCCACGGTCAGCTCGATGACGCGGTGGTGCTCCTGCATGCTTAAGGTCGCCGATTCCCCGGTCGTGCCGCAGGGCACGAGAGCCTGGATGCCGTTTTGAATTTGAAATTCCACCAGTGCCCGGAGCCGCTCCTCGTCCACCCGGCCGTGATCAAAGGGCGTCACCAAGGCCACCATCGCACCGGAAAGCATCATGTTGCCTCCTTCACCGGTTTCCCGGTTCCGGCAGGGTGAAGTCGAGGGCCTCGGGCGCCAGTTCTCCCCAGTAGATCAGCCGGGCCTCCCCGCGCTGCCGGATTTCATGAAATTCCCCGTTCCGAAGCTGGAAGGACAGTTCCAGCCATTCGCCGCCGCGCGTTTGCACCGACACCGGCGGCCGGACCAGATCCCGCCGGGCGGCCAGCAGGGCCGCGGCGGCCGCGCCGGTTCCGCAGGCCAGCGTTTCGCCTTCCACGCCCCGTTCGTAGGTCCGCAGCCGCAGCCGGTGCTCGTCCAAGACCTGGCAAAAATTCACGTTGGCGCCGGCCGGCTGCAGGCGGGCGTGAAAGCGGATCGCCCGGCCCAGGCCGGAAACGTCCTCGGCATCCGCATCCGGCGTGAACAACACCACGTGCGGCACTCCCGTCTCCATATAATCCGCGCTGCGCTCCCCCGCCGGCAGCTCAAAACGGATGTCCTGCCGCCATGCGGCCGGCGGCGGCAGCTGCAATTGCACCTGTTTCCCCTCGACGCGCGCGCGGTAGGCGCCGGCGGGGGTGGCGAATTCCATCTCCTGTGCTTCCGGCACCAGCCCCAGCAGGACCGCAAACCGGGCGATGCAACGGCCGCCGTTGCCGCACATGGCCGCCGCCGAGCCGTCGGCGTTGAAATAGCGCATGGCGAAGTCGGCCGCCGCGGAGTCTTCCAGCAGCATCAGGCCGTCCGCGCCAACGGCATGGCGGCGGGCGCACAGACGGCGGATCTCCTCCGCGGTCACGGCCGGCGCCGGGGTCCGCCGGTTGTCGATCACGATGAAATCATTGCCGGCACCCGACATTTTGGCGAACCGGAGCGCGTCCATGCCCCTACCTTCCTGCCTGAAATATTGGCACAAGTGGCCGGGCCGAGGCAATCAATTTATATCCGGCACGGGTTTTTCCACGCCCAGCAAATCGGCGTAGGTTTCCCGGCGGCGGATCAGCACGTGGCGCCTGCCGTCCACCAAAACCTCGGCGCTGCGCGGCCGGGAATTGTAGTTCGAGGCCATGGCCATGCCGTACGCGCCCGCGCTGCGCACGGCCAGAAGGTCGCCTTCCTGCAGGCGCGGCAAACGCCGGTCCCGGCCCAGAAAATCCCCGGACTCGCAGATCGGGCCGACCACGTCGGTGAGTTCAATCCGCTTCGCCGCCGGCGGGCGGACGGGCAGGATATGGTGATACGCCTGATACAGGCTCGGCCGGAGCAGATCGTTCATGGCCGCATCCACGATCGCGAAGGATTTCAGGTGTCCGCGCTTGACGTATTGCACGGCGGTCACCAGGATCCCGGCGTTGCCGACGATGAACCGCCCCGGTTCCAGGATCAACCGGCACTCCAGCGGACGGATCAGGGGCAGCACGGCGCTGGCGAACGCGTCGGCGGTTTGGGGCTTTTCTTCATTATAAATAATCCCCAGCCCGCCGCCCAGGTTCAGCCATTCCACCGCGTGCCCCTCGGCGCGCAGTTTCTGGATCAGCGGCTTCAGCTTTTTCAGGGCCTCGATGTAGGGCGTGGCGCTGGTGATCTGCGAGCCGATATGCAGGTGCACGCCCGTCACCCGGATGTGCCGCAGCTGCCGGGCGCGGCGGAAAAGTCCCAGCGCCAGGGGGATGGAGAGCCCGAATTTATTCTCCTTTTTCCCGGTGGTGATGTACCGATGGGTATGGGGGTCCACGTCCGGGTTGATGCGGACTGCCACCTGGGCCGGCTTTTTCAGGCGGGCGGCCACCCGGTTCAGGCGGTTCAACTCCGGTTCGGACTCCACGTTGAACATCAGGATGTCCGCGCGCAGGGCCGCTTCCATTTCCGGCAGCGTTTTGCCGACACCGGCGTACACAATGCGTTCTCCGGGCACGCCCACCGCGCGCACCCGGGCCAGTTCCCCGCCGGAAACGATGTCCATGCCGGCTCCCTGGCGGTGCAAAAGGGTCAGCAGGGAGAGGTTGGAATTGGCCTTCACGGAATAGCAGATCAGGGGCGCCAGTTCGCGGAAGGCATGCTGGATCTTCTGGTAATGGGAAAGCAGCGTGTTGCGGCTGTAGACGAAGAGCGGCGTCCCGTAGGTTTTCGCCAGCTTGGCCACGGGTACAGCTTCACAATATAATTCTCCCTGGAGGAGCCGAAAGTCGTCCATGGCATCGATTTCCCGCCTTGAAAAGTAAGGGAAAATGTAGCACACCCGGACACCCTTGTCAATGGGCGGCGGCCGGCGCCGGGTTGGGGCCAGGAGGTTCAGCGGGACGGCTGTTCGGGAAGGGGAAGGATGCGGTATGCGCTGTCAGGCGCCTAGAAAATTTTTCCCAGGCTGAGGTGTTGCAGGTGGACGAAATCGCCGCTGACATCGTAGCTGTAATCGAGGATCCAGCTCTGCCAGGAACAGCCGATGCCCAGGTTTAAGCCCGCGTAGATTTGCGCGTCGTTCCGCAGGGTGTATTGGAACCGGGTATACCAGGCTTCGGACCAGCGGAAAGCCGACCCCAGCCTGACTTCCAGCAGGTCGTCGAAAGGGGCGTCCATCCTGGCCTGCAGATCCAGGTGGGGCAGGACGTGGTAGGTTGATTCCAGCTCGATTTTCACGGGAACATTCTGACCGCAATTGAGGTACTTCTGGAAATCTTCGCCGGCCATGAACCGCAGCTTGGTCCTGAGATCGTTTTGGGCGGGATCGTACAAACTGGTCAAATCCAAGGTGGCGGCCGGTTGCAGGAGGTCCAGATCCACGGGCAGCCCTTGGTCCGAAATAAACCTCACCATGCTCTGCCGCAGATACGTGCGCAGGTAATTCTGGCCGACGCTCTGATAGTGGTCCCGGATATTCTCGGGCACTTCCGGCCTGGCCGCGCTTCCGGTCACCACGCCGGAATAAATGACGGCGAGTTCATTGTAGGGTTCCGCCATGGCCAGCGAAAAAAGCACCACGACTCCCGCCAAGCCACCGGCCAGTCCCTGTAAGCACCTGGTATGCCGCATGACTCCTCCGGCCGTAACTATACCATTTGGGACCCGTGCTGTCAAACAAAAGGCCTTTACCCGCCGGGCCTGCGACTCTTTCCCCTGGAGATGCCCAGGCTTTTCAGGGCCCGCCGGGCTCCGGCGATATTATACAGAGAACCCACCACCAGGATCGTGCCGCGCGGCCCCGCGCCGGCAATTGCGCGGGCGAGCGCGATTTTGCTGGATCTTTCAGGGTGGGCCGGCACGCCCCGGTCACGAAACCAGGCCGCCAGGTCAGCGGCGGGCAGGCCCCTGGCGTCCGGTGGACAAAGGGTCCAGACCTCCCGCGCGGCCGGAGCCAGGGCCTTTACAATTCCGGCGACGTCCTTGTCCGCCATCATCCCGGCCACCAAGTGAACCTTGCCCCGCGTCGCCAGCATTTCCTGCGCCACGGCCGCCGCCGCGGCGGGGTTATGCGCCCCGTCCAGAAATATTTGCGGGCTCACGGCAACCCGTTCCATGCGCCCGGGCCAGGACACGCCTTGAAAACCCCGGCGCATGGCTTTTTCCGGAACCGGGAAGCCGGCCTCGGCCAGCTTGCTGAGCGCCAGAACCGACAGGGCGCCATTGTCGATCTGCCAAACGCCCCGCAAGCCGATCCGGAGGCCGGGGTAGGCGATGGGCCCCAGGCGCAGACCGAACCGAACCCCGTTCTTCGTCCTGCGTCCGTCTTCCACCCGGGCCAAGCAGGCTGAATCCCGTCCTGCAAAAGCTACCGGAAAACCGCGCTCCCGGCCCCGGTCCCGGATCAGGGTCCGCAGACCGGGATCGGTTTCCGCGGAAAGCAAAGGCACACCCGTCCGCGCCAGCCCCAATTTCTCGCGGCAAATGGAAAACAGATCCGGGCCCAGTTCCCGCGTGTGTTCGAGGCTTACGTGCGTCAGAATGGAGAGAATGACCCGCTGCCAGGCCGAGGTGGCGTCCAGCCTCCCGCCCAGGCCGACCTCCAGCACCGCGATTTCCACCTCCGCCCGGGCGAAAGCCTGGGCGGCCAGGACCGTCCAGGCTTCAAAGGTGGTGGCCGGGTTGCCTGCCCGGCGCAGGGCCCTCAAGGCCGGCAGGAGGGGGTCCGCCGCGGCCACGAATTGCGCGGGCGTCAGTTTCCGCCCGGCGATGGCGATGCGCTCGCGCTCATCCTCGAGGTGGGGCGAGGTATATGCGCCCACGCGGTAGCCCGCGGCCGTCAGGGCCGACGCGATCAAGGCCACCACCGAGCCCTTGCCGTTGGAGCCCGTGACCTGCACGGCGGGTATACTTTGGGCGGGGAAATCGAGGGCCGACAGCAGGATG
>Ga0307445_10001008_pt1 | contig 15738 bp, 14 predicted proteins | sample SalMarSW160330MG_FD_202147 | JGI IMG/M metagenome (GOLD analysis project Ga0307445, IMG submission 202147) | Salt marsh sediment microbial communities from the Plum Island Ecosystem LTER, Massachusetts, United States - SW1603-30 | ecosystem: Environmental > Aquatic > Marine > Intertidal zone >...
CGTTGACGGCTTTACACAAAATTCAGTAAAAATTTTAAAAGAAATATGTGGTGCAGGTGGTACAGAACCAGCTTTCCCCTATAAAATCCTTTTTGGTAAACAATTCATTTTTAATTAGATTACATTTATCAATATATTCAGGATAAAGATTATCAATTGGATCCGGTGAAGGTGTTTCCTTGAGCCCGGAATTTGCAGTGAGCAAAGAATAAAATAATTCAAGGAAAATGTAAAAGTCCATTTAGCTAAAAACTTTCTGTAAAACAATAAATTATGGAATTGGTAACCAGATACAAAAATAACCCGATACTCACTAAACGGGATGTTCCTTATGATGTAGCCACTGTTCACAATGCCGGTGTTACAAAATATAATGGAGAGTATATCATGTTGTTCCGTTCACACAAACTAAATGGAAGAAGCATTTTGGGTCTTGCAAGAAGTAAAGATGGTTTTCAGTTTAAGGTGGACGAAAAACCATTTATGGAACCTGCACAATCGGGAGAATTTGCCGAATATGAAACCTTTGGGGTAGAAGACCCCCGAATCACTTACCTGGATAATGAATATCTGATTACCTATTCGGCATATTCTCAAAATGGAGTAAGGATTGGACTGGCAAAAACGAAGGATTGGAAATCTCTTGAGCGTTTTTCATTGATTACCGAAGCCGATTACAGGAACGTGGTTATTTTTCCGGAAAAATTCAGTGGTTTATATGCCCGCTTAGACCGTCCTCATTCGGAAATCAGTCCCTGGTCGGTTTGGATTAGTTATTCCCCTGATTTGCGTTATTGGGGCGATGCAAAACTAATCATGAAACCGGTTCAATACCATTGGGACGAGATGAAGATAGGCCCGGGTGCTCCGCCCATAAAAACCGCAAAAGGTTGGTTAAATATTTATCATGGAGTTTATCCTACAATGGATGGAAGCGTTTATCGGCTGGGCGCAGCCCTGCATGATTTAAATGACCCTTCTAAAATAATAGGGGTTGGTGATAACTGGATATTGCAACCCGAAGAGCCTTATGAAATCACAGGCTATGTTCATAATGTTGTGTTTACCTGTGGGGCAGTGCCTGAAGATGACGGAACCGTGAAAATATATTGGGGCGGGGCAGACACGGTAATGTGTGCGGGCACGGCCAGAATTAGCGACTTGGTGGATTTTTGCTTAACCAACAGCAGAAAAGCAATATAGAAATGAGAATAGCCATATTATCCTCCGTGGCATGGCGCACACCACCCAGGCATTACGGTCCCTGGGAGCAAATCGCATTCAATATTGCTGAAGGCTTGATTGAACAGGGTATTGATGTAACCTTATTTGCTACAAAAGACTCTGAAACAAAAGGCAGATTAGACGGGGTAATACCAATGGGTTATGAAGAAGATAAGGATATAGACCCAAAAGTTGCCGAATGCATGCATATCGGTTACCTGATGGAAAAAGCCAGCAGGTTTGATCTTATTCATAATCATTTTGATTTTCTGCCCCTTACCTATTCACGTTTGATAAAAACTCCTATGGTGACAACCATACACGGATTTTCTTCACCAAAAATAATTCCGGTCTATAAGAAATATAACGGCAGTAATTATTACGTATCCATCAGTAATTCCGACAGAAGTCATGAATTAAAGTATGTTTCAACAGTCTACAATGGGATTGATGAAAATCTTTTCACCCTGAAAGAAAAACCGGGAGACTATCTTTTGTATTTTGGCCGGATTCACCATGACAAAGGAACATGGGAAGCTATTCAAATTGCGAAAAAGGCTAAAATGAAGCTTATAATTTCAGGTATAATTCAGGATAAGGCCTATTTCACCGAAAAAGTTGCTCCATATTTAAATGATGAAGACATAGTTTATGCAGGCAGTGCCGGCCCGGATATGCGAAATACATTATTAGGCAATGCGTATGCACTTTTACACCCGATTAATTTTAAAGAACCATTTGGCCTGAGTGTGGCTGAATCAATGTTTTGTGGTACTCCTGTAATTGCGTTTAAAAAAGGGGCAATGCAAGAATTGATACTTGATGCCTGTACTGGTTTTCTCGTACAGGATATTGACGAAGCTGTGGAAAGGGTGTTTGATATTCCCGGTATCAGGCGAAAATACTGCAGGGAATGGGCAGAAAGTAAGTTCAGTAAGAAAAAAATGATTGCTGGCTACATTAATGTTTACAAGAAAATTCTTGGTTTGTAAAACATTCTCAATTATCAGAAATAGCTTTCAAGATTTACAGTTAATGATCAGTACACTCCGGAAAAAGATGCTCAATTGGATACGGGGAAGGTGGTTCCTTGAGTCCGATTTTGCATAAAACGATCGAAACCGGCAATAAAAAGGATATGGCAGGCAGGGGACCGTGGCGTCCACAGGGAAAGGCTTCATTAACGCGGGCTTCCGGATTAACAAGAGCTTCCATTTTCCATGTTAGTTTTAATTTTCCTCCTTAAAAATTATAATTTTGCCTATTATGCTACTATCCATGACAGGCTTCGGCCGGGCAGAATGTGACCTTCCCGGGATGGTCTATTCGATCGAGATCAAATCACTCAACAGCAAACAGCTCGACACGGCCGTGAAGTTGCCGTTATCGCTGAGGAACCGGGAAGCGGAAATCCGGAACATGATCAATATCGAGCTGCAGCGCGGCAAAATAGAGATCGGCATTTACCCGGAGGCAAAGGAAGGAACCACCGTTCATTCCATCAACGGGCAGGTTGTAAGAGAATACATCAAACAGTTGCGCAGGATCACTCAGGAATCGGGCCTGGAAGAGGATGAACGCCTGCTGCAGGTGGCGATGCGGCTTCCCGATGTCATGAAGTCCGACAAGGAGATCCTCGGTGAGGAGGATTGGGATAAGATCAGGCTCGCCATCCGGCAGGCGATCGATGAGCTGGTCAGGTTCCGGACACAGGAAGGCAGTGCCATCGAGGAGGACATCAGCATGAGAGTCCACTCCATCCTCGGAAAACTCGCCCAGATCGAACCCTATGAGGAGGAAAGGATCAACCGGATCCGCAGGCGTCTTTCGGGGGGATTGGAAGAACTCAGCAAAGAGGTGCCGGTCGATCCCAACCGCATGGAACAGGAGATGATCCTCTACCTTGACAAGATGGATATTACGGAAGAAAAGGTCCGGCTCAGGAACCACTGCAAATATTTTATGGAGACCCTGAAAGACGGTCCCTCTTCAGGTAAAAAACTCGGATTCATCACCCAGGAAATGGGGCGTGAGATCAATACCCTGGGTTCCAAGGCTGCGGATTCGGACATGCAGCGCCTGGTCGTCGAAATGAAAGATGAGCTGGAAAAGATCAAGGAGCAGGTCCTGAACGTACTGTAAATGAAAGGCAAATCCATCATATTCTCAGCCCCTTCCGGTTCAGGGAAAACCACCATTGTCAGGCATCTGCTGCAGCTGGACCTGAACCTGGAGTTCTCGGTATCGGCCTGCAGCAGGAAGCCCCGGAAAAACGAGGTGGACGGCAGGGATTACTATTTCATGAGCGTGGAAGAATTCAGGGCGGGAATTGAAAGGGACGAATTCGTGGAATGGGAAGAAGTCTATAAGGACCAGTATTACGGAACCCTTAAAAGCGAGCTGGAAAGGATCTGGAATGTGGGAAAGCATGCCGTATTCGATGTAGACGTTGTGGGGGGAAAGGACCTGAAGCAGATATTCGGCAACGATGCGCTGGCTGTCTTTGTAAAACCGCCATCGCTGGAGGTGCTGGAACAGAGGCTGAGGGCGCGTTCAACCGACCCGGAAGAAAAGATCCGGGCCCGGCTGTCCAAGGCCGCCTCGGAAATGGAATATGCCGGGCTGTTCGACGTGATCCTCATCAACGACAGGCTTGAGGATGCACTGGCGGAGGCGGAGAAAGTGGTGCGGGATTTCCTTTCAGCGCCGAGCCGGACCTTCGGGCCATAGGCAGGGCAGGTGAATGAACAACCGGCCATTTTAGCCTGTGAAAGATCCGGCCCGGTGGTATAAATAGGAGGATGAGTTTGAAATGAAAGTGGGACTGTATTTCGGGAGTTTTAATCCAATTCATATCGGTCATATGGCCATTGCCAATTACATGGTCGAGTTCACCGATATGGACCAGGTCTGGTTTGTGATCAGTCCCCATAACCCCTTCAAGGAAAGGACAACCCTGCTGGCCGATCATCACCGCCTCGAACTGGTCGAACGGGCAATTGCAGGTGATGACCGGTTCAGGGCATCGGACATCGAATTCAAGATGCCGACCCCCTCCTACACCATCGATACCCTGACCTGGCTTTCCGAAAAATACCCGGGCAACCTGTTTACCATCATCATGGGGAGCGACGGGCTGCCCACCTTCGCTGAGTGGAAAAATGCCTACGAGATCCGGAAAAACTACAAATTGTATGTCTACCCAAGGCCGGGATTCCCCGCAGAACCCTCAGGGCATGCAGAACCCTCCGGATCCGCCGGATCTTACGGTTTCACCGGATTCACCGATGAAGAGAACCTGGTGGTGGTTGATGCCCCGCTCATCGAGATATCATCGAGTTTCATCCGCAGGGCAATTGCCGGGGGAAAGGATATCCGGCACTTCCTGCCTCCGGTGGTCTGGCAGTACCTGGATGAAATGAATTTTTACCGGTAAGGATCCCTTCAGCAGGGAGAACGGTCATTTCAAAGGTGGTCGCGGCCGGTTGTAATGGAAGATTAAGCTACCTGGCAAATGATCTCCGCGCCGCGCTTAAGGGCTTCCTCGTTAACGGGGATCAGGTGGTGGTAGCGGGGTGGAAGTGATTTTTTCAGTCCCGCGAGCACATTCTCCATCTTCACCACGGGTTTGATTTTGAGGTACCCGCCAAGGACGATCATGTTGAAAGTGCGGGTGTTTGACATCCTGGTCGCTTCATCGGCGGCATCGATCCGCCATATCTGGATGTCTTTCCTGGACGGCGGGGTGGTCACGCCGTTCCCGTCGTAGATCAGGAGTCCCCCTTCCTTGACCTTCGATTCGAATTTATCGATGGATTGCTGGTTCAGCAGGATGGCAGTATCGTATTCATTGAGCACCGGCGAACTGACCCGGTCGTCCGACAGGATGACCGTGACATTGGCGGTACCCCCTCTCATTTCCGGTCCGTAGGAAGGAAACCAGCTGACCTCCATGTCCTGCATCATCCCGGAGTAGGCAAGGATTTTCCCCAGGGAAAGTACTCCCTGTCCCCCGAAACCCGCGACGATTATTTCTTCAGTCATATCATCAATTTGTCTGTAATACCAGTTCGAGTTGCGCCGGGCATTAACTGTGTCTATTTCACCAGCACTCCGTCCACCTTGATGTCGCCCAGGGGATAGAAGGGGAACATGTTCTCCTCCATCCACTGGTTTGACTTGACCGGCGTCATTTTCCATCCCGAGTTGCAATTGGAAACAACTTCAACAAGTGACAGGCCTTTTTTCAGAGCCTGGTTTTCAAAGGCTTTCTGGATGGCCTTCTTTGCTTTTCTTACGTTGGCGGGCTTATGGACGGCCTGCCTTGTGACATAATAGCTGCCGGGCAACTGGGCCACCAGCTCGGTTATTTTAATGGGATGGCCCATTGTGCTTACATCCCTTCCGTAAGGGGAAGTGGAAGATACCATCCCGGGAATGGTCGTGGGCGCCATCTGTCCCCCTGTCATCCCGTATATCCCGTTGTTAATGAATATGATGGTGATGTTCTCTCCCCGGTTGCTGGCATGAATGGTCTCGCCGGTCCCGATCGCAGCCAGGTCCCCGTCCCCCTGGTAAGTAAAAATGTATTTGTCCGGCATGACCCGTTTCAGTCCAGTTGCTACGGCCGGCGCCCTCCCGTGGGGGGCCTGCAGCCAGTCCACATCGATGAAGTCATAGGCCAGTACGGAACAGCCCACCGGGGCTATGCCGATGGTTTCGGACTGGATGCCCAGTTCCTCGATTACTTCCGCGATGAGACGGTGGACCACACCGTGACCGCAGCCCGGGCAGTAAGACAGCACGTTGTCTGTCATCAGGGGACTCTTGCGGTAAACCTGGTTTTCAGGCCTGATGATATCCGTTATTGATATTTCCTTTACATCCATGATCAGCTTTTAATGATTTTTTCGTGGAGGGCTTCCAGCACCTCATTGGGCGAGTGTACCATTCCCCCGAAACGGCCGTAATGTTCGACCGGGACCTTTCCGTTCACGGCAAGGCGCACGTCCTCGACCATCTGGCCCGTGTTCATTTCAACGGACAGGATACCCTTCACCCTGCCTGCCATTTCCAGCACTTTCCCGGAAGGGAAGGGATAAAGTGTAACGGGACGCAGGAGTCCCGCTTTGATCCCCCTGCTGCGAGCCAGCTGCACTGCCTTCTGGCATATCCTGGCGCTCGACCCGTAGGCGACCATCAGGTATTCGGCATCCGCGCATTCCATCTCTTCAAACCGGACCTCCGACTGCATTTTACGGTACTTTTCCTGGAGGTCCTTGTTGTGCTGTTCCATCATGGCCGGATCGAGATCGAGCGAGGTGATGATGTTCCGTTCACGGTCCGCCGTCTTGCCGGTTGCCACCCAGGACTGGTCGAATTCGGTGGCCCTGGCTATGGGTTCAAAGAGTTCCACTTTCTCCATCATCTGGCCGATGAGGCCGTCGGTAAGGATCATGACCGGGTTGCGGTAGCGGAAAGCAAGTTCGAAGCCGAGCGGCACGAAGTCGGACATCTCCTGCACGGAAGCCGGTGCAAGCACCAGGAGATTGTAATCGCCGTGTCCGCCCCCCTTGGTCGCCTGGAAATAATCCGCCTGGGAGGGCTGGATGGTCCCCAGTCCGGGTCCCCCCCTCACCACGTTCACGATCACGCAGGGCAGTTCCGCCCCCGCGATGTAGGAAATGCATTCCTGGAAAAGGGATATCCCGGGACTCGATGAGGAAGTGATCACCCTGCGCCCGGCGGAGGCTGCACCGAAGACCATGTTGATTGCGGCAAGTTCGCTTTCCGCCTGGAGGACCACCATGCCGGTCCGTTCCTCGGGCTTTTCGAGCATCAGGTATTCAAGCACTTCGGACTGAGGGGTAATGGGGTACCCGAAATAGGCATCCGCGCCTGCCCTGATGGCGGCTTCGGCAATCGCCTCATTTCCCTTCAACAAACGAAGTTCTTTCTTCATGCTGGTTTTCAATAAGGTCCCTGGACCTCGACTTTCATCCGGTATACTGAGATCACCCCGTCGGGACAGACAATGGCACAGTTGTTACACCCGGTGCAGTCCCCGGGATTTTCCATATAGGCAAAATGATAACCTTTCGCGTTCACCTTCCGCTCCATCCGGATAACGCTGGTGGGACATGCCTCTATGCAGAGTTCACAGCCTTTGCAACGTTCAATGTCGACAACGATCGCGCCCCGTTGCTTAGCCATATGAGATGAATTTATGCAGCATTGATTCAACCAAAAATAGTAATTCTAATTATAAGTAGGTCCCGCACAGGGTATGATAAATGTCAGGTCATCATGATTTAATGAACGGGATGGTCGCTGTGAAACCACTGTAAACGCTTCTCCAGCAGGGACATCCGGTCGAGATAAACCTGCGAGACACAGGCCCTTAATCCTTCCTTTCTCTCCGATCCGGTGATCTCCAGGCTGATGGCAGAAATCCCGTAATAGAGCAGTTCCCTGAGCAGTCCGGCCCCGCTGTATCCCGGGTAGCTGATGGTAAAGTAGAACCCGTCGGCAAGGTCCAGCTCAATGTCCCTGTCGTACACGATGCGGAAACCGTTCTGAAGGAACAGCTTTTTCATGATTTTGGCTCGCTCGCCGTATTCCCTGACCTCGTCAACAATATTGAATTTCCCTTCATTGGCTGCTTTCAGGATGGCAGCCACGGCGAACTGTGCCGAATGGCTGGCGCCGGCAGAAAGGGCGTAAAGTGCCCCGTAGATCATGGAATGCCCGAACCTGTCCGAGGTATAATACCGGAGCAGGTCCGGGTACCTGCGATTGAACTGCCTGTCCGACATGACCATCAGGCCGATCCGCTGTCCCGCGTAACTGAATGTCTTCGAGCAAGAGATCAGCAGGAGGTAGTTATCGGTGTACTTGCCCACGGTGCTCTGGAAAGGGGGTTTCCCCGGCTCAGACACATCCTTGCGGAAATCCATGCCGAAATACGCCAGGTCCTCGATCACCACCACATCGTATTCGGTGGCCAGTTCGCCGATGGTCTTGAGTTCGTCTTCCGTAAAGCAGATCCATGAGGGATTGTTGGGATTGGAATAAAGAATGGTGGATACGAGTCCCGTGTCAAGAAACTCCCTCATTTTGGGTCCCAGTTTTTCACCCCTGTAATTGTAAACGTCGAATGTCCGGTAATCATGCCCTATCACGATGCATTGCTGTTTGTGTACCGGGAACCCGGGATCAATGAAGAGGGTCCCTTCGCGCCGGTGATCGTTCCGGTTGGCGACCAGGAAAGCGGCTATGCTGCCCTGGATGCTTCCTACGGTGGGGATACAGGACTGGGGTGATACGTCCAGGTCAAGGAAAAGTTTCACGAAACGGGAAGCTTCCTTCTTCAGCTCCGGGATCCCTTCGATATTGGCATATTTCGAGGCCACACCCCTTTTCAGGGCCTCGATCTCGGCCTCCGTCCCCACGCCGGCCGGTTCGAGTCCCGGTACCCCCATTTCCATCCGGATGTATTGCTCGCCGCTGGCTTCCTCGATGGTATTCACAAGTTTTACGATCTCGCGGATCTTGGCCTGTCCCAGGTCAGCGATCCCGAGTTCGTTCACCATCGAATCCACGATGTCGGGGTTGATCGGTGTCTGGTTTTTCATACTGGAATATCTGGTTTTAGTTAGTTGTTCAATTATCAGGCCGGCCTTTCAGGCGGTCTGTCAGCCGGGACCGGGCGGGTCCAGGCGGATACGGGCGTCGACCGCGATGATCCTGTCCTTCATGCCGAACAGGGGATTCAGGTCGAGTTCGGCAATTTCGGGGACGGCTTGAACGAGCTGTGACAGCCTCAGCAGAATGTCTGCAAATGCCTCTTCATCAACCCCTTCCCTTCCCCGGACTCCCTGGATGAGGGAATATCCCTTCAGGCCATGGATCATCTGCATGGCTTCTGCACGGGTCAGGGGTGCGAGTTCCGCTTTAACATCCCCCAGCACCTCGACAAAGATCCCTCCCATGCCGCACAGGATGAGGTGCCCGTACTTTCCTTCCCGTTTCACCCCGGCAAACAGTTCGAGTCCCCCGACCATCGGCTGTACCATTACGGCTTCGGCACCCGGTATCCGCATGATACGCTCGAATTCTTCCGATGCCCGGGCCGGTGTCCCGATATTGAGCGCTACCCCTCCGGCATCGGATTTATGTATGGGTCCCACTACCTTCATCACCACCGGGAACCCCATCTGTTCCGCCTTCAGCACCGCATCCACCTTGGTCCGGACCACCTTTTCCAGGACACGGATTATTCCGGCTGCATCCAGCAGGTCCTGTACCCGTGAGGGGGAAAGGTATCCATGTCCGGCTCCCTGCTGGCCCGATCCCGTTTCGCCGGCACTCATTTCGGCCAGGGAATCCGCAACGAGCTCCCGCAGCCAGTTATCCTCAACGAGGGAAGTTTCTTTGGCGTCCGGCGGAAGGCCCGGTGCGTTGACCACCTTTACCAGGGCCTTCCCTAACCTGACTTCGTCCGGGAAGTTGATTCGGCCTAAGGAAAGGAATTCCGCGATCTCTTCCCTTGCGTTCACGACCGATGGCAGCACCGGGAATATGGGCTTCCGGCAGGTATTCATTTTTTCATGCAGTGTGCGGTATACGTCGCTGACGCTGAAAAGCCCGGGGGTTCCGAAGATCACGATCATCCCGTCGATCTCGTTAAAATAACGCTCGCAGTAATCAATTGCCATGGCGAGTTGTTCGGCTGTTCCCGTGGCCAGGATGTCGATTGGATTGGAAACGGATGAGCCTGGACTCAGCTGCCTGAGCAGTTCCTGTGCTTTCGGGTGCACGATGGGTGGTACTTCCATTCCCCCTTCTGTCAGCACGTCGGTAAGCATGACCGCGGGTCCGCCTGCATGGGTTATGATCGCCATCCTCTTCCCTTCCGGCTTCCTGTGCCGGAATACCGAGGCAACGGCCACCAGTTCCTCGCGGCTGTGGCATCGGATGATCCCGGCTTTCCTGAAAAGGGCTTCCACCGCTGTATCCGGACTCGCCAGGGCGCCCGTATGGGAGGAAGCCGCACGGCTGCCCGCCTCGGTTGTACCCGATTTGATCGCCGCTATGTGGCAGCCTTTCCGGACAAGTGAGGACGCATGCTTCAGGATGAGCCCGGGTTGTTCGATCGTTTCAATGTATAGAAGGATGACCCGGGAGCTGGTGGCCGGATCGAAGGTTTCATCCAGGTGCCTCAATACGTCTTCCACACCGGTCTGTGCGCTGTTGCCGACGGACCAGACCGAGGAAAAGGTCAGCCCGTTGGGAATGCCTGCCTCCATGATAAAAACGGCCGTGGCACCAGACCCCGAGATGAAATCGCAGCCCTGCGGGTCAAGCTGGGGAACGGGACTGGTAAATACGCCCCTGTATTGACGGTTGATCACGCCGATGCAATTGGGACCGATAAGGCTGCCGCCTACCGATTCGACCATACCGGCCATATGTTTTTCCATTGCTCTTCCTTCCTCACTTTCCTCTCCGAACCCCGCGGAGAGAATAATGAAGCCCCGGGTGCCTTTTTCGCGGACAAGGATATCTAGGGTATCCGGGCAAAATCGGGCCGCAACAGCAAGGATGGCCAGGTCGGTCTGCGGCAGGGAGGCTGCGTCCGGGTAGCTTTTCACCCCCTGCACAGTGTCCTCTTTCGGATTGACAACATACAGTTCTCCTGCAAAATTTCCCTTCAGCAGGTTCTGGAGCACCTTGCCCCCCGGCTTGTGCAGGCTGTTCGAACCACCTATCACGGCAATGTTTTGAGGATGAATGAGTTCCCGGGCTAACATAGGCATTGGTCTGGTCTGAAACAAATTTAGAAAAATAGCCCCAGAACGGCCCTGATAAATGTCAGTGTTAAAGAACAGGCAACAGGATTTTTCAGGTTCCATTGTGGAAATACGGTTTCAACGATTATTTTTACGGTCTTAAAAAGATGAACCATGAAGTCCCGCTACACATACATTTTTCTGAGCCTGGTCCTGGCATGGCCGGCAAAAGCACAGAACGTTTCCCGGATATTCGGCGACGCGGTCCTGCGCATTGACACGAGTGAATATTCCCTGGCGAGGGACCGGGTCAATTACCAGGGCAGGACCTACCTGGCCTTCCAGTTCAGCGATCCGGAACCCGTTTGCGAGGTCATCCTTAAAGCCCTCCCCGGGGGCTCCCTGGAGGGACTGGAGCTTGTCCCGTCCGGGGATTTCGAGCTGGTCGATTCCCTGCTGCTGGTTGATCCGGGCCTGGCACAATTCAAGGTAAGGTTCAGGGACCTCATCAATTCGAACTTCCTGAAGTTCACATTCAGGACCGGGGACAGCCTTGACCAGGGCTCCGGCCTTTTTGAGCTGAACCTCCTTCCCTGCACGCAAACCTACCTTAAGCTCTATTCGGCCAGCGATGAGCTATACATCGGCGAAGAGAAAGTCTTTGAACTGCTTACCGATAACATTGAAAATATCCGCTTTTCAAACGACTGGGTGGAAGGAGAAAACCTCAACTACAGGATCAGTAAGAGCTTTAACCAGATCCGCCTTCACATCGTGCCCAAAACCCTCGGCCGGCAGGAGATTTCGGTCCCCGTCCAGGTAAAGAAACCCTACCTGGGTGAGAAAAGGCAAGTGCTTTTCGAACTCCCCCCTATCCGGCATACCTTTTACGTAAGGCAGAGCCGCCTGCAATTCCTTAACGTTGACAGGAACGAGGTCACACTGGACGATTCCACAAAGACCGAAGGCATCGAGATCCAGCTGGAAAACAGCCGCCTGCTGGAAATGCAGAAAACCTACCGGATCGAGAAACAGGAGGAACCCGGGGGTGGCCTTGTGGCGGAGATCTTTACAAAGAACTCCCTGACCAACAACCGGGTGCTTTGCATCCTGAGGGTTTACAATTATCACCGCAAATCGGAGGGTTACCTGTACATCAAGGATGGCGATGAGGCCATGTTCATCACCAACTTTGATATCACCCAGAAGACCACGGTGGAAAAGATCTCGATCCTGAGGGACGGGCTGTGGTCGCAGAACCTGTCCGTCTACCCCGGGGAGATCATCGACCTGAAGATCGAGGGTGTGGGCCTTCACAAGGCAAACTTCACCTTCGAGGAACTGGAGGACATTACCTCTTCCGATTCCCTGATCCGTGGAGAAAAGCTTGCCCTTTACAGGTTCAGGATCCCTCTTAATGTCTCAAGACGAAGGCTGGAACTGTTCAACTATGCCCGTCCAACCGGGAGAACGCTCAATGTCAGGGAGTACCAGGAAGCAAGGCCTTTCGATTACCTGTGGATCAATTACCAGGGAATACGGCACAGCATCGATGACCTTCCCTCCACCATCCTGGTTGACGGGACCATCCAGAACTTCATTTTCGGCAGTGATCCGGACATGATCGATTCAAAGGATAAATTATACGGGAAGCAGTACCTGCGCCTTGATATTACCGTTACAGGCAGGCGCGGCGAGCTGCTTGAGGTTAAAACCATTGAAAACCTCGTGATCTGCCCGGGGATACGCTCCCCCCGGGCCGAGTTTTACAACCGGAGCGATTGCGGGCCCAGCCAGTTTGACCTGAACCAGTATTTCCGCAAGAAAACCTCCAGCCTGGAGATCTGGTCCCAGATCAAGGTCCGGGTATCCAACCAGGCGGATAAATACGAGGGAGGGGGACTGTCCCAGGAATTCGACATGATCCTGCGTAAAGCATACTCCTTTGATGTGGAAGTTTCGTTTCCTGCTGGACTCATCACCGTATCCAGACCCGATCCCGGATCAGAGAACCAGAGACTGGGACAGCTGACGGGGATCAGCGTTGCCATGATCGCCCAGTTCACCTTCTACTATCCCGAGAAGATCAACGTGCAGCGGCCCTATAAGATCGGTGCCGGATTCCTTGCCCTCAACACGTTCAACTTCAGCGATAATGCCGAGGGCCGCGACCTGGGACTGGTGGTCCTGGGCAGCCTTTATCCGACGACCAAGGACGTCAAACTCACCTTCCCGCTATACATCGGCGGGGGTTACCAGCTGAAGAGCCAGAAGTGGTTCCTGCTCATAGGTCCGGGTATCCGTATCCGGCTATAGGGAGATCACAGTACCGGATGGGATCACGGTGTCCCGGATAAGATCACGGCTGTCGCATTCCCGGCTCATATACTTGTTTTTCACGCCAGATGTGTATTTTTGTGGAAATATAATTGCAAGAGCACCGTGCCCATCAACATACCGGATAACCTGCCAGCTGCCGCTATCCTGAAAAAGGAGAACATCTTCGTGATGGATGAGACCCGTGCCATCCACCAGGATATCCGTCCCCAGCGCATACTGATCCTGAACATCATGCCCGTGAAGCATACGACTGAAACGCACCTGCTCCGGCTTCTTTCAAATACGCCTCTCCAGATCGAGATCGACCTGATCCATCCGAAGAACCATACTTCAAAGAACACACCGATCGAGCACCTGCAGACCTTTTACAAGACCTTCGACCAGGTGAGGGACCAGCGTTACGACGGTCTGATCATAACTGGAGCGCCCCTGGGTTTCATCAACTTCGAGGATGTGCATTACTGGGAGGAACTGACGCAGATCATGGACTGGTCGGAATCCCACGTCACCTCCACCCTCTACCTCTGCTGGGGGGCCCAGGCAGCCCTTTATCATTTCTTCGGGGTCGAGAAAAGGCTGCTGGAAAGAAAAATGTTCGGCGTCTTCAAACACCGTGTACTGGACAGGAAAATACCCCTTGTCAGGGGATTCGACGACCTCTTCCCCGCTCCCCATTCAAGGTACCTTCACATCGAAAGAGAAGACATCCTGAAAGTAAAGGAACTGCAGATAATCGCCGAGTCCGACGTGGCGGGCATATACATCATCGGCACAAAGGACGGGAAAAAGATCTTCGTGACCGGCCACTCTGAGTACGATCCGAATACCCTCAGGGAAGAATATGAAAGGGATCTTGCCAAAGGCCTTGACATCCAGGTGCCGGTAAACTACTTCCCGGATGATGACCCGTCGAAACCACCCCTGGTCCAGTGGCGCAGCCATGCCAACCTCCTCTACACCAACTGGCTGAACTATTACGTTTACCAGGTTACCCCGTTTGATCTTTACGGGAATCTTCAAGGATAGGCATTCCTTGGGTAAATTCACTCCGGGTAAATGATATTCCCGGAAATCTGCCATTAAACCTCAGCGACGTCAACATTTTAATCAATTTCCATCGTTTTAATTGCCTAAATGTAACTAATTAGTTACCTTTATGATCGGGAATATTAATAGAGAAATTTTCTATTACAAAGAATATTTCAATGATTTTCGCTTAAAACTTGATGATAAAGGAAAGGATAGAATTCGACAGGTCCTGTATTTAATAAAATACCTGGAGATAATCCCTGAGAATTATTTTAAACTGGTTTCAGGAAGTAAGGGATTATATGAGATCAGAATTAATCTTTACAATAAGTCCATCCGAATCCTATGTTTCTTCGATTCCAATGATAGGATAATAATTCTGAACGCTTTTACAAAGAAATCAAGGAAGACACCTTTGAGAGAAATCAAGCTGGCTGAAAAACTTAAAAAGAAATATTATGATGAAAAGAAATGAAAAAGATGATTTTGACAGAATGCTGGATAAAGAGATAGGTTTACCTGGATCACCCTTGAGGGTGGAGTTCGAGAAAAGAGCGGAAGCATTTATGCTGGGTGTATTAATACGACAGGCACGAAAAGATGCACATATAACACAAAAAGAATTAGCAGAAAGAGTCGGTACAAAAAGATCTTACATTAGTCGAATTGAGAATGATGCCAGTGATATCCAGGTATCAACGTTAAGGCGAATTGTCGAGGTTGGATTGCATGGAATCCTTGAGATAACTATTAAAACGGCTTCTTAAAAACCGATTACCTGGTTTTACTCTTAAACCATTCATACCACTGCTCCATCCCCTCCCCCGTTTTCACTGAAAGCTCGATGATTTGCAGGTCCGGATTGATGCGCCGGGTATATTCCCTGGCCCTGGCCATATCAAAATCGACGTAGGGAAGCAGGTCGGTTTTATTGATGATACAGAGGTTTGAAGACCGGAACATGTAAGGGTATTTCAGGGGTTTATCCTCCCCTTCCGTGGTACTCATGATAACCACCCGGAAGGATTCCCCGAGGTCGAAGAGGGCGGGACATACCAGGTTTCCCACATTCTCGATCATCAGGATGGCCTTATCCGCCACCTCCAGCTTTTTTACGGCCCTGTTCACCATATCCGCATCGAGATGGCAGCCTTCCCCCGTATTCACCTGGACCACAGGAGCACCGGTTTCGGCAATGCGGTTGGCATCGTTCATGGTCTGCTGGTCCCCCTCAATGATGAAAAACGAAAGCTCCTTGCCCATCTCCCGGATGGTGCGTTCGAGCAGGGTGGTTTTCCCCGACCCGGGCGAGCTTACCAGGTTCAGGGCCAGGATGTTTTTCGCCTCGAAAAAT
>Ga0307445_10001009_pt1 | contig 15730 bp, 6 predicted proteins | sample SalMarSW160330MG_FD_202147 | JGI IMG/M metagenome (GOLD analysis project Ga0307445, IMG submission 202147) | Salt marsh sediment microbial communities from the Plum Island Ecosystem LTER, Massachusetts, United States - SW1603-30 | ecosystem: Environmental > Aquatic > Marine > Intertidal zone >...
TCAAGACGGTTTCTCCGCTGGGAGAGCTCCTGCTCCCTGATTTTTTCCTCCATCTGAAGAGAATCCCTGATATTCAGGTACTTCTCGTAATACTCCAGCGCCTGGATCGGATCGTTGCCCTGGCGGAGTATCCTGGAGTAGGTCAGGCAGGCATCGGATAATTTCTCCGCATCCCCTGCTTCCCTTGCCGAAGCTATGGAGTTCCTGCTGAAGAGACTGGCATTGTACAGGTCGCCTTCATGGTAATAGATCAGGGCAACGATGTTTTCGATGCGTGATTTTTCAGCCGGTTCCCCGGCTTCATCGAATAATTTAATAGCCTGCTGAAAAGACTTTTTTACTTCAATATCCCTGCCCATGTTCTGGTAGCAGATGCCGGCATTGGCCTGGAGACGGGCCTGGTCCGCCTCCGGCAACCCGGCCTGTTCCCCGTATTCGATGGCTTCCCCGTAGGATGATGCCGCACCTTCATAGTCCCCCGTCAGCGTCAGGTCATACGCCATGTTGTTTTTCAGCACCGACATCTGGCCGTAGTCGCCTTCCTCCCGGTAACGGCTGAACAGTATCCCGTTGTACCGCAGGGCTTCCTGGTAATGTCCCTCCCGGTTACTGGCCTGGACGAGCAGGTTCAGGATGCGGGTGTCATCTTCACCGCTTTGCCCGTAAAGTGACCTGGCCTGGTCCAGGTACAGCACAGCTGAATCGAGCAAACCATCCTGCATCAGCGCGATGCCGATCTTTTCCGTCAGCCCGGCCCTCTTTCGATGGTTGCTTTCAGGCAGGAGTACCAGGACCTTCAGGTAATATTCCCCTTCCTTGTCATATACTTCCTCGGCATGATAATCCTCCGCAATACTGGTATAGGCAGAGGCCAGTGCCGTGGTATCCTGCCTGCTTTCAAGGATGTTGACCATCCTCATGTAATAGGGAATGGCATCGCCTGCCCGGCCCAGCCTTTCATAAACTGCCGCGATAAGCGAGAGTGAGGCAAACTCGGAATCCTCCTGGTTCGATTGCATCGAGGAGTGGAGCGCTTCAACGGCGAGTTCAAGGGCAGGTTCCATGCTGTCCGCTTCAAACCGGGTCCTTGCCTGCATGTATAAGCTGGCTGCCATGGCGGAATCCTGGTTATAGGCAACCAGCCCCGGAAACTCCGCCTGTGCCCCAAGCGGGATTGTCATCAAAGCAAACAGCAGGAGGGAGGCTGTCCTTTTAACAACCTGTTGCCGCTTATTTCCGGGTTCCCGTTTCATTGGTTCTTCCTTTTCTTCTTTCCGTTTGTCCAGCGCGCAGCGATCCGGGAACCGGCCTAGTTCAGCCGGTATGAAAGCCCGAACCGGATGCTTCTTCTCAATTGCGGGTTATAGACCAGGTTTTCCTCGAGGATCGTCGCGTTGACGCTCCCGTATTTTTCATCAAACAGGTTTGTGACCTTCAGGTACGCGCTGAGGTTTTCACTCAGATTGTAACTCGTCATAACATTCATTGAATAATACCCGTCCGCATCCTTGAAAAGTTCCTTGTACAGTTTTTCAAACGGGATAAGGACGCGCAGCCAGGAGGTCTGCCAGAGGCTTTCCATATAAACGTGCAGATTCTTTACCGGGTAGAGCGAAACCTTGAGCTTTCCGGAATGTCTGGGCATCAGGGTGAGGTATTCCCTGGCAATGTTCACCACATCCGGAAAATGATCCTGCCGGTTCATGAAGCTCAGGCTGAGTTCCGTATCCAGGTGGACGGATTTCACCAGGTTGGTGAACCTGAGCGTCGTCTGGCTGCCCAGGACGTGGGATACGGATTCCCCGTTGTTGATCCAGGTCTTCACGGAATCGTTGGAGGCATTGGGATAATTGAAATCGCTCATGGGCAGGGTCTGTGGCATGATGTGATCCGTGATCCGGTAGTAAAAAAAGGTCTGGTTAAGCATGGCCCTTTTCCTGAACATGGGCCGGTTGATGCCCAGCTCCAGCGAATTGAACTGCTCGGGTTTCAGATCGCGGTTGGGGACGACCTGGTAGTGGATCAGCCCATCTTCGGTAAGGTATGCGAGGGACTGGAAAACAATGGAGGAGGGAGGTGCTTTGTAGGCCCTGCCGTAGGACAGGTTAGCCGAAAGCAATCCCCCGGATTTGTATAGAATGCCCAGCTGGGGAGAGAACTTGTTGCCGTACAGGGTATTCCGGTCGTAACGGAGGCCGCCCAGGAACCTGAACCCGCCCAGCTGGTAAAAGAATTGCAGGAAACCGGACAGGTTATTGAAATTCACCGGGTTCAGTCCGAAATTACCCATCACCGTATCACTCGAGGCAACCGTTTTGTCATAGGGCTGGTACAGTTTCTTGTCAAAGGGCGTTAGCAGGTAATTGGTAACGGGAAGGTCCCCTGATTGCTGGTAGGAAAAGCCCGCAACCAGCTCAAGGTTTTTGACCGGCGCCCCGGAAAATACCTGCTCAAACAACAGGTCGTCCGAGGCGGAATAGCGGTACACCTGGTCCGTATTGCTGAGGAAGGTCACGCCGAGGTTCGAGTTGTTGTCCATCCGGTAAACCAGGTTACAGAGGTTCGTGGATGAAGAGAACCGGTTAAATTCCTTCACATAGCTCAGCGTGAAGCGGTGAATGTTCTCGCCCCAGTAATTCTGGGGGTTGTTGTACTTGTAAAAGACGGGGGAGAGTCCCAGTGAACTGTGGCTACGGCGGTACATCTTATTGTATGACAGGCCGATACCCCGGAATTTCATATGCAGTCCCAGCATATTTGAAGAAGCCCCGAGTGATTCCAGGTCTGGCTGTGTCAGGGTTCCTTCATAGTATTTCCCGTAATACTGGTCCATGAAATCCCTGGGATTGATCCCGTTACGCCTCAGCAGGCTTTCATTAATCTCAAGAGCCTCGTAAGCCGTGCCCCCGATGTTAAAAGTCTGGTTTCTTTCCTGGTAATAGTTCAGGGGATTGTAGATGTCCTGGTCATCATTGCCGATATCCATCCGGGCATAATCGGAAAAACTGCCGTAGAAACTGTATTGCAGGATGTTGTTGTTCTTCCCGCCCTTTCCTCCCAGGAAGAAATTCACATAGGAGTACCCGTCCTCCCCTAGGCTCAGGTCACCGCGTACAAAGGTCCCCTTGTCCGCTTCCCTGGTGATGATGTTTATCACGCCCGAAACGGCGTCTGCCCCGTAAATGGCCGCGGAGGTCCCGTACACCACTTCAATTTTTTCCGCCTGCCGGATGGGGAGCTGGCTGCCGATCGGCATCCCTGCGACCACGGATGGCTTCACGGGCAGGCCGTTGACCAGGATCTTGGTGTAGAGGTTACCGGTCAGTCCCCATATCTGGAAGCTCTCCCCGAGCTCCCCGTAGCCGGGTTTGGACGTGGTGATCCCGGGAAGCGCATTCAGCACATCGATCAGGGAAGTAAACTGGTTACGCAGGATTTCCTCATGGGAAATGACGTAGACGGTCAGGGGAAGTTCATCGAGGTTTTTGGAGATGCGGCCGGCCGAAATGACGTTCATCCAGTTCGAGTCGGTGGGAAACACCAGGTCCCCGGCCTGCAGCAGATCCAGCCCGGTGTGGGATCCGGCAGTATCTGCCTGTGGAAATGCACACAGGGTGAAGATCCAGGACAGTGGGAACAAGATGATTCCTGCCCGTATCATTAGGTTCAGGGCCTTATAGGTAGAATCAAATATAAGAAAAAAGAGGATCTTATTTCAGCTTGCTCTGGAAGGTTTTCTGGTAATCCTCCAGGCTCTGGGAGGTGAATTTGTCCTCCGCGATGTAATTCAGCAGGGGTTCAATGGTGCTGGGGGGCATGAAGCCCGGTACCGCCCCGAGCAACTGCAGTTTTTCGTTCAGGTAGGCAATTGAGGGGAATGACATCCTGCCGCTCAGGAGTCCCGCTGCAAGCTCATGGTATCCCCTTGAACCCTGGGGCACGAATTTAAAGGTGGTCCCGTTGAAGGTGATCTCATCCCTGCCTTCCGCGTTGAGCTTTACGGCATAAAAATTATCGTTGATGTACCGGGCGATCACCGGGTGGCTGAACGTCACCGAGTCCATCCTTTTACACCAGCCGCACCAGTCCGTATAGACATCGACCATGATCTTCCTGGGATGTTCCCGGTTCAGTTTTTCCGCCTCCTGGATCGTCAGCCAGTTCACTTTGGGTGACTGTGCCATGAGGGCGGAAGGGGCAAGGAGACCTGTGAAGGCAATAGTAAGAGTGAAGGAAAGGGTCAGTGAAAGGGCTGCAAACCTGTGTGCAGGTTGTTTTTTCATGTCACGCGATTTTCGGGATCTTTTCTAAAGTCTGTCCCAAATCTAAGTTTTCCGGGTGAAATGGTCGCGGAACTGGTGATTTTTAACAATTATTTATAACCGTCTGAGCGGGGTAAGGTATCTGGCATGGTATTTTTCTTATTTTTACGGTTTCGCATCACCTAACAGATAACCCAATCATCATGGAAAAAGTGAAAAAGGCCCTGAGGGACTCGGTAGCAGCCCGCTGGATGGCCCTGGTACTGGTCAGCATTTTTATGTTCGGAACCTACTGGTTCCAGGATTTTTTCTCCGGCCTGAAGGGCCTTATGGAGAGCCAGATGGGATTTACCTCGGAAGAATTCGGCCGGCTGATCGGCCTGACCACCATCGCCAACATGTTCGGGATGATCATCGTGGGCGGGATGATCCTGGATAAATGGAGCATCCGGGCAGCGGGACTGGCATTCGGGGGACTCGCCACCATTGGTTCAAGCATTACGGCGGCAGCGGCACACGGGTTTTTCGGGGAAGGGCACCAGATCACCCTGACCATGATGATCGTCGGGAGGATCATGTTTGGATCCGGACTCGAGGTGATCTGCGTGGTTGCCACCCGTACCATCGTCAAATGGTTCAAGGGTTATGAGCTGGCCCTTGCCATGGCCATCAACATGGGTTTCGGAAGGCTGGGCACAGCCATCGGCATGGCCGTTTCAATCGACATCGCAAAAGGCATGGTCGCCCCCGCGGTAAGCTTCGCGGCAACCCTCATAGGGATCGGGCTGATCCTGTTCGTGATCTACATCATCATGGACCTCAGGCTCGACCGTCAGGATGCGGCAATCGACACAGGTCCCAAGGAGGAATTCAAATTCACCGATTTTTTCAAACTTTTACGGAATCCATCCTTCATGTACATCGCATTCCTCTGCCTGGCGTTTTACGCCGCAGTATTCCCGTTTATACAGTACGCACCTGACCTGCTGGTGAACAAATTCGGCTTTTTATATGACCTGCCTGCGGACGGCAGGGGCTCAATCGAATTGTTCGGCTCAAAATCCCTCGGGAATGCTTCCATCATCATCGCCATCTGGGCATTCGGACTGGCATTCTCCATGGTACCGGCTAACCTGAAAAAACGGCGGGGCAAAATAATATCCACCGTTGTCATTCTTGTATTGTTTGTATTGTTTATCGGGTCATTATGGGAAGACACCCTCAGCGTATGGCTGAAAAACGGTCCCAAAACTGCCAGCCTCATACCCCTCGGCACCATCCTCTTCACCCCGATTTTCGGCAACTTCGTGGACAGGAAGGGGAAGGCCGCATCCCTGATGATACTTGGCTCGTTGTTACTGATCTTTGCCCATGTCGCACTTTCCGTGTTCAACAGTGTCGCCCTTGGATACATGGGACTGCTCAGCCTGGGGATCGCTTTCTCCCTGGTACCGGCTGCCATGTGGCCGTCGGTAGCCAAGATCGTGGCCGAAAGCAGGCTCGGAACGGCCTATGCGACCATGTTTACCATTCAGAACTGGGGACTCGGATTCTTTTTCTGGGGAATCGGCGCGGTCCTCGACCTGGCAAACAAGCACAACCTGCCGGCAATCCGGGCCGGGGAAATGGTCTATAATTATACCATTCCAATCCTGATGCTGGTAGTCTGCGGCATCATTTCCATATTCCTGGCATACAAGCTTCTCCAGGCGGACCGGAAGGCGGGTTACGGTCTTGAACTGCCTTCGGGACAGGCAGGGACCCCGCAGCCCTGATCCCCGATATCGGGTATTCCTGAATCTAAACTTTAAATCAAACATCTATGAGTGCTGAAATCAAAAACCTTGCCCCCAGGGCATTATGGGACGTATTCTACGATCTCACACAGATACCAAGGCCTTCAAAAAAGGAAGCAAAAGCCGTTGAATTTGCACGTTCTTTCGGGGAAAAGCTCGGACTGGAGACCATCGTTGATCCCACCGGCAACGTCGTGATAAGGAAACCTGCCAGTCCCGGGTATGAAAAACGCCAGGGAGTGATCCTGCAGGCACACCTGGACATGGTGCCCCAGAAGAACAGCGACGTGGCCCATGATTTCGAGAAAGACCCGATCGATGCATACATCGACGGGGAATGGGTCAGGGCCAGGGGGACCACCCTGGGCTCGGACAACGGGATGGGGATCTCAGCGGCCCTTTCGGTGCTGCAGGATAAGACACTGAAACACGGTCCCATTGAAGTCCTCCTTACCGTGGATGAGGAAACCGGCATGACGGGAGCTTTTCAGCTTAAAAGGGGAATTCTCGGCGGAAAGATTCTGCTGAACCTGGATTCGGAGGACGAAGGGGAGCTGTATATCGGATGTGCCGGAGGAATAGACGTCAGCGGAAAACTTAAATACTCCACCGGGGCCATAGCGAAGGGGAGCGTGGCGTTCAAACTTTCACTAACGGGACTGAAAGGGGGGCACTCGGGACTGGACATTAACCTCGGGCGGGGCAATTCCAACCTCCTGCTCTGCCGTTTCCTGTTCAATGCGGTCCGTAAGTTTGGCGCCAGGCTCGCGGACATCGACGGCGGAAGCCTCAGAAACGCCATCCCGCGCGAATCCTTTGCCGTGGTGACGGTTCCAGAGGCGAAAAAAGAGGCTTTCCTGGCTGCCGTGAAGGATTCCGAATCCGTTTACAGGAATGAGATGGGCAGCGTGGAGCCTGGCCTGTCCTTTAAAGCAGCCCCTGCCGGACTCCCTGAAAGCCTGATCGATGAAGCATCGCAGGACCGGCTGATCAGGATTGTATACGGACTTCCGAACGGGGTCATCCGCATGAGTTACGAGATGCCGGGGGTGGTGGAAACTTCCAGCAACCTTGCCGTTGTCAAATCCGGGGAAGGTGCGATTGACGTTCTATGCCTCGTCCGCAGCTCGGTGGATTCTGCCAAGGAAAGCCTTGCCTTTTCCCTTCAGAGCGTCATGGAACTGGCCGGGGCCGAAGTCACCCTGAGCGGAAGCTACCCGGGATGGAAACCCGATGTGGATTCAGCCATCCTTGCCATCATGAAGAAAGTGTACGAACGGGATTTCGGGAAGGTGCCGCAGGTGAAGGTGATTCATGCTGGACTCGAATGCGGGATCATAGGGGATGCATACCCGGGACTGGATATGATCTCTTTTGGTCCCACTATCCGCTTTCCCCATTCACCCGATGAGAAGGTGCATATCGGCAGTGTCAAAAAGTTCTGGGATTACCTTGTCCGTACCCTGGAGGAGGTCCCTTCCGCCTGAGATTTCGGGTCAGAAGACCGCCCTGGCGATGGCCTGGATGTTGTCTGAAATTCCCAGTGAATAATAATGCAGCACGGGAACCCCTGCTGATTTTAACTCCTTTGACTGCATGATGGCCCATTCGATCCCGACCTGCCTGGCCGACGGGGTGTCCTTGCATTTCTCAAGTTCCTTTGCCAGCGCATCGGGCAGGTCGATGCTGAAGGTCTGGGGCAGGAGGTGAAAGTCATTCAGGAATGTGATGGGTTTGAGGCCCGGGATAATTGGCACGTTGATGCCCAGGTTCCTGCACATATCCACAAAATCAAAGTATTTCCGGTTGTCGAAAAACATCTGGGTCACGATGTAATCCGCACCGGCATCCACTTTCTCCTTCAGGTAATGCAGGTCGGAGGTCATGTTGGGTGCCTCATGGTGCTTTTCGGGGTAACCTGCCACGGCAACCGAGAAATCAGTAGACAGGACATTTACCAGTCCCTGCTCAACGTAAATTCCCCTGTTCATGTCCACGATCTGTTTTACCAGGTCGATGGCATGTGCGTGGCCGTCCTCTTCGGGGATGAAGCGCTTCTCCCCCCTGGGCGGATCCCCACGCAGGGCGAGCAGGTTGTTCATGCCCAGGTAATGAAGGTCGATCAGGGCATTTTCGGTCTCTTCCCGTGTGAACCCGCCACAGATCAGGTGGGGCACTACGGTGATCCCGTACTTGTACTTGATGGCGGCGGATATGGCCACGGTGCCGGGTCTTTTCCTTACGACCCTTTTTTCCACGAGCTTGCCTTTGATCGTCCTGTATTCCACTTCATGCTGGTGGTAGGTGATGTTGATGTTCATGGGATTGAACTCCATCAGGGGATCTATGGCAGCGTAAAGGCGTTCGATGCTGTGACCCTTTAAAGGGGGAAGGAGCTCAAAGGAGAAAAGTGTTTCGCTGGTTTCCCTTATTCTGTCAATTACTTTCATTCTTATTGATAGTTAAGATTGCTGGCGAGCCATTTTTCGACCGTTGCCAGGTCCGTTCCCTTGCGCCTGGCATAGTCCATGGCCTGGTCCCTTCCGATCTTCCCCACAAAAAAGTACCTCGATTCGGGATTGGCGAATGTCAGGCCGCTGACCGAAGCGGCCGGGAACATGGAATGGCTTTCGGTGAGGGTGATCCCGGCATTTTCCGGCACGTTCAGGAGACTGAAGATGGTCTCTTTCTCCGAATGATCGGGGCAGGCGGGGTAACCGTGTGCGGGACGGATCCCCTGGTATTTTTCCAGGATCAGGTCCTCAAGGCTCATTTTTTCATCCGGCACGTATCCCCAGATCTCGCGGCGGACCTTTTCATGGAGCAGTTCCGTAAAGGCCTCGGCGAGCCGGTCGGCAAGGGCCTTGAGCATGATGCTGCTGTAGTCATCGTGGTCCGCCTGGAATTTCTTCAGGTGCTCCTCGATTCCGAGTCCCGCTGTCACGGCGAACACCCCCAGGTAATCGATCCGCCCGCTTTCCCTGGGCGCAATGAAATCGGAGAGGCAGAGGTTAAGTGCGCCTTTCTCCTTTTTTGCCTGAGACCTGAGATTAATGAAACGGGCCAGGACTTCCGAACGCTGTTCATCGGAGTAAACCTCGATGTCGTCCCCCACGGCGTTTGCAGGATAGAACCCCACTACACCGCTGGCCCTGAGGGCCCTGTTCTCTTCGATCCAGTCGAGCATGCGCAGGGCGTCATCGTATAGTTTGCGTGCTTCCTGCCCCTGCTTCGGATCCTCCAGGATATCCGGCCATTTTCCCCGGAGCTGCCAGACCAGGAAGAAGAAGATCCAGCTGATGTATTCACGGATCTCCCCGATGGGATAATCCCTGAATACCCGGATCCCCATTTCTGCGGGTTTGTAGACGGGCGAGGCCGTCCAGTCGATTTTTAGCCGGTTACTGCGTGCTTCTTCAAGCGAAAGGTATTCCACCTGTCCCCCTGCACCCTTGTAAGTCTCCCTGAGTTCCCTGTATTCTTTCCGGACCTGTTCGGCAAAAGTGCTTTTCTGGTTTTGCGAAAGCAGCTGTGAAGCCACTGAGACGCTGCGAGAGGCATCCTTTACATGGACCACGGGAGGCGAATAATGCTGTTCGATCTTAACGGCCGTATGGATCTTAGAGGTGGTTGCACCCCCTATGAGCAGAGGGATTTTGAGTCCCCTTCGTTCCATTTCTTTCGCTACGTGGACCATCTCCTCGAGCGAGGGGGTGATCAGGCCGCTCAGTCCCACAATGTCCGCCTTCTCCTCGATGGCCGTCTGGATGATCTTTTCTGAGGGTACCATCACACCCAGGTCGATGATCTCGTAATTATTGCATGCAAGCACCACCCCGACAATATTTTTCCCGATGTCATGCACGTCTCCCTTGACCGTGGCCATAAGGATCTTGCCGGCCATGCTGCGGTCGCCGGCCACCAGTTTTTCCTGCTCGATGTAGGGCAGGAGGGTGGCCACGGCCTTTTTCATGACACGGGCGGATTTGACCACCTGGGGAAGGAACATTTTTCCCGCCCCGAACAGGTCCCCCACCACATTCATCCCGTCCATCAGGGGTCCCTCGATGACTTCGAGGGCCGCGGAATATTCCTTGCGGGCCTCCAGCACATCCTCTTCGATGTGATCGGCGATGCCCTTGATCAGGGCATGTTTGAGCCTTTCCTGGACGGAGGTTTCCCTCCATTCGTCAACCCTTACTTTTTTTAAATCTTTCTGCTGGATCTGCTCTGCATAACCGATGAGCCGCTCGGTGGCATCGGGCCTGCGGTTGAGGATCACATCCTCGACCCTTTCCAGCAGTTCGGGCTCGATCTCGTCGTAGACCTGCAGCATGCCAGGATTCACGATCCCCATGTCCATGCCTGCCTGGATGGCATGGTACAGGAAGGCCGAATGCATGGCTTCGCGGACCGTATCGTTCCCCCGGAAGGAAAAGGAGAGGTTGCTGACCCCCCCGCTGACCCTGGCATGGGACAGGTTTTCCTTGATCCACCTGACGGTGTGCATATAATCCACGGCATAATTGTTATGCTCCTCGATGCCGGTGGCGATGGTCAGGATATTGGGATCGAAAATGATGTCCTCAGGCGGGAAACCCACCTCTTCGGTCAGGATCCGGTAAGCCCTCCGGCAGATCTCTGTCTTCCTTTCGAAGGTCACGGCCTGTCCCTCCTCATCGAAGGCCATGACGATGGTTGCGGCGCCGTAATCGTGTATTTTTGAGGCATGTTCCCTGAATGCCTTTTCGCCTTCCTTCAGGCTGATCGAATTCACGATGGCCCTGCCCTGCAGGCATTTCAGTCCCGCTTCAATCACCGACCATTTGCTCGAGTCGATCATCACGGGCAGTTTTGCGATGTCCGGTTCGGACATGAGCAGGTTGAGGAAGGTGCTCATTTCCTTTTCGGCGTCGAGCATGGCATCGTCCATATTGACATCGATGACCTGTGCTCCGCCCTCGACCTGGTCCCGCGCAATGGAAAGGGCTTCTTCGTAATTCCCTTCCCGGATCAGCCGGGCGAATTTGCGTGATCCGCTCACGTTGGTCCGTTCCCCGATGTTGATGAAATTGCTGCCCGGGAAGAGGGTGAGGGCTTCCAATCCGCTTATTCTGAGTCCCCTGTCCTTTTCCGGGGGTATCCGCTGCGTGGCAGCATCGGCAACCTTGCGGAACGCACGGATATGTTCGGGAGTGGTCCCGCAGCATCCCCCGATGATGTTCACGAATCTGTTGTCGGTGAAATCCTTCAGGTAACCGGCCATTTCCTCGGGTCCCTGGTCGTATTCCCCGAACTGGTTCGGGAGTCCCGCGTTGGGATAAACACTGACGAAATGATGCGTTTTCGAGGAAAGTTCTTCCAGGTAGGGCCTCATCTCCACCGCCCCCAGGCTGCAGTTCAGTCCCAGTGCAAGCACATCCAGGTGGCTGACCGAATGCATGAATGCCTCGAGGGTCTGTCCCGATAGCGTCCTGCCGCTGGCATCGGTGATGGTGCCGGAAATGATGACCGGGACGGTTTTCCCGGTCTCCCTGAACAGGTTTTCCAGGGCAAAGATGGCAGCCTTTGCATTCAGGGTGTCGAAGATGGTCTCGATGGCGAGGATGTCACAGCCCCCGTCCAGGAGTCCCCTTGCTTGCTCCCTGTAGGCATCGGCCAGTTCATCGAAACTGACGGCACGGAAGCCGGGATTGCTGACATCCGGAGAAAGGGAGGCGGTCTTGTTGGTGGGACCCATGGAGCCGGCCACGAAACGGGTACGGGATGGATCCTTGGCATTGAATTTATCTGCAGCCTTCCGGGCCAGCCTGGCAGCTTCCAGGTTTATCTCGTATACGAAGCTTTCGAGTTTGTAATCCGCCTGTGAAAAGCGGTTGGCGTTGAAGGTATTGGTCTCGATGATGTCCGCCCCGGCCTCAAGGTATTTTTCGTGGATCTCCCGGATCACCTCCGGCCTGGTCAATGAGAGCAGGTCGTTGTTCCCTTTCAGGTCATGCGGAAACCTGGCAAAACGCTCCCCCCGGAAATCCGATTCGGTCAGGCCGTATTCCTGGATGAGTGAGCCCATGGCACCGTCCATCAGGAGCACCCTGGTCTCAAGCGCCCGGTATACAGGATGCTCTTTAAGCGCATTTTCTTTTCCCATGTTGCTGGTAATAAAGCGTTTAAATTATAATTCCCATTGATGGGCCAGGTATTAGCACCTTTTCCCGTATGCCGGGAAGGTTGCTAGAGGTTCCGTGAGCCTGGTCTCTCCCCTCTTCTGTATAACTCAAACACTCCAAATCTACTGGAGGATGGAGTCAGCGCACAAAGTTAATAATATTTAGAATGATTCCAAATCACTGCAGATGAGGAAACCGGTGGAGAAAACACATCGATTCAGATACGAACACCGAGTACAACGATATCGTCGACCTGATCGAAGCCATTCATCCATTCCTGCAGGGTCTTATGGACGATCTCGCGTTGTTTCTGCATGGGCTGCCCGTGGATCTCAAGGAACATCTGTTTCATGGACTTGGACAGGAATTTTTTACCTTCACCTCCCCCGAACTGGTCCTGGAAACCGTCTGAGAATATGTAGAAGCAGTCTCCGGCTTCGACTTTGATGGTGTGGTTTTTAAAGTTCGTTTCCTGCACGATATGGATGCCGATTGGCATGGTGTCTGCCTTGTATTCGGTAAGTTCCCCGTTCCGGACCAGGTACAGGGGATTGAATGCCCCGGCATACTGCATGGTCATTTTTTCCCGGTCGTATATGCAAAGCGCGATGTCCATTCCTTCTTTTGCACTGCCTTTTTCCGACTGGGAAAGGGTTTCCTTGACGTTTGCGCGCAGGTTGTCAAGGATCCGGCCTGCATTCAGGCGCCTGCTTTTATTCACGATCTCGTTCAGGAAGGAAACCCCCAGCATGCTCATGAACGCACCGGGGACCCCATGTCCCGTGCAATCGGCTGCAGCAAATACGGTCCTGTTCTCGACGGATGAGATCCAGTAGAAGTCCCCGCTTACGATATCCCTGGGAAGGTAGAAGATAAAATGTTCGGGAAGGTTCTGTTCGACCATCCTGTCCGAGGGAAGGACCGCTTTCTGGATCCGCTGGGCATAGTGGATGCTGTCCATGATCTCCTTCTTCTGGTCGGAGATCTCATCCTTCTGTCGCTGGATCTCGGCCGTCCTTTCCCTGACCTTCTGTTCCAGCAGGAGCTTGTCCCGCTTCAGCTTCCGGACCCTCCAGCGAATGATCACTGCCACGATGAGGATGAGCAGGATTCCCGCCGCGACGAGGAAGGGCAGGCTCAGCCACCAGGGAGGTTTAATGACGATGGGATAGCTTTTTACCTCCGTCACCTGGTTCAGTACATTCCTGGCCCTGACATGCAGGATGAATTTGCCCATGGGCAGCACGGGGAAGACAAGTTCACCCGAAGGGTTCCATTCGGACCATCCTTCCGACATTCCCTCGGCATAATACTGGTAGCTGGTTGAATTGTCCTTCAGGTAGAAGGGGGCGGACAGGTCAAACACCAGGGAACGGTCGTAATAGTTAAAATGCAGCTGGTCGAGCAGGTAATACTTTTCCTCGTTGTAAACATTTTTCAGGTACATTTTAAAAGCGGGACTGTAGGCATCCAGCTTCTCACGGTTGATCCTGTGCAGGTGGGCATTCTCGGAGATCACCCATACATCGCCTCCCGGATCGAGGAAGAGGTCGGCAATATTGCCGAACAGGTTCAGGTAGGTCTCCACATTACCGTTGTAGTTTTCCTGGTTCCTGAAGCTGATCCAGCGGTCACCCGTCCTGATCCAGGCAATGGCACAGGTGGACAGGTAGATCCTCGAAAGGGACTGTTCCTGGAAAAGGCCGGTCTGGTAAATGCTGTCTTCCCGGTAGTAATAAATTCCGCCTGAAAGGAAAAAATAGACCGTATCCCGGATGTTCCTCATGGTAACGGGATCGTAATAAGCTTCGTGGAAGTCGTAGGACCGGATATCGTAGAGGGCGTTGTTCAGGGGACTGATCCGGTAGCAGCGGTTGTCGCAGCCCAGCCATATCGTGCTGTCCCTTTCCTCGCAAACCGAGAAAATCTCTTCGGCGATGTAACTGAAATCCCTTTTTATTTCCCAGCGGTCCCCCTCCAGCACCATCTGGTAGGCGGATCCGTCGGTCACCACGTATATCCTTGAGCTGTCCCGCGTGGGGAATATGCCTTCCACATACCAGTCCTTCCGGATGATCTTCAGTTCCTTGTTGACAATTTCATACAATCCCTCATTGGTGGAGATCAGGATCCTGTTGCCGACCGGCACCAGGTCCTTGGCCTTTGCATCGAAGTCCCCCAGCCGCGTGAATTCATGGCTGATGGACTGGAGGGAATAGATTTTCTGCTTGATGTATCGTGTCCGGGACTGAGGAACGGGTTTGATTTCTTCCCGGGGGATTTCCTCTGCCACCGTTTCCCTGGGTTTGCCCCCGATCCTCTGCAGCAGCGATCTCAGTCCCCCTGGCTTCTGTTCTGCCTTCTCCTGTTCCGCCTTCTCCTGTTCCGTCTGCACCTGTTCCGCATGTTTTTGCTTCGTCTGCACATATTCCGCTTTACCCTGTTCCGCTTTACCTTGCTCAGCCTGCTTTTGCTCCGTCTTAACCTGTTCCCCGGTTTCTCCGCTTTCCTTAAGCATCCTGGCTTCTTTCCTGGCCTCCCTGCGAAGCAGCCTGCGGTCCCTTGCACTCAGTTCCTCCTCCTGCAATTGCACAGGGGCTTCTTCCTCGGGGCCCAGCTCCCTGACGGTCTCTGTCTTTTTTTCGGCCGGGGGAGGAGGGGGCGTTACCCGGATGACGATTTCCTGTTCGAGGTAATCCTTTTTTTCTTCCAGGTAAAAGATCCCCTCATTGGTGCTGACGTACAGGGTACTGTCCAGCACGGCCACCGCGGTCAGATTCCCTTCCAGTCCCGGGTAATTTTCGTAAGACCGGATAGGAAGGCGCACATCGACACGTGTCAGCCCGTACTGGTGGGAAAGCCACAGCCCGTGATTGTTATCGCTTCCAATAGCATAGATTTCGTCGTCAGGCAAGCCTGTCTGGAAATTCAGGATGTTGATGGTTTTCCCCGTGACCACGTCGAGGATCATGCAACCGCCCAGCAGGGTGGACAACGCAAAGACATGGTCTTCCAGCCAGACAGCATCCACAAGGTAGCTCTCTTCAAGGTATTCCTGATCCTCCAGGTCCACCTTCGTGAAATTCCGTCCATTGAACCGGTAGATCTCATTATTATCCAGTCCCACCAATGCATTGCTGTCCCCGTATTCGATACCGAACAGGATTTCCGATCCGGAAAAATCAATGCGGGACTCCACCCTTACGAGTCCCCCGAAAGTCAATTCGTGTATCCCTTTCCCGACTATGTTCAGGTAGGCTTTATTGCGGTAAATGAGCAGGCCGGAGAACACGTTCAGGGAATCGGGCCTGAACCTTTTCAGGTTGTACAGCTCATTCCGGTCCGCCATCGCCACCAGGTCATCCCCGTAAAAGATCACGTACCTGCTGGTCTGGCAGATCCGGTATACATCGCCCGTTTCCTCCCCCTTCTCGGACAGGTTGTGGTATTCATATTTCCCCGTGCCGGTTTTCAGCAGGTAGCCATAGAATTCCCTTCCCCCCAC
>Ga0307445_10001011_pt1 | contig 15706 bp, 13 predicted proteins | sample SalMarSW160330MG_FD_202147 | JGI IMG/M metagenome (GOLD analysis project Ga0307445, IMG submission 202147) | Salt marsh sediment microbial communities from the Plum Island Ecosystem LTER, Massachusetts, United States - SW1603-30 | ecosystem: Environmental > Aquatic > Marine > Intertidal zone >...
TATATCGAACTGACTGTGGAAAAAGATTTTGAACAGGAATTCATGCAGGCCATGCAGATTCCTCACATGACCGATAAATTTCCGCACCTTGAGGGATTGGTGCCGGAGGAAGTCTTGAGGCAGTAAGCTGATGGTTGGAGATGGGGATGAAGGTGTCATTGAGGGAAAAGAGACAACTGTTGAAGCTGTTGTTGACCCCGGGATTTGTGGAATTGCCTGTAAGATCTCGGTTGAAAAGACGGGAAAGCGCTCTGTGAAAATATCCCTGAGTTCTGAGTGTGAACAAATCATGAATCTTGCGATGAAGTTGCCACGGCTTGATATGAGGGATATCTTCAAACCATTGAGCCGAAATCCTGTATTCATTTCAGCCGAGAAATCGCGGTGCCATACGGTATGCGTGATTCCCTCCTGTATATTGAAATGTGCTGAAGCAGCACTTGAATTGGCATTGTCTAGGAATGTCAGCCTGCGGTTCTTGGAGGAGCATAACTTTTGAGGGGGTAACGGCACTGATGAAACGTTTTGTTCTGGCTTTTTGCCAAGGGTGAGGTATCTTCCCTGCTCAACCCATCCGGAGAGTGCATTCGCATTCACCTTGGCATGAGTTCCATATAGAAATTGATCGGGGCGCCAGTCCCTTCACCTTCCTACAGTGATCGAAACAGAATGTTTATCCTTTTATTAGATTTATGGTTGAGCTATTGCCAAATGAGGCCATAAACTCACCCAAATGTTTCACTAACTGAAGTCGAATAGACGGTCTTGTGGCAATGACGCCATCAATTTCGTTAATCTTTTCAAGGATAAAAAGCAAATCACGTGGTGATCTTACGCTAAATTCAACATCAAACTCGTCATTGCCAGCTAACTGTGCAATGTACCATATTTCTTCCATTTTACTTAGTTCTCTGGCAATTGATTGCGTTTTTTTGGTGTCGGCCTTTATTCTTATATTTCCGTTTGTAGTGTAACCAAGTTTTGCCCGGTTTCTTATTGCGACAACTTTAATGAGTTCATTGTCGATTAGGTATTTTATCCTTTTTCTAATGGTTGTTTCTGATATCTTGAGCTTTCTGGCCAGCTCTGTATTTGGTATTCTTCCGTTTTTCTCCAGTAATGTGATAATTTTTAAATCCATGTCGTCAATAGACTCTTTCATTGTGTTTTGGTCTCCTTTTAATAAGTTTTTCTTAATAACTATTAATAGCTAAACATTCTGAAAAGAACTTTCGTACAAAACATTTTAACTTAAAGCTCAGCCCACTCTTCGGAAAAGTGGTGTCAAGATACCTAATTATTATTTCTTGCCACGTTGTACCTTGGGAGGAAAAAGTATGTAATCCAATTCTTTATCGACAGACAGGACCGGATTTCCGTTTCATCTAATGACAGGGGACCCCTGCATACTGCACGGCATTACAGGAATTTCTATATTTCTACGAGCGTGTCTTAGATTCCTGAACCGAATGGCATTGTCAATTAGTGCCCATCAATAAATGGCTATTTTGCCCGATATCGTCGTTATGCTCAAATTTTAATCCTCGAAATACTTGACTTGTATTCCTGTGGTTAAAATTCTCGCATGCCTTGATCTCGAACAAACTATCTCATTTATGGATGCACGCAATTAGATTTCATTTGAGCGAAAAAATCAGTAGCTTGCTCAATGAGCCGCGTGTATCGCCCTATGCGCTAGATGCTTCAGAGAACAAATTACACAGCTGAGGCCCTATCAGGCTCAACAAGATAATGGAAAATTCTGCAAGCGAATATCGAACTGTCTAAGATAGTGTGAGTATGGTTTTTCAATTAGCTGTCAACGTAGCTCTTTCTGGCCTGATGCCCAGTAGATTTCATCCAAAACAGAGAAAATAAGATTAGAAAACAGTATATTAGATAGATTTGAATGCCCTCTAAGTCGCTATACTTTTCACCTGATATTGTATAATTATCCACAAATCATGAATTATTAGCAAGGTCAATTTTCTATTTTGGTGCCAGTTGAAAAGCGAATATCGTATAAAATAGTCTCAAGAAAGACGAAAAAGCAACAAAAATGCGTTGACATTCGTGCCCGGCTTTCCTATCTTAACGTCAAATCTTTTTTGCTTTGTGTGAGCTCATAAATTATTAGCGAAAGGAGCGGGAAAATGAAAAAATTTCTAATGGCGTGCTTCATTGTTGGATTGACGTTTTTCTTGGCTGCACCGGTGATTGCTGAAAGCTCCAAAAAACCTATCAAATTCGGTATAATGGGACCTATGGGAGACGCAGTAGGGCAGAATGTATTGCGTCCTGCTAAAATGATGGTCAAAAAGATCAATGCAGAAGGAGGAATACTCGGAAGAAAGATTGAAATTGTTGGTCCTTATGATACCAATTGGGAGCCCTCACTGGGAATTAGGGCTTTTGAAAGATTGAAAGCTGCAGGTGTTGACGTTATTCTTTCCGGCATTATTGATGATTCTGAATCTGGCCTCTTAAGCAGAATCGCACGCACCAATGATTTTTTGTATTTTTCCGAGTTTGCCTCTACGATGGCCTTTATGGTAAAAGTTCGGAATAATTACGAGAAACTTAAAAACTATTTTATGTTTACGCCGATCGATCCTGGCCTGTACGGATGTGTGGATAAGCCAGGCCAGATGTTTCATAAGCAATTCGGCTGGAAAAACGTTTACTTGATGCGGGAGGATTCGGTTTGGACCGAAGGCATCGGGAAGATGGTTTTGGAAGAAACCCCGAAACATGGGTTAAACGTTGTGGGATCTGATGTTGTCCCCATTGACGTAAAAGACCTGATGCCCTACTACAGAAAAGCTCAAGAAGCAGGCGCTGATATGATCTATACATTCTTTTCTGCTTTTGGGGAAGTAGCAGCAAGTCAAAAATGGGAAAATCATATAGCTATTCCCATGTTCGGCCAGAACGGAGTGTTAAATGATTACGGTTTTTGGAAAAGAAGCAAAGGGGCTTGGGGCCCCATGGCATCTTCTTCAACGTGGGGAAGTTTGGAAAAACATTCAAAAGCATGGCGTGATTTTATTGTTGAATGGTTCACCAGTTATAAGGATGATCCAAGAACCCCCATGTGGCTGGGTGCCTGCACATGGTTATCTATTAATGCCTACAAAGACGCCGTTGAACAAGCGGGAACCACTGAAGTCGGTGCGGTAATCAAGGCACTCGAAAAGGTATATTATCCCGACGCTCCCGTAATGGGTGGATTCTATGGGCCGAATGAAGGGGAGTGGCCTCACGCATGGTGCATACCTAAGGATGAAAAAGCTCGATTTCAAAAGAATCCGAAGCGTGGTCCTGGATTATGGAAGCCGTCCGACATGTATCCGCTGACCCAATGGCAGCCCAAAGAAACGGCACCTGCGTCCACTTTTGTTTTGCCTGGAACTCCCGATGATTATGGTAGGCTAGTCACCATATGGCCTCCCCATCTTGCTGGAGGCGAATTTCATTATCCGCCTTACTACACCGAAAAAGATATCAAAAGAGTAGAACACAAGGACTAGAAGTCAGGCCGATTCGTTCCATTGGCGGTTGTCGAGAGCGCTTTGCGCCCTCGAAAGCCGTTGCGTATTGCCAACCACTAGCCGTAAACCGCTCCGCGCCTCACAACCAGCCAATTCATCCAGCGGCGCGTGTAGGCAAGCAAGTTTGCCTACACGCATGCGGCTGATCCGGCGGCGATAAAGATGGGGAAATCTTCCCAAGAAGAACCTATTACAGAGGACAGAGGATAAGAAATTATGCTTAGTAATATTGTCTATGTCATGATTTATGGAATTGTGTTCGCCTCTCTTTATGGAATCATGACTGTAGGATTTTCTTTTGTATGTGGCCTGGGAGGGTTCTATGATATCGCACTACCGGCTTATTTTATGGTTGCAGGATTTCTGTACGAAATTCTCAGCGGATATATCGCAGGGTGGGCGTTACCAGTTACGGTTGTCGCGACTGGAATCATTTGTTTTGCACATTACCATGTCTTTATAAAGAGAGTAAGGGAAGACGCGTTTGTTGTTTTTTTTGCCACTCTCTTTATTGCGTTAATAATTGAAAATATTTTTGTGTATTTTTTTACCATAAGCTACATTTATCATTACCATCCGATAATTTCTGGAGACTTTACCCTGTTTGGCGTCAGAGTAAGCAAAAATTTGATTGTCGGTGGAATTATCGGGTGGATAGCTCTTTTCGGCCTCAAGTATATGACGAGATATACAAATATCGGAAGGGCTATCATTGCGATTCCTCAAAGTATTCGTGGAAGCCAAGTAATCGGAATAGATATCAGCAGAGTACAGTCATTCGTGTACTTTTTAGGAGGGCTATTGCTAGGGATGGGCGCCTATTTCTACGGGAGCTATCTCGGCATCAATGCAACCATGTGGGAGCACCCACTCATCATCATGTTTACGATCACGGTAGTGGGTGGTCTGGGAAGTATTGACGGTGTCATGCTTGCGACGCTTTTGGTCGGTGTATTGGAAGTAGCGGTAGTCACTCTACTCGACCCCAGGCTAAAGAGTGTTGTTATCTTAACAGTTGGGATTTTAATATTGATTTTCAGGCCAAAAGGCTTCGCGGGAAAACGTATTGGATAACAATGGAAGGATAACTGAAGTATGAAGAAAGAAAGTTATAAATGGATAGCCGTTTTCTTCATCGGATTAGTTTGTACAGTTCTTTTTAAAAGTTACTTGTACGTCCTTATCTATGCAAGCTTTTTTGCTATTTTTGCGATGAGCTGGAGTTTCTTCACGAGTTTCAGTGGTTACTTGAATATAGGACATGTAATCTTTATCGGAATAGCTGGCTATACAACTGGTATTTTTAATTACTATTTTCACTTTCCTCTCATCTTGTCAATACCGATAGGCGCTGCGGCCGGGTCGGGGATTGGGTGGTTATTTTTGAATTGGTTGCATAGAAAGATATCAGGCTTAAGTTTCGAAATGGTTACTTTTCTCAGTATCTTAGCGCTCAGTGATCTGGTTTTGACATCATATCTTAGACCGGTCACTGGTGCAGACTTGGGGATTTCCCCTCTTGATAGTCTTCTATCCTCTCTCCCTCTTGCTATTGGGTTAATCGCGTTTATGTGCATATCGGGTTATCTATTTATTCGATTTCTCAATTCTCGGCAAGGGAAGGTGTTGGATTTTGCTCGAGGAAATAGGGAATTGGTTAAGACTGCTGGTTTGGATCCCCACAAATACTCCGGCTTATGTCTCCTCTACAGTGGTATCGTTGGTGCTATTGGGGGAGCATTATACGTGCATTTTAGTGGTGCTGCGGGTGTCAGTAATACATTTGCATTGGAGTTTCAAGTTAACATTATTGTAATGGCGATACTTGGCGGAAGATTCAGTATGTATGGGTCTATTGTTGGGGCATTCATAGTAATTATTCTGGAAGAATTTTTGATGGGAAGAGTTCCAGGCTCAGTTCAAAACTTGATCATATACTGTATTGCTCTTTGGGTTTATTTCTCGTCGCCGGGAGGATTATTTGGGATAGTCACAACAATGAAAAAAAGACTGAGAGGTTGATACTGTGCCGATACTCGAACTGAAAAACATTGATAAACGGTTCCCTGGCGTGAAGGCCCTCAGTGATGTGACGTTGTCGATTGAGAGAGGGGAGATCCGAGGATTAATCGGGCCGAACGGTTCTGGGAAAACAACTCTCATCAGGACAGTTATTGGGTTTTATATGCAAGACAAAGGTGAGATTATTTACGATGGTGATCATCTGTCCAATGATAAAGTATGGGAAAGGGTGAATAAAGGATTGGTTCTGACCTACCAGGATCCTGTCTATGTACCAGGTTTGTCGATTTACAGACACATCGAGCTTGGCACAATATCAAAAAACCCCTCAAAAAAATCATTAGAAAAAAAAATCATGGAGATTGCAACAGAAGTTGGTTTGGATGACAAAGTAAATCAAAATCCGAGTGATTTACCTCTTCTAAGTGCCAAGCGACTGGAAATTGCCAAAGCACTTTCCACTGATCCGAAGCTCATCATGATAGATGAAATATTTGCTGGTCTTTCATTCGAAGAAGGCGAACAGATGATTTCTGTTCTCGAGAATCTAAATAAAGAAAAAGGATTGACAATACTTTTGATTGACCACAACCTGAGAATGGTCAAGAAGATCGTAGGAAAAACGACCGTCATAAATATGGGGCAGGTAATAGCGGAGGGATCTTTTGAAGAAATTATTGAAAACGAGAAAGTCAAAAAAGCTTATTTGGGATAGAAAATATGGCGTTTTTGAATATTGAAAGACTAAGAGTAAGTTACGATAGGATAGAGGCCGTCAAAGGAGTTACTCTTAACATCAAGGAAAATGATGATTGTGTTGCCTTAGTCGGTAGCAATGGGGCCGGAAAGAGCACTATGGTTAATGCGATAACCGGCTTGATAGACTACCAAGGTGATATTCGATTCAAAGGACAAAGCCTTCACGGTCTTTCAACAAAGAAGCTTGTCAAAAGGGGAATCGTTCAATGTCCCGAAAGGAGATATCTTTTTGATTATATGACGGTAAAGGAAAATTTACTATTAGGTACCTATAACAAAGGGAAAAATAGCTTCATCGATCTCAATGGCGTATATGACCTATTTCCTGAACTAAGGGCACATGCAACCCAACAGGCATGCACATTAAGTGGTGGAGAGGCGCAAATGGTGGCGATAGGAAGATCTCTTCTCGCGAACCCTGAACTGCTGATATTAGATGAACCTACGCTGGGGCTGGCACCCATCGTCCGAAACCATTTGTCTAAAGCCTTAGGGGAAATCAAAGGCCATGGGGTTAGGATGCTCCTAGTTGAACAAAATGTTAAATGGAGTTTTGGCATATCTGGATATGTTTATGTTCTGAGAGAGGGGAAAATATCTAAATCCGGTTCATGCAGAGAGCTCAGGAGCGATGAGGAGATCAGAAGAGATTTCCTTGGAGTATGAGAAGATTGGAAGTGAAGCTTTTGAGATACGAGCATATGACTTAATAGTGATGCAATGTAATATTGAACAATCTGGGCAGATGCCGTCTTAGTCCCTTTGCGCCCAGCTTATGTGACCTCCGAGTAAGAATGAATTCTAATGAAAACCGTGAGATAGTTAAGAACAGATATAGATGGAAAGCCAGATATTCAACTACACGGTTGACAGATTCCAATTGAGGATTAGTTCAGAATGAAGAGTTTCGAATTTTTGCTGCCGACGAGAATAGTTTTTGGCAATGGTGTCATTGATAGAATTGGCGATGAAGCAAGGAAATTCGGCAAGCGTGCATTTATTGTAACAGACAAAGGTATCTTGCGAACGGGCCACATAAATAAGATTGAACGATTACTAAGACATGTCAACATTGAAATCAAAACCTTTTCGGGTATTGAACCCAACCCACGAGACAGTTCAGTCGAAAAAGGATCGAAACAGGCCAGAGAATTCAAAGCCGATATGCTCATAGGTATCGGTGGTGGCAGTGTCATCGACACTGCAAAGGCCATCGGCGTTATATTGCAGGAAGGGGGAAGAATTCAGGATTTCGAAGGACTTGATTTGATCAAGAAACCCATCACGCCACTGATCGCTGTTCCGACGACTGCTGGCACTGGAAGCGAAGTCACATTCTGGTCCGTTATAACTGATACCGAGAGAAAGTTGAAAATGAGTATTGGAAGCCCTCTAATTGCACCAAGAATAGCAATAGTCGATCCAATGTTGACGTTAACTTTGCCAAAAGAGATAACGGCCTTTACAGGAATTGATGCACTCGTACATTCAATCGAAGCATATACCGCACTGTTTTCCCAGCCAATTTCTGATCCTCTTGCACTTTCCGCTATAAGACTTATCGCTAACAATATTCGCAAAGCCTATGCAAATGGTAGGGATGATAAGGCTAGATATAACATGATGCTTGGCAGTATGCTGGCCGGAATAGCATTTGGAAACTCGGATGTTGCATCTGTACATTGTATGGGTGAGGCAATGGGCGGATTGTATGATACACCTCATGGCCTTGCGATGGCTGTGTGTTTGCCATACTGTGTCGAGTATAACATTATTTCGAGCCCGGAAAAATTCTCTGACATTGCAAGTGCATTTGGAGAAAACGTGAGAGGATTTTCTACTGTGGCAGCTGCAAAACAATGCGTAATTGCGATTAGGAATATTTTGAGGGATCTTAACATCCCAAGCGCCCGAAGCATCGGGCTCAGAAGAGAAGATTTGGAAAAATTAGCAGAATTGGCCGCCGCAAACGTATCTGTGGAAAGTAACCCGAGAATTTTGGATAAACAAGATTTTTTGACTATGTTTCAGAAAGCATATGACAATGAATAAACGGCCGTCCTATATTGTGTTTTATGGGTGACTCCGTTTTTCTTTTACCTTTTAAGTATATGTAGGGAAACCCTGCGATCTCCATTGTCGGAACCTTTTGTGAGCCGAGTGAAGGCCTGCTTAAAGCGAAGCAATCTCTAAGGACTTACAAAACCAACAAAATTGCTTCGTCACTTACATTCCTCGCTCTGACATTGCATTGTAATGCTTTTCATGAAACGATTTAGCAGTGTGTAAATTTTGATAACTTGGGACTTTTCAAGAAATACGTCTGGCATGCAATCGGTCCAGGTAAACCGTGATTCTTATAATCTTTTTCAACTGAGTTCAATTTAACACCTTTTTTGAATAGACAAACATGATCAGGTAGACGGAGGAGTAGCATTTATTTAACTTCATTTTTACGAAAGGAGATTGATAATGAAAGGGGTGGATATTTTTTCTTTACCAAGTGAATGGATTGATGATGAAACAAGGCAAATTGTTCAAACCTGTCGCAAAATGGTTGAGAAGGAAATATTTCCGGTTCGAACAGAACTTGATGAGGATTGGAAAGACCACAAGATTTATGAACCGTTGTTGAAAAAAATACAACTGGATTTTGGTTTCCAGCGTGCTCCTTGGCCGAAGGAAATTGGTGGGCTTGATTTGAACACGATCACTTACTGTTTGGTCCTTGAAGAACTTTGCAGAGGCGATTCAGGATTAGCCACGGCAGCGGACTGCGTTAACTGGAGCTTCCTGCCCATTTTAGCTCCTGATCCCAATCAGGATCTTATTGATAAATTTGCTCCTCAATTTTGTCAATCGGAAAAGCTTGAGATAGCATGTGCAGCGATTACTGACGAAAGAAGTGGTTCTGATGTCGAAAATATCGACGGAACACATGGTGAATATATAGCAACCACCGCTGAACTTGATGGAGACGAATGGGTAATAAATGGTCATAAGCTGTGGCCAACAAATTCTGGCGGTGTCGCTGACTTGTTCGCTGTTTTTTGCACGACTAATCCTGGTGTTCAGGATGATGATGCTTTTGCCATTATCTACGTTCCAGCTGACACACCCGGGGTCACTCAAGGTGGCCCTTACCAAAAGGCTGGAATGTCTGGTGATAAGAATGGCGATGTTTGGTTTGAAAATGTGAGAGTACCCAAGGAAAATCGGGCCCACCAGGAACCTGGGCTAGATGCGACTGCAGCCAGATTATTCATAAATGCAGGGAATATAGGTGCCTCAGCTCAAGCCATCGGAGTAATGAGAAACTGCTATGAATTGGTCAAAGAGTGGTGTGATATCCGAGTCGTTGGGGGGAAGGAATTGAAAGAGCATAGTATAACTGCTGGAATCTTGGCTGACATCGCGATGGCTATAGAGGTCTGCAGGTCCGACACCTATATGAAAGCACGGATGATAGACTATCCGGAGTTATACGGTATTGATCCTGCTGGAGTCGAATTTCTGGCGAAAACCAGAGCGAATAAGCTCTTTGTGACCGACCAGATGACCATCATGATTAACAAAGCAATGGATCTAATGGGTTCCTATGGCTATGCACGGGAGAGCGCAATCGAGAAGCACTGGAGGGATAGCAAAATTATTAGCCTTTGGATGGGGGGACGCAGTTTAGCGAAGTTGGATATTGCTCGCTATTTTTATGACTGCAAAACCTTTTAGTCAATTTATAGAAAACCTTGACCTTTGGGCAAAGTCAAAGTTCAGCGACTTTGCCATCTGATCAACTCGTTGGCTATCTCCAAGGCTGAGCTGTCTCTACAACAAAGCCGAGGAGAGCCAAATGAGTCGACTCAAGAATTATCGTAAATGGAAAGGTACTGCCTCATGTTGAAAGCATGAATCAAGCCCGATAGTTCCTTTTGGTGGCAAAGCGGATAGGAAGGAAGAGGTCCATTTAGTGGTGTATTACATCTCTGATAGTCGATATAGGCTGATTGGTTTCTGTTTCGGCACCAAGAATCTCCGATAAAAGAGGTTAGCAGAAAGACAATGGAAGCTAGATATGCCAATTAACCCACAAACTTTTGGGAGGAGCCGAGAGGAGTAGGCCATGCAATTAAAATTCAATCTCTCCCTGTGTACGGGTTGTAGGCTATGTCAACTTGCGTGTTCGGCTTACCACGAAAGAGTTTTCAATCCAGAAAAATCGAGGTTAAGACTAATCCATGAATATAGGTACAATGGAATCCATATTGATGCTAAGTGGTGTATATTATGTAAAAAGTGCGAAGATGCTTGCCCAGAGGGCGCAATTTCAAACAACCAAATATGGATGATTGTGGATGTTGAAAAATGTACCGGGTGTTATGCCTGTATCGAGATTTGTCCCATGAAGGTTATCGTCGTGGGAGAAGAGGGAAAAGTCCTTATATGTGATTTCTGTGAAGGATCACCTAGGTGCATTGAATGGTGCCCCAAAGGAGTGATTTCGTTGAAGGAGACGGCAATAGCAGGGGACGAGGCGGTAAAATGAACAGTTTCTTTGGCAAAATGCTGTTTGTGGACTTGTCGACCAAAAAAACAGAAATCAGAGACATTCCCACAGAATGGGTGGAGCTTTATACCGGGCAAAAGGGGCTTGGTACGCGTATCCTGATGGAGGATTTTCCAGTGAAGACGGATCCTTTATCGCCCGAAAACAGGATTGTTTTGAGCACATCTATAATGGCCGGGACCATTGTTTCAAGTTCTTCAAAACTCGCGATGGTCACAAAGTCGCCCCACACCAAGACAATCTCAGATGGTTCAGTGGGCGGGCACATCGGTGCTGAGCTCAAATATACAGGCTATGATGCCGTATTGATTACAGGAAAAAGTGATGAATTGTCCTATTTGTATATTGATCCTGATAAAGCGGAAATTAGACCTGCAAGCAATTTAAAAGGAATTGGGACTTTTGAAACAGAAACGAGACTCAAGGAAATGGTTGGCGATGGGCAGGTCAAGATTCTGTCGATAGGGCCTGCGGGAGAACATCTGGTGCCATTCTCTTGCGTTTGCTCTGAAAGATACCGCCAGCTTGGGCGCGGGGGAATTGGAGCTGTCATGGGGAGTAAAAACCTTAAAGCCATTGCTATTAGAGGCTGGCTGGACGTTCATGTCCCTGATATAGAAGAGTGTATGAAAGTCGTTACGGAGATTCATAGCAAAGGCGGAATTACTGATCCTGAAAATCCAATTTATGTAGAAGGCACCCCTTGCCTTGTTGCTCTAGCCCAGGAATCTGGATTGCTCCCAACCAGGAATTTTCAGAAAGGGACCTTTAGCGAAGCAGAGAAGATTTCATCTGATGTATTTACTAAGATCCGTCGCAATAAAAAAGCCTGTTTCTCTTGCACCATCGCCTGCGGGAATTATGTGAAGACAGGAAATGCTGAAGTCGAAGGCCCTGAATATGAAACCATTGCACTGTGCGGTGCGTGTATCGGGAACGGAGATCCTGATAAAATAGTACAATTCAACGCTACATGTGACGATCTTGGAATGGACACAATTTCAGCAGGCGGGACCATAGCCTTCATGATGGAAATGACGGAAAAGGGTATCCACGACTTCGGGATCCGTTTTGGAGAAACCGATAATGCTTTAAGACTGTTAAAGCAAATCGCTTTCCGTGAAGGGATGGGAGCTGAGGCAGCTTTGGGCACAAAGGCATTATCGGAAAAATGCGGCGGGAATTCTTTTGCCATGCAGATTAAGGGGCTGGAGCTTCCAGGCTATGATCCTAGAGGATCCTGGGGAATGGGCATTGCTTACGCTACCGCTCCCAGGGGAGGATGCCATATGAGTGCTTATCCCATTGAATATGAAGCATGGGGAGAGTTAGAGCCCTTTACATACAAGGATAAGGCGCAGCTTGTTGTCAAACTCCAGAATGCCCAATTTGCCAAATTTTCTATGGGTGTCTGTGATTTTTGGCCTATCGGAAGCGATACACTAGGAAGACTTTTTGAGATTACCTATGGCGGCAAATGGCCCAGGGAGCGTGTTAATAAAGTGGGTGAGAGGATTTTTAATCTTCAGAGGATGTTCAATGTTATGGCTGGTTTTACCCGAAAAGATGACAAACTTCCTGAAAGGCTGCATAAAGAAGTCCTGAAGGATGGCGCTCCCAAAGGCATTGTCATGCCAAAGGACGCTTTTGAAAAGGCAATGGACGAGTATTTTTCTTGTCGTTCTTGGGATGAGCAGGGAAGACCTACAATTGAGAAGCTGAAAGAATTGAATATAGAGAAAAAGCTTATTGATGAATATAAGAAGGCCCTGAACGGTTGATACCATTAGGGCCTGCTTCAGAGAAATTGATGAACGTAAAAGACCTTATTGATTTCTAAGTGTGTCTCTAGGCCCTTTGGTGGGTTTCGAAACTGAGTATGATATAGGATCTTGGAAAGAAAAATTCGGTAATTATTAACAATTTGCTGTTGATGCCTTTATTGGGGACAGTAAGTCCTGCGTGCAATAGAGCCGGCAAGCTCCTAAATGTGGCAAAAAAAATAGGACAGGCGGGTAGATTACGCCCAAGAGTATTCTAAGCAAGGAGGTTAATGCAATGACAAAAAGGACAGGAACCATGACAGAAAGGCAGCGATGGGATGCGTTGTTAAGGCGTGAAAAACCTGACCGAGTTCCAATTCTAATGTTTGACAATCCGGGTTTTTGCTGTGTTTATGCTGGATACGGCGTTGCTGAAACATACAACAGTCCGAAAATATCACTTGCTTCGCAACGGAAAGCCTGCAAAGATTTTGGCTGGGTGTGTACTCCCAATATGGGATACGCCAGCATGGGTGGGTGGGAATTCGGTGGTGAGATTAAGTGGCCGCTAGATGAATATTCTCAGGCACCGACGGTGGCTCGCTATCCTGCAGAGACGCCGGAAGAGGCTATGAAGCTGCAAATGCCTGATGTAAAAAATTCAGGGAGTATTCCTATAGTGATGGAGTTTAATAAATTAGCATTGCAGGAGCCATCCGATACTGATAACGAACCACTTAAGGCCATGTTCTATGTGGCTACGCCTTTTACGAATGCTAGCAATATTGTTGGTGCAGATAAATTTTGCAAATGGTTGTATAAAGCGCCCGAAGCTGCTCACCATTTGCTGAAACTTTCCACTGATTACGTAATTCAGATAGCACAATACTGGAAGGACACTTTCGGTACGGAGAATGTGCTGCCGGCTTGGTTCGATCCCACCTCGTCAAATCAAGTAATCTCACCCAAGCAGTTTGAACGATTCGACCTGCCCTATATCAAGGAAGTTCACGAAAAAGTGCTGAGCATGGGGTATAGACATATCTATGTACACATTTGTGGCGAACAGAATATGAATTTGCCCTTCTGGGCCCAGGTCCCTTTTGGCGACCCAGGCTTTCGTAGCTTTGGGCATGAGGTTGATCTTGAAAAAGCAGGTGAATATTTTCCTAATGATGTAATCGTAGGCAACGTGGAGCCTGCCATAATTCAGATTGGAACACCAGAGCAGGTTTATGAAGCTTGCAGGAAAAGTATTGAGAAAGGAAAAAAAGCTTCTGGGGGTTTTGCACTGGCTTGTGGATGTGACGGGCCTCCTAGGGCAGCTGCAGAAAATATGATGATGATGAGCAAGGCGGCCAACGATTTTGGCTGGTATGATTAGTACCGTTGGTGTAAAGCAACCATGACATATCGGGGTGGATCTTTAGGTCAAAATCGGTATCGCGAGCTGTGAGCGGTCTTTTTTTGATTCGGCTGAGGATAAGCCTCTCTTTCGAAATGGTCTTTGGCCCGAACTGAGAGGAAAAAGGTAATTTGTTTCACTAGGTTGCTGAAGAGTTGGAAAAAGATTTGCCTTCCAAATCAACTCTCAGTATTCAATCCCCTTTCTCGCCCTCGCGCCAGCGTAATAAGGATGCTTATTCTGCACAAACTCCGTCACATAATCAGCCGCCTCAATCAGTTCGGGGAACGCATTCCTCCCGGTCATGACAAGTTCGGTTTTCCCTTCGCATACCGCAACAAGGTCTAAAAGTTGCTTCTTATGGAGCAATCCAAACAGGACTGTATCCAATATTTCATCGCACACGAGCAGATGAGTCCCTTTTTGCGCCGCTTCTTGGGCGTACTGGAGTGACTTTGTGGCATGTTCATAATGGATTGTCCGTGGACCACTTGAGAGGATAAATGGGTGTTCGCCCGGGCACCAGTAATGTATTTGGGGGATCTTCTCGAATATCTTCACTTCACCAGACTGTCCCGATTTCAAAAACTGGACGAAGTCCACCTGCAGACCTGCACCTGCTGCCCGTACTGCCAGGCCGACGGCCCTAGTTGTTTTTCCAACACCCTGTCCAAAACAAAGGTGAACAAGGCCGAGCCCTTTATCCTCAACAAAGCCAGATCGTTCCTGTGGGTAATAGATGACGAGCTCCTTTCTGACGAGTTCACGAGTTTGTATCCATTGATATGGTACGTTGTCAACTTTTTCTTGTTCTTTTGCACAAAAGGTTCTTGACTTTCCATGGCAAATCTGCATTTTTTTTCAGCGGGTATTTTATTCATCAATGTGTCGGCATGAGTGCACACTTCTCATGCTGAGGATTGTTCAGGGGCAATAAGTTTGTTGGAAAAAGGCCTCATACAGGTCTACACCACTGAATCCAGCCATACTAATTTCGCTCCCATTGGGCTGGGACTCAGGGCGGCCGGGCACAAGTTTCGTACTCTCGTCACCTGCTTTGTCTCTCATGAACTTATGGATGGATGCCACTGCGGGGCCCGCCTCCTTGAGCCGAATCTGCTGATTGAACATCCCATGGTGTGTCGGCAAGGTCTCTCGGGAACTTATATGGGAGACAAAGCCCATGACGCATTTGAGAAGGCCAGACAGTCCATGCTCACAAGGGACTTTGATATTGTAGTGCTGAATGGGGTTCACAAGCTCCTGGAGAAGGCCATTGTGAGCCTTGAAGATCTTCTCAGGCTTTCGGAAGAAAAACCATCTGATGTAGAGCTTGTATTCTCTGGCATGAGATTGCCTTTGGAACTGATCGAGAAAGCCGATCTGGTTACAAAAATGGTCGTAAAACAGAAGCCAGGCGGTGACAAGAAGGAAAAGGTTTCTGAGGACCAGGGCGCCGTAGAAGTCATTACGGGTAATGGAAAGGGAAAAACCACCTATGCGCTTGGAAAAGCGATGCTTTCGGCGAGCATAGGGATTTCATCTTCCTTCCTTCAGGTCATAAAATCTCCAAAGCAGTATGGGGAAGTCATGGCCATAAAGAGACTGCCCAATTTTGAGATTAGGACCATGGGCCAGGGTT
>Ga0307445_10001012_pt1 | contig 15698 bp, 12 predicted proteins | sample SalMarSW160330MG_FD_202147 | JGI IMG/M metagenome (GOLD analysis project Ga0307445, IMG submission 202147) | Salt marsh sediment microbial communities from the Plum Island Ecosystem LTER, Massachusetts, United States - SW1603-30 | ecosystem: Environmental > Aquatic > Marine > Intertidal zone >...
TTTCCCCGGAATGAGCGAAAGGTCATATTCAACGATTTCTTTTCCTGTGTAGATATCAAAAACAAACACTTTATGCCTAGTGATATAGACCTCAACCGTTTTCTTCCGGTATTTAGACGGCAGCTGGTAGCCACAGGCATTTACCGAGATGCGGTCTTTCTCGTCGACATCCCTCGTATCTCTTCCGATAAGCGAGCCCTTCCTGAATATGGAGTTTCTGACCGGCCTGAGGTGCTCTCTTTCGTTTGCGATAAAGATGGCCGGTATCTTTTTGGTCGCTTGAGATATTTTTCCGTTTGCACGTCTTTTAAGCCACTCAAAAACTCCAGAGTTTGCTTCCTCTATGTTCTTAAAATCTCTAATGCTGAGGAAGTTACACTTTACGTATTTGACTACGTTTTCGATCTTGCCTTTAGTCTCAGGATCATCCTTCCGACAGACATACATCCCTATCTCCTGCTCTTCGATAAAGTATTTAAAATCATCCGTGTAGATGATGTCTCCCGCGTTCTCACTGACCACCATCAGCCGGTCTTGATCGATCACCAACTCCTCAGGTACCCCTCCAATATAGTCAAAGCAATCAAGCAGATGATCAATGACTTCCTTAGTCTTGAAGGGATGGTCCTGGAAAATAACATATTTATAACGGCTGGCCGAAAGGCCCGCGACAAAGATAAATAACTTAAGTCCACTGCGGCACCGGTGCTGGCCAAAATCAAGCTGCATTTGTTTCCCAAAGGGAAGTTCCGGCACTTTCGTATAGATCCGCAGTCTCTCATTGAGCCGCAGCTTATCTGTCTGGATAAGATAATTGATATAGTTCCGCAGGGTCTGTTCGTTTCCCCGCATAGTGCCATGGCTCTCTTCGAGATAATCATAGACAGCAGACATGTTGAGCTGCTTAAATTCGTTCTTCTCATAGACCTCCAGGATCTCTTTCTCATATTCCGACATCAACTTGTCGCGGAACATATGTTCCTGCCGGTAAGTTTTAAAATCCCTCTCGTCCATGCAGTAATACTTGATTACAGTCTTGGGATCCATTCCAAGTATCGTAGCAATATCTTTTTTACAATACCCCTGTCGCTTATACGTTTGAATCTGTTTGTACATTTTTTCTTGGATCATTTCCGCTCCTGTAGAGTTTTTTTCCCACTCTACAAGAGCTCCTTCAAAATGGGAATTCTATTTACCATCCTGATGGGATTTCTGTTTACCATTACCGTAGGATTTCTGTTTACCATTGCAGTAGGAATTCAGCTTACCATTTCCAATAATCCCTTCCGATCCCGGGGAACCTCCACTCCCACCGTTCCTATGCCTTTGAGAGTTATACTACGATGATAATCGCCGTTACGATGATTGCCATCACTATTCGTTCTCTCATAGGGCTGGCGGCCCAAGTGCTCTGTAAGTTCTTCTTTCATCATCTCATTCAGATAGTGACCTACGGCCTCCCGAATCTCAGAGCGAATCATTTTGAATATCCGCTCCGGGCGAAGCCGAATGGCCTTGCATACCTGCAAAAACTCTGGTACGCTAAGTTTGATTTTCATAGGCTCTTTCTCCTTTTAAAAGTAGGTTTTCGATCAATCCCTATTTTAAGGAAAAGAGCCTTTTTTTCTACTCCTTCACTATTTCACACAAAAAATTTTACACTACCGCGATTTGTCCTGAATTTATATGATATTTACTAGGAAATTCTATATTTAGCTACTTTTATTAAACCTTCCTCATCAGTCTTCTGTAGCCAAAACGAACCATCCCTGATAATAGCTCGCAAAGGAAATGAAACTTCACCAATTATTTGAACACTTCCCAAAAAATTTCCTTCAGGGTCAAAAACGTCAAAATATCTTGACTCCTCTTCTCTATTCTTTCTATAAGCCCAGACCAGAATATTTCCCTCCGAATCTACAATAATTTGTTTAAATGCTGGCTTAATCTTTGGAAATTCAGTATTTTTAACGATATTCTCGGGAGCACCTTGTTTTCGCACTCCCCCCTCTGAATATGTCATGCCACTGAAGAATGTTTCTTTATCCTTGTCTGTTACCTTTACTGGCTCGTACGAATTGGAGAAGGAAGAAACTTTCAGCCCTTCACTGTTGTAGATTTCTATCTCATACTTTTTCGGATACCCTATTACAATTCTACCCTCTGGGGATACATCCCAGTAGACTAATGGAGAAAATGGCTGGATGATGTTGGTTATCATCGTTTCAGTTCTCATATATTTATTATGCAAGACCTGTTGAGAATAGATTGTCTTTTTTTTCTTTAAATCAGGAGAATATAGTTCAATTAAACAGTCTTGAGGTTTATCAAGTTCTCTGAAATAAATCTTCTCTAACTCAATGACTATATCTCCATTTGGAAGCCCTCTCATTTTTTGTGGCATTCCATCGTTCAAAGAAAAAGCAATAGATTTGATGAAATCTCCACCCAGTGTTAATGAGCAAAAGCGTCTGTTCTCCATATCCCAGACAAACAATCGGTCATCTGTAATAGCTATTTGATAAGGCGTATTGAACTCTCCTGGGCCTTGACCTTCTCTTCCAATAGTTTTTATAAACTTTCCCAATGAATTAAATTTTTTAATATTGTGAGCTTTATAATCGCATATATAAACATATCCATCCTTATCGCATTTAATATCCGCTACATCCTCAAAGAAAGTATCTTCTGGTAAAGATTTCTCATCAATTGTCAATTCAGGGAGAAATCGAACTGTACCGCTTTTATATATTTCCCCAAGAGATTTTTCTTGTAATGGGGCTGAATACAAAAATGGAACCACAAGAAATAGAATAACTAGCCAATATTTTCTATTTGTCATTCTTTCCTCTCCTTCTTAAGATAATTGATTCTTTCTAGGGCCTCAGAATTAAAGAAAATTGTTTAACATATCTAATCTTTAAAATAATTCTTGGCCTAATTTTCAAATTGTCAACTAACGTAGCTATTATGCTTATTACTCAATGTTTTTGAAATATCTGGATTTCTTTCCAATATATTCGCAAGCTGTTTTAGATAAGCTAAGTAATAGGCTTTTGTTTTCTTGCAAACTAATTCTCGATTTGATAATTCTAAGTATCCATCTTTAGCAACGGTGGCAAAACAAATGTCACAAAAATTCAATGCCCAACAATTAAGACAGTTGCTATCATTTACTATTTTGAGAAATTTTTCCCACAGGGATTTTACTTTTTTATAATCAAAACCACTATCAATGTTCCCAATTGGAAAGAATGGATTCATTTTTTCACAAATGTGAAAGTTACCGTCACAAGAAACGAATAACTTCCTGAGACCTGGCATACACGGTCCATTGAGAACTGCTACACTTTTTGGTTTATTATAAATATTTCTATTGTAAAGATTTTCAAGAATCTGCCTAAAACTTGGATCTAAAATAGTACTGTATTCTTCTTTGTTCTTAATCAAACCTGAACTATATAACTGCCACAGTTTTTTTTCCTCATTTTTTTGATTTTTGTTAAAGCGGCAACTATTGAAAAAAACTGTATCCTTGCTATCTATATATCCAATCCGTAAAGAGACATCTTTTGTAAGATGATTTGTTAAGAAAAAATTATTTAACTCGATAAGATTTGTGCTAGGAGTTATAACACATATCAGAATTATATGTTTCCTATAATAATTCGAATCTATTTTTTTTATTTTTTCCAAAATAGTTTTAACTTGATTAAATGATCCTTTTCCATTTTTAAATGTTCTATATTTATCATGGTGGCTTTTGGGTCCATCAACGCTAATCTGGAGGTCGATCTTATTTTTTATTATAAACTCTATTGACATATCATTCAAAAGGATTCCATTAGTGCAAATTCTAATACCAAGTTTTTTTTTGCCTAATTTATATTTTATATGATTAGCACATTTTTTTAAAATATCAAATCTCAATAATGGTTCACCGCCAAAGAAAGAAATACTCCCTCGATCTGATTCTGCCCTCTCTATGTAGAATTCTATTGCTTTCCGAGCTGTTGCATAGCTCATAACGCGATTATTATGTATTCTTTGATATTTGTACTTGCCCGAATAAACACAGTATTTGCATCTAAGATTGCATTGTTGAGTTAGCTCAAGGCACATTTGTCCAATATTTTCTTTATTATAAGTATCTAATAAAGATTTTTCATCCATAGCTTCTTGTGAACCTCGTCTTTCAGGTCTTGAAGTAGAGAATACAAAATATTTTTTTTGCAGTTGTTGAATTATTTCATAATTCTCAGCAAATTCTGTTTTTTTTATTTTATTTTCTAATCTAGAAAATATTTCTTCCTTAGAAAAAGAACCCAAGAAGGGGATTATTTTAAAAATGATCGGATTCACTAATAATAGTCTATTGGTGTTAACATCGTAGATATAGGAGTTTTTTCTTGTTCTGAATTTTTTTATGAAAGGAGATTCTCTCTGCATGCAGTAAGTTTTTTTGATTCAGCTTATGATATTTTGTTTGTCAATTTTTTCAATTCTCTAAAAATGCCTTGTAACAAACAAATATTACTTAACACCACTAATTTTTTTTTTAATATATGCTATGCATCTTAAATTAAATTGCTTACGCTTTGCAGTTTTCTTTATAAACTTGGACATTCCAATACTCCCAAACAGAACTACTTGAGGACCTTATTCCCTCATCAGCACCCTGATCTACAGGATCGCACTTGCATCCGCCACTGCAGCTTCCACAGCTACAACTTAATGTCTCATTCCCAGGAATTGATTTTGCAAAGATGTTTTTTCCTACGATATCAATCATTATTACCTCCTATCATTAGTATCTCAGCAAAAAAAGGGAGCAATTAATATGCCAAATTGCATAGCTAAGCCACTTATTACTTGATGAATACTTCATTTCCCTGGAAACATATAAAAAGCATCCTTTTTTTCTTTGTAAATGTCGCAACGAAAATATAGACAGAAAAGTTACACATATTTTTTAAATTCATTCATTTTAAGGGCGTAAGAATCCCGTTATGAAACATTTGATACAAATGCAGATGCCTACATTAATCTTGGGCTAGTGTACAATAGAGTTCACAATTTCTCCATTGTAAGGCTATTTGAGAATTTTATAATCTTGAACAGCTCCTCAAATTTTGGTTTATTTATTTCTATTACGGACAGCCGTGACATAATTTTCTGGATTGTTACATATGTGTAATATTGTTACAAAAATTATATCTAACATTATTAGAACTCTATAATTAACAGAAAGATACAAAAATTTTCTGAAGATAACTGTTACATTTTATTTTTTTATTTATTTTAAATTTTTTCTAAAAAATTGAATTAAAATAGAGATGAAAAAAAACTATTATTATCAAAAAGTAGAATAGAGTAAGCAGTTATGATGTTAGTAGCACATTTAATTCACTGAAAATGAATACACTAAAACGATTTCTACCAAATATATGTTGAATTTTGATAAGGCCTCATTATGCAAACTAATGGCAAAATAAATAATTTTAATGGAGTTTATTAGATCATGATGTTTTGGCACAAATTTTGCTGATATATAAAAAAAAATGGAAAAGGTCCCTATAAAAAATAGCAAAATAACAGCCAGGAAAGAGAGTGATGGAAATGCAATACTATTTGATCATGAAAAAAACAGCATTTTTATTTTGGACCAAACTGGCCTATTTATATGGAATTTATGTGATGGGAATCATAACGTTAATAAAATTATTGAGAAGATCTCGATTTCATTTTCCGGTATTGACAAAATTTGTATAAATAAGAATCAACTAAACAATAAAATTGGCTTATTCTTGGGTGAATTAGAAAAACATGAAATGATAAATTTTATAGACAATTAACAAATATGAACAAAAAACCTTCAAAATTACCTAGCTATACATTAAATAATGTCTTTGCCTATATTACTGACGAATGCAATCTAAACTGCAGACACTGTTGGATAGATCCGAAATACACAACGAGATCGAAGAAGATTAATCCTTCAATTCAACAATACAAATCCTTTATAAATCAAGCTATTCCATTAGGATTGAAGTATATGAAAATAACAGGAGGGGAGCCTTTCATTCAAAAACAACAAGTATTGCAACTCATGAAATATTTAAAAAACAAAAAGATTAATTGTATTATTGAAAGCAATGGAACCCTTATTGATGAAGAAATAACAGAAGCAATATTAGAAACTGATACTTCAATTTCAATTAGCCTTGATGCAATGGATCAAAACTTGCATGATTTGTTGAGGGGGGATGGGGCTTACAAGAAAACAATGAAGGGAATCAAAATCTTGAAAGAAAATGATATTCCAATAGAAATAATAAGTGCCATCTACAAGAAAAATATTGATGAACTTGAAAATATTGTTGAATTTGTACTAACTTTGCCCAAGAAATCATTTCTTAAAATTAATCCTATTTCTAGTATGGGAAGAGCCAAAAAAATGGCACAAAATAATGAACTTTTAGGAATTGGAGATATGTTTGAGTTAATCAAGAAAGTTGATGAAAAAATATTGCCATATTTTAAAAATATTGTCATCGACCTTCCTCCTTCCTTTTTCCCCTTAAACTTGATAGCTATAAATTTGTGCAGTGGGGGAAAATGTAATTTTTTAAACCTATTAGGAATCCTAGCAAATGGAGATATCTCATTCTGTGGAATGGGGTATAGTTCTCGAAAACTAATTTTCGGAAATATAAAACAACTGAACTTAAAAAGCATCTTCGAAGAAAATAGACTTTTGAATTCTGTTAGAAAAAAAATTAGTCAGCACAAGTTTATGGGGATATGCAATAAATGTGTAATGAAATTTTCATGTAAAGGTGGATGTCGCGCAATTGCATACGATGCATATGATTCAATGCTTGCCCCATCTCCCTTGTGTGAACTTTTATATAAAGATGGATTATTCCCTAAAACTCGTTTAATCGAAAATAACTAAGGTAATGGTTTTGTATGTTAACGTAATAGAATTTAACTCTAAAAAGAAGGAGGTGAGGTGCGATTATGGCAAAAAAACCACTATTTGAGTTACCATTGCTTTTTAATCTAGATGGACCACGAAGTAGCAATTCTTGTATTCTTGGATATGATGTTGGCAACACTTGCGAATTAGGGAGAGGAGTCAATAATGAATGTTCTATAGGAGATTATGCAGGAAATCAACCGTGTCATCATGGATTTTTTCCTCCTCCACATTAATAAGTTTTCGTTTCAAAAGCTTGTTCAAATTGATAAAAGCAAAGGCAAATAGAAAGCCAAAAAGAATATTTAGAATAGTAACAAATACTATTAAAAAAAACATAGAGATAAGAATTTTTTTTTTATTCCCTACAAAAATGTTCATATGAAAAGAAGGCTGCATTATGATTCACCAATAAGCATATTTTGGAATATTACTAATTCGTGTAATCTAAGCTGTATACACTGCAGCGCATCAAGTAGTAATATTTCTGAGGATGAGCTTTCTTTAGAAGAAATCTTTTCTTTGATTGAACAATTTAAGGAGATGAAAGTTTTTAGGTTTATAATTACGGGGGGAGAACCTTTACTACACCCTAATTTTTTTGACATAATTAGCCGATTTGGAACATCTCAATACGTCAGTTTAAATACAAATGGGACATTAATAACAAAAGATATCGCAAATAAAATACATAAGAGCAATATTAAATTAATTAGCCTAAGTTTAGATGGAAGTAATCCTTCAATTAATGATTACATCAGAGGAAAGGGAACTTTTAAGAAAGCATTAGTTGGAATTAAAAATCTCTCGAAATTCAATATTTTTCCCAATATTATCTTTACTGTTATGAAACATAATTATAAAGATTTTCCAAATTTAGTAGAAATGGCTTACAAATTAAATCTTAGCATTTCCGCAAATAGATTATATCCAGTAGGACGAGCTTTTGAATATTTTGAGGAATTATCCGTTTCTTTCAAAGAACTCAAAGAATTTGAACTATGCTTATCTAGGCTTAGGAAAAAATTTAGAAATTTTAGTTTCGAATTCTCAAATATAATTGAAAAGTTTAAAAAATATAAAGTTGAATCTTCATTGCACAAAAATGAAAACCTTGAGAATTGTCTGCTCCCCTGTTCTGCTTCCATAGATCAATGTGCAATTTCCTCAGATGGGTGGATATCCCCATGTAATTATTTTTCTGATTTCAAGTGCGGGAATATTAGGTTCAAGAATTTCAAAGATATTTGGAAGAATTCACCTCAAATAAAAGAAGTAAGGAATCTAAAGAACATAAAAATTAAAGATATTGAGAACTGTAAAAATTGTGAATTCAATGAGATCTGTAATGGTGGATGTCGCGCAATGGCCTATATATTAAAAAAAGACCTAAAAGCACCAGACCCAAGTTGCGAATTTATAAAAAAAATATTAAAAGAAGAATATTATCAGTCACAATAATGTAGTATTTTTTTATAAACGTTTAAAGATTTGAAGATATCGCATGGAAACAATCTTCTTATTTATCGTTCTGCACTAATAAAAATACTATAAATATGTGCTGTAACAAATATATAATGCTCCTATGTGGTATTTAATTTTTAGCCTCTGTCATCATAAGTTAAATAAGAAATGACCAATCGCTTAGAATTGTTAGAAGTTGAACAAAAAAACAACCTAGGGCCAGTAAGCTAAATTGATAATATTGTTCAAAACATATCCGCTAAGGAAATCAGAATGAACAAATGGATGATTGTTATCATAATTCTTTCAATTAGTTATGCCTTATTCCTTCATAACGGAAAAAACCATGTAGAAATAATTGAAGAAGAAACGATAAAAATTCTGGGATTTAATACAATTCAAAATATAAAAAAAGATGTGTATAAATCAATAAAATTTATTGAAGACTTGTCTATAGGTAGAGAAGAAGGAGATGAAAAGTATATATTTCCAGCACCTCGCGATATTGATTCCGATTCTCAAGGGAATATATACGTATTAGACTTTATGGATAAGACAATTAAATCGTATTATCCGGACGGAAAATACCGCGAAAATATTTCAAGAGGAGGTCAAGGACCTGGAGAACTTCTGTTTCCAAATGTTTTTTGTATTGATAAACAAGATTACATTAACATACTAGATAGGTGGAAAATTGAAATTTTAGATAATAAGGGAATTTACATTAGAACTATTAAACTTGAGAATTATGCAGAGCAGATCTCAGAAAATAAAATTGGACAAATAGTTTTGGGATTTATGACAACTGTAAAAACAATTTCAAAAAGAGGAGAGCAGGTTTATAAAGTGGGAACCATCAATATAAAAGACGGAAGTATTAACAATATTTATTTCCAAAAACAACCCTGGGGATTAAATATTCAATCACAGGAAATATTTTTACGGTATCCTTATTTTGTGAGGTGGGCAACTAACTCAAAAGGAAATATTTATGTAGGTTCCGCCGACAAATATGAGATATTGGTCTTTACATCTGAGGGAGAACAGATATTCAAGTTTATAAAGGATTATGAATCCATTCCCGTGGAAACAGAAATAAGAAGAAAAGCCATAAATCTGATGAAAAAAGCAAAATTAGCAAATCTTGAAGAACGTAAAAAATATCTAAGATATTATCCAGTCTTTATGTCGATTTCTACAGATGAGCAAGATAGAGTGTGGGTAATGCGATATCTGCCTTATTATAAAGATAAACCAAGTAAAAGCCGTACATTTGATGTGTTTTCTTCAGAAGGTCAATATCTATTCACAACAAAGATAGATAAAAGAATTTATCCTCATAAATTAGTCTTTAAAAATGGATATGTTTATGCATTAGTGATAGATGAATCATACTATTCGAGAGCGGTTAGATTTAGGTTTGAGGAAGAATAATTCGCTATACAAAAGAATACAACTTTTGAGAATTATAATCCTCGTATTGAATAGCTGGACAAAATATGGCAAATATTCTTTTAATACATCCTGATAGCGGATATGAGAAAATTGGATTCTCCCTTACGCTAGGTACTTTAGGCGGCTCTTTAAAACAGAATGGACACAATGTTTCCTATATCCTTTTTGATTTGTATTGGAACAAATCTTGGCAACCTATTCATTCGCTTAAAAATATTGATTTGATCGGTATTACCGTATCATCAGGTGTTTTTGATTCAGCCATTGAAATTCTAAATGAAATAAGAAAAATAAAATCCAAGATTCCTATCATAGCAGGGGGAGCTCATGCTACTTTTGATCCGGAAAGCTTGATAACAAAAGGATTTGATGTATGTGTTCGAGGTGAAGGGGAACATACAATTATTGATATTGTTGAAGCCTTTGAAAAAAATATAGATTTAGAAGACAAACTAAAAATGATTGATGGAATTTCATATAAATCAATGGATGGAAAAATAAATCATAATAAAGACAGAGATATCATAAAAGACCTTGATCAAGTGCCATTTCCAGATTGGTATCAGGATGATTACAGAAGAATTTTACATGAGTTCAACTTTCCTGATTGGGATACAATAGAAAGAATTGTCTCATCTTCACTTTCGTTCGCTTTGATGATTGAATCTTCTCGAGGATGCCCATACAAATGCACTTTTTGTACTGCAAGGAAAATCAAAGGGGAAAAGTGGCGATCAAAATCTGCAGAAAGAATAATTGCAGAATTTATTCAGTTCAAAGAATTTTATAGTGAAGTAATTGGAAAAACTGATTCTCACAGAAAAATAATAGTTCAATTTTGTGATGACAATTTTTGTTTCGATAAACAAAGAGTGATACATTTTTGCAAAGAATTAATAAAATTGTCAAATAAAGATCGACCGCTTTGGTCAATTATGGCAAGAGCCAATCGAATTTCCGACTACCAAATACTTAAAAAAATGAAAAAATCTGGATGTGTTCGCATATTTATGGGTGCGGAATGTGGTTATTCACAAGGATTAAAAAAAATTAAAAAAGGTATCACCTTGAAAATGATAAATGATGCGATTAGCTCCATATTGCGAGTCAATTTCCCGATTCTTATTGTAAGTTGGATAATTGGGTTCCCTTGGGAAAATAGAAATAATGCATTAAGGACAATCTTATCTGCTTTAAAAATTACGCTTCAAAATCCAAACGCTATAATAACATCTATCTACACTTTCACTCCGCTTATTGGTTCTGATATCACAGATTCGCTTGGGTGTCATATCAAAGGGAAAAAATGGGGTGCCGAAAGATATGAATCTTGGGGATTTAGCCATCCAAAAATGTCTGATAAAGATCTTTTTGAATTACAAATGATTGCTCGATATTTTATATTCCTATTAAATCACCTATATTATGCACTGACAAACGACAAAGCATACGCTTTAAATATTATTAGAGCAAAAAAATTTTGCCGTGAAATTATTGCTAAGATTGAAGATGAAAAATTAATTTCACTATTCAAAGAAATTAATTCTTATTTTGCTAACGGTAAAAATAAGCAAAGAATTTCATCATATAATCTCAGAGAAAAAGTGACGGAATGGATAGGAATGTTGGAAACAGATTTAATTTAGCTCTTATTGAAAAAAGCTGAATTATAAAAAAACTATAAAATAAATTCCTGGGAGTCCCACCCAAAAACTGGTCCAGCCAAAAATATAGTTTCCTGGCTTTGAATTTAGAAAAGGAGAAGGAAACAAATATATTGTTGTGTACAAGAATCAAGATTTGCATATATTAGACGAGATAAGTCTTAAAATTATGGAGGTTATTAAATATAAACCATTGTCTGTAAATGAAATTTATCAAGAGATAAATAATGATAGATATCGAATATTATCAATCAAGGAAATAATTCTAATATTGACGAAGCTCATAAATTTGCAGCCTCTTCCATTGATAAAATTCCGCATAAGTAATGATATGAGAAATGTTTATAGACAATAATTAGAGTCGTTTTAAGCTTAGTGATATATGTTTTCATTTTCCGCTTGACAAATCCCTGAGAAGTTCCTATATTCTACATGGTGAACAAAATGGTGAACAAACTCAGGAAAAAACTGACAGAAAAACAGGAACAGATTCTGGAGGCTCTCGAAGGGTTTATCCTCGAGCATGGCTATTCGCCCACGATCCGCCAACTGGGCAAGCTGGTCAAGATCGCCAGCCCGTCGGCGGTGTACAAGCATATCTTAAGCCTGGAGAAAAAGGGTTACCTGGAGAGAGTGGGAGGAGAGGTGAATCTCACAGGCTCTCCGTCTCCGACAGAGGCGCTGACCAAGGTGCCGCTTGTGGGGCTTGTCCCGGCCGGTGATCCGAGGGAAGTGTTCGATGCATCGACTGGGGCGGTGGATGTCCCCGACTGGATGGTCGGCCGCCGCAAGGGCAACATCTTCTGCATCTCGGTCGACGGGAAGAGCATGGTGGATGCCTACATCGATGACGGCGACCGGGTGCTGGTGGAACGGACCAACACGGCCAGCTCGGGTGAGATGGTGGTGGCCATGCTGGATGACGGTTCGGTGACGCTCAAACGCCTGAGGATAGATAACGGTGACATCTCCCTCGTTCCCGAAAATCCAGAGTTTCACCCGATCCCGGTCAAAGAACTCAAGGTCCTGGGACGGGTGATCGGGGTGCTCCGGAAGTATTGACCAACCTTAAAACGGGCCTGGATTATTCACGAACCAAGATTGCTGTAGTGACAAAGAAGTGGCCTGTGAAGCTGTAGTAAACTACCGCGAACAGGCTACAATGAAGTCAATGCAGTAAGATTGGTTCGCCCGAAGGGTAAAATATGAATAATTCAGGAAAAGGTGATGAAATGAAACGTAGGTGCATTGTCCACATCGATATCGATGCTTTTTTTGCAGCGGTCGAGGTGCTGCTCAACCCCGCACTCAAGGGAAAACCTGTGATCGTGGGCGGGCTTCCCCACGAGCGGGGTGTGGCGTCCACGGCTTCCTATGAGGCGCGGAAGTACGGTGTCCACTCGGGCATGCCCCTGCGGAAGGCCTACCAGCTCTGTCCCCAGGGGATATTCGTCAGGGGAAACTACCATATCTACAGCGCTTTTTCCAAAAGACTTTTCCGGGTTCTCCACCAGTACACCCCGGATGTGGAGGAGGCCTCCCTGGACGAGGCCTATCTTGACTTGACCCGGTGCCGGCCCCTGTATTCCTCCTTTTCCCGCACCGTCCAGGAGATCAAACACCGGGCGGAAAAGGAGCTGGGGATAACGGTTTCGGTCGGGGTGGGACCGAACAAGCTTATGGCCAAGCTGGCCACCAACAAGGCCAAGCCGGGAGGCCTGTTCGAGGTCATGCCAGGTGAGGAGGGAGCGTTCCTGAAAAGCCTGGACATATCCACACTCCCCGGGATAGGGCCCAAAACCCAGGTCGTCCTCCGGATGCTCAACATCCACAAGATCGGCGACCTGTGGGGACTGCCGCGGTCCACCCTGCACTCCCTTTTCGGGCTGAACGGGGACGAGCTTTACCTGCAGTCGCGGGGGGTGGACAGCCGGCCCCTTGCCCGGGCCGCCATTCCCAAGTCTGTGTCCCGGGAGACCACTTTTTTGGAAGACATCTGGGACAAACGCCTGCTTCTGGCTCACCTGGCCTATCTCTGCGACCGGCTGACCCTTCCTTTGCGCAAAGACCGCCTTTATGCCCACATCATCGAAGTCAAGGTCCGGTACTCGGACTTCAAGACCGAAGCAAAAAGACGCCTCCTGATTTCCCCCCTCCAGGAGATGGGCCGGATATTCCCGATCGCCAAGGAGCTTTTTCATGAGCTTTTTGCCGGATCCCGTCTTTCCCTGCGGCTGGTCGGGGTAAAGGCCTCCGACCTTGTCCGGGCCAGGCCTCTCTCGCTTTTCGAGCCCTATTCGGAGCGGTATGCGCGGTTGGGCCAGGCTGTGGACCAGGTGAGGGAAAAATACGGGTTCGGGTCGCTGCTGACGGTCCGGGAGAAGATGCTGGGAAGCCTGTACAATTTCGAGAGGGACCGGGGTTTTGTCCTGAAAACCGCCTCTCTGACGAAATGAGAAGCAGGGAACGAAACCAGTTGCTATATAGGTCATCGGGAAGGGATGAAGCGACCATTGAAGATTTAGCCTTCATGAGCCGCTCTTCGAGGGGATCTGACGGAGTCAGACGGTGAGGATGTATTGAGCACGACTATACTAAAGCATAAGAGATCCGGGCAGGCAGGGGAACAGAGGCTAGAGTGGTAAGATTGGGAGTTAACGGGCGGAGTTCCGGAGCCGCCGAGAAGAGCGGTGAGGGAATGGCGTGAAAAATCTGAAGGAAGCAAATCCCTAGCTGATGGCCTTAATTGTCTTGGAGGAAAGATCCTTGAAGGAATTGCAACCGGAATGGAAAGGATAGGCTGAGATGTTCGTGCCGCTGAGGGTGCATTCGGTTTACAGCAAGGGACGGAGCGGGATCACGCTGCAGGAACTGGGCTCCTGGGTCGTGCAGAAAAAGCTCCCGGCTGCCGCCCTCAGCGACGTCGCCAACATCTACGGATGGGCCAAATGGAAAAGGATGGCCCTGTCTGCTGGAATTTCCCCCTTGTTTGGCTGTGAGGTAGAGATCGCAGAGAGACGGTTTCTCTTTCTGGTCAAGACCAGGGAGGGATACTGGAACCTGATGGAGATCCTCAACCACAAGGAGATAAGGGGAACAGAGGGGTTGGTCGTTATCCTGCTCCCCCAGCCCAAGGAGGGTGATCCCTTCGAGAATGCCGGACCTCTTGAGGTCCTTCTCCGCCAGCGGGAAGACCTGTATATCGGGGCCGATTTTTTTAATATCCCAAAAGCCCGCGAATGGGCCGAGAGGCATGACCTCCCGCTGGTGTGGGCCAACCCTCTGAAGTTTGTCAAAAATCCCGAAAAACTCATCCTCCTCCATTCTATCCAGAAAAAGATCCCTTACCCACCGGAAAGAGACAAGTGGAAGGATAGGGTTCGCCTTTTTGGCCCGGCCCAGGAAAGCTTTGCCCTCAAGAAATTCGGCGCAGAGGTGAAGCCCTTTTTCGAAAGAACATTCGAAGTGGCGGAAAAGTGCACGTTTCCTTTTGCGGACATCGTCCCGTCTCTTCCCGATGACCTCTTTTCCACTCCTTTGAGAGAGGTGGTGATGGAGAAGGTGAGGCGGTTGAAAAATCTCAGCTGGAAGGAGCGGCAGCGGGTCCAGATGGAACTCGGTGTGGTCGAGCAGTCGGGCTTTGCGCCTTACTTTCTCGTTGTCTACGATGTGGTGCAGTTTGCCCGCCGCAACGGGATCCTCCACAATCTCAAAGGCTCGGGGGCTTCGTCGTTTTTGGCCTATCTGCTGGGAATTTCCCACATCAGCCCGATCACCTTTGACCTCTACTTTGCGCGGTTCCTGAACAGCGGACGGCCGGACCCCCCGGACTTTGACCTGGACTTCGATTCCCGCCGGCGGGACGAGGTGCTGACCTATGTCCTGGAAAAGTACGGAAAGGGCCGCACCGGGGCGGCCTTTGTGTGCAGTGTCAAAAATTTCCGGGCCCGCTCGGCCTTGTACGAGACGGCCCGGGCCTTCGGGCTTCCTCCTGAAGAGTCCCGGTCTTTAAGCAAAAAGGCGCCCTATTTTGCCGAGCCTGATTTTTTGAAAAAGGAGAGACCCCTTCCCGAGTATCGGGAGATATGGCAGGCCGCCTCTGACCTGAGCTCTGTCTACAGCGAGAATTCCCT
>Ga0307445_10001015_pt1 | contig 15665 bp, 17 predicted proteins | sample SalMarSW160330MG_FD_202147 | JGI IMG/M metagenome (GOLD analysis project Ga0307445, IMG submission 202147) | Salt marsh sediment microbial communities from the Plum Island Ecosystem LTER, Massachusetts, United States - SW1603-30 | ecosystem: Environmental > Aquatic > Marine > Intertidal zone >...
AGGTTAAAACAATTAAAAAATAGACCATAACCACTCCTGAATAGACTTTGGTAATCACCCCTTTTGGGTTATAATAGAGGGTATGGCATCCCAGGTCTTCTACCGCAAATGGCGCCCCCAGCTCCTCGCCGAGGTCGTCGGGCAGGAGCACGTCACCCAGACCCTCCTCAACGCCCTCAAAAAAGAGCGCGTCTCCCACGCCTATCTCTTCTGCGGCCCGCGCGGCACCGGTAAGACCTCCACTGCCCGCAACCTGGCCAAGGCCATCAACTGCCTCACGGGCGGCCAGGGCGAGCCGTGCAACCAGTGCGATATGTGCCTGTCTATCACCGAGGGGCGGGCGCTGGACGTCATCGAGGTAGACGCCGCCAGCAACCGCGGCATCGACGAAATCCGCGACCTGCGCGAGAAGGTGAACTACTCGCCCAACCAGGCGCGCCGCAAGGTCTACATCATCGACGAAGTCCACATGCTCACCAAGGAGGCCGCCAACGCCCTCCTCAAGACCCTGGAAGAGCCGCCGCCCCACGTCATCTTTATCCTGGCCACCACCGAGGCCCACAAGCTCCTGCCCACCATCCTGTCGCGCTGCCAGCGCTTCGACTTCCACCGCCTCACCCAGAAAGACGTCATCGCCAAGCTGTCGCGCATCTCCGGGAGCGAGGGCATCACCATCGAGGACGAGGCCCTGCGGCTCATCGCCCGCGCCGCCACCGGCAGCCTGCGCGACGCCGAGAACCTCCTCCAGCAGATGATGACTTATTACGGCAACGAAATCAGCCTCAAGCAGGCGCAGGCCCTGCTGGGCATCTCCGGCGACGAGCGCGCCCGCGAGCTGGCTGCCCACATCGTGGCCGGGGACACCGCCGCCGGCATCGCCACCATCAACGGCGTCAACAGCGACGGGCTCGACCTGCGCCAGTTCAACCGAGACCTGGTCGAGTACCTCCGGCTCTTACTCCTCGTCAAGACCGGCTCGGCCGCCTCGCTGGAGCTTACCGCCGAGGACGTCAAGGAGCTTAAGGAGCTGGCCGATAAGGCCACGCTCAGCCGCATCCTTAAAGCCGTCAAGACCTTCGGCCAGCTCGACCTGGGGCTGGATAACTACGCCACCCTGCCCCTGGAGCTGGCCCTGGTGGACAGCACCCTACCGGAGGCGGAGGAGAAGCCCGCGCCCACCCGGCGCGCCGCCCCGGCGCCCCCCGCCGCCAACCCGGCCCCCAGGACAGCGGCAGCGCCGCCCCCCGAAGCCAAAACCGAGCCCGCGCCGCCACCCCCGGTGAATAAACCCGCCGAGACCGCCAATCCCGCTCCGGCGGTGGAGAAACCGGCCCCGGCGACCGATAATCCGGCGCCGCCGCCCGCCGCAGCCCCCGCCAGCCCCCTGGCCGCCGGCGACGCCATCGAGCAATTGCAGCAGCAGTGGAGCAAGATTATCAACGATGCCCCCGACGGCCTGGGCAAGACCCCCGCCGCCGCCCTGCTGCGGAGCGCCCGGCCCACCAAGCTGGAAGGCGATACCATTACCATCGCCTTCAGGTATTCCTACCACAAGGAGAAGATGGACGGCATCGAGAACCAGAAGACCGCCGATAAAATCGTCAGCAGCTTTCTGGGACGCCCCTGCAAGGTGCGCTGTGTCTTTGAGCACGAGAACAACCACCTGGTCAAGGCGGCGCTGGAGAGGGGCGCCCAGTACGATAACGGGGAGGAAAAATGAATAAATTTATGATGCAGCAGGCCCAGAAGCTCCAGGCGCAGCTGGCCAAGGCCCAGGAAGAGCTGGCCAGCCTCACCGTCGAGGCTAGCTCCGGCGGCGGCGCCGTTACCGTAACCATGAACGGCCAGCAGCAGATACAGGCCGTGAAAATCTCGCCGGAGGTGGTCGACCCGGAGGACGTGGAGATGCTCCAGGACATGGTGTTCACCGCCGTCCGCGAGGCCCAGGCCAAGGCGCAGGAAGCCGCCACCCAGAAAATGGGCGGGCTTACCGGCGGGCTGAAAATACCCGGTTTGACGTAGGAGCCGCCTTTGAAAAACGACCCTACTCCCGCCAGCGACGCCATCGGCAGACTCGTCCAGGAGTTCGCCAGGCTCCCCGGCATCGGGCCCAAGAGCGCCCAGCGCATCACCTTCCACCTGCTGCGCTCGCCGGAGGAAAGCGCCCGCACGCTGGCCGAGGCGCTCCTCAACCTCAAGCAGAAAATCACCCTCTGCTCCACCTGCTGCAACGTCACCGAGGCCGACCCCTGCACCATCTGCCGCAACCCCCAGCGCGATAGCTCGCAGGTCTGCATCGTCGAGCAGCCGCAGGACATCCTGGCGCTGGAGCATACCGGCGCCTACCGGGGGCAGTACCACGTCCTCCACGGGGCCATCTCGCCCACCGAGGGCGTCGGCGTCGACGATATCCGCATCCGCGAGCTGATGGCCCGCCTCCAGGACGGCTCTGTAAGCGAGGTCATTCTGGCCACCAACACCAATTTGGAGGGCGAGCAGACGGCCATGTACCTGAGCCGCGTCATCGCGCCGCTGGGGATTAAGGTCACCCGTTTGGCGCGGGGGCTGCCCTTCGGCACCGAGCTGGAGTACGCCGACGACATGACCCTGACGCGGGCGCTGGAAGGACGGAGCGAATTTTAGGCCGTATGCTATAATACAGTTAGTATGAAACGGCCGGAGCAGACGATGAAAACATTCACGGCTTACGTTGAACTGGATACGGAAACGGGTCTTTACATCGGCATAATTCCGGGGATTCCGGGGGCGCATACGCAGGCGGCCACACTGGACGAACTGCGACAGAACCTTAAAGAAGTGCTGGAACTCTGCCTTAAAGAGCACGGAGGCCCCGGCGAAAACTTGCCCAAGTTCGTGGGCTTGCAGCAAATCGAGGTCGCCGCATGACACGCCTCCCCATTGTCAACTTCAAGACAATGGAAAAGGTGCTTTTCATCCAATAACCATGTCTGACCCACATAATCATCAGAGCCAGAGTCCGGTGCTTTCAGACCGGGGGCGCTGGGAGGACTACACGCCGTTCCGGGATATTTACCGGGGAATTACCCTGGAAGCGGAAGACCTGCTCCTGCTGGAATCGTTCCAGGTAGCCTACCTCCCCGGCTACACGCCGGAACGGGAGCTGGCCGCCGTCCTCCACGCTTACCCTGCCATCAGGAATTTTATGGTCAAGAAATGCCCGTCGGTAACGGGTTATGTCCGGCGAATCACCCGGCAATACGAGCCGACCGGGGACGAAAAGGAGCTGGCCAAATGCGCCGACAGGCTCGTCTGGGCTGTTGCCGACCTGATTATCTTTAATAAGTGCCCGGAGGCCTACGACCAGCTGGCTTTCCACGGCTGGGACTTCCGGGAAGTGACCATTATCACGCCGCTGGAAGGCAAGGTCGTCATTGACGGCGGCGCCGGCACCGGCCGGGTAGCGCTGGAGGGCGCCCGGACGGCCCGCCAGGTCTACGCCGTGGAGCCGGTCGCCCGCCTGCGGCAGTTTATCCGCGACAAAGCCAAAGAAGCCTACCTGGATAACGTCTACGTCACCGACGGGTTCTTGCACGCCATACCGCTGCCGGATAGCTTCGCCGACGTGCTGATAACCTCCCACGCCCTGGGCTGGCAGCTGGATAAAGAGCTGCGGGAGTTCGAGCGGGTGGTGAAAAAGGGCGGCTTCATCATCCACTGCCCTGGCACGGCGGAAGCCCCCGGCGAGCAGGCCCAGCACTACCGGCTGATATCGGCCAACTGGGGCTACGAAAGCTCCCGCTACGAGGAGACGGACGGGTGGAAAAGGAAGTACTGGAAGCAGGTCTGACGAGGGGGTAAAGAGGTTGCGCCCCCCGCCGGCTCTCCCCTATACTTGAGATACCCCGGATTACCCCGCAGCGAGGTCTAAACCATGACGATGAACTACGGCGGCTACGAAGATAACCCCCACGTCGCCGAATATTACGACGCTACTTACCAGGAGCGCCGCTCGCAGGACATCGCCTTCTTCGTCGAGTACGCCCGGCAGGCCGGCGGCTCCACGCTGGAGCTGGGCTGCGGCACCGGCCGCGTCCTCATCCCCACCGCCGCCGTGGGCTGCCGGATTACCGGGCTGGACATCTCGTCTTACATGCTGGATAAGTGCCGCGCCAAGCTGGCCGGAGAGCCGGAGGAAGTCCGGGAGCGCGTCCGGCTGGTTCAGGCCAGCATGACCGATTTCGCCACCGGCGAGAAGTACGCCCTGATTACGATACCCTTCCGCCCCTTCCAGCACCTGGTTACCGTGGCCGAGCAGCGGGCCTGCCTGGCCTGCATCCGCCGGCACCTGGCGCCGGGCGGGCGCTGCATCATCGACGTTTTTAACCCCAGATTCGACATGCTCACCCCCAATCCCGACCTCTTGCAGGAGCGGGAAGACCTGCCGGAAACGCAGTTCCCCGACGGCCGGAAGGTGCGGCGCGCCGGCCGCCTGGCGGGCTTCCACCGCGAGCGGCAGTACAACGACGTCGAGCTGATATATTACGTTACCCACCCCGACGGTAAGACCGAGCGGATTGTCCAGGCCTTCCCGATGCGCTACTATTTCCGGTACGAGATGGAGCACCTCTTTGAGCTCAGCGGGTTCCGGGTGACCGAATTATTCGGGGACTTTGATAAATCGGCCTACAGCGGCGACTCGCCGGAGATGATATTCGTCGCCGAAAAGACGGACTGACATGCCCGAGCCGCGCAGCTATCAGACCGAAGCCATCGTCATCCGCAAGACCAAGCTGGGCGAGGCCGATACCATCCTCACCTTTTTCACCCCCGGCCTGGGCAAAATCCAGGGTTTCGCCAAAAGCCTGCGCAAGCCCAAAAGCAAGCTGGCCGGCCACCTGGAGCTATTGACCCACAGCCAGGTATCGTTCGCCCGCGGCCGGAACCTGGATACCATCACCGGCAGCCAGACGATAGAGAGCTTCCTGCCGCTTAAGAGCGACCTCTTCCTCACCTCCTGCGGGCTATACGTGGCCGAGCTTACCAACCAGTTCACCGCCGAGCACCAGGAAAGCCTGCCTATCTATGAGCTGGCGCTGGCGACCCTCCACCGGCTCGTTGAGGAGGACAACCCGGAGCTCGTGCTGCGCTTTTTCGAGCTGCACCTCCTGGAGAGCGCCGGCTACCGCCCCCAGCTGCGCCACTGCGTCGCCTGCCACCAGGAGCTGGCGCCGGTTGCCAACTATTTCAGCCCGTCCGCCGGCGGCCTGCTCTGCCCGGCCTGCGCGCCCGCCCAGCCCTTCGCCCGGGGGGTCTCGGGCAACGCCCAGAAAGTCCTGCGCCTCCTCCAGGGCGGGGACTTCGCCCCGGCGGCGCGCCTCAAGCTGGATGCGGAACTCGCCGGCGAGATTGAGGACATCCTCGGCGACTACATCAAGCACCTCCTGGAGCGGGAGGTCAAGTCCGCCGCCTGGCTGGAGACCCTCAAGGAGCAGAGGACCGGCTTCCGACCCTAGCGACTCTGGCGACCCCGCCTATGCTAAAGCTTCGGCGGGTAAACTGCCCTCGGCTCATCCACGGCTTAGCCCGTAGTTTCCTGCCCTCACCCCTTAATGTCATACCCCCCTTTACCATAACCCACACATCACCTATAATAAAAAGACCATATTAGCATTTTCGCTCGAAGCAGGTTTAAAAAACATGCCATCCAGATTAGACGACATCAACGAGCAGCGCCGGCAGAAACTCCAGCGACTGCGGGCGCGCGGCATCAACCCCTACCCCAACCGCTTTGCGCTTACGCATACTACCAAAGAGGCCGTGGAATTACTTGTAAAACACGAAGCCAGCGGGAAGGTCAATACATCAAAAGAAATTTCAGCCAGAGACCTTCAGGACGATAATCCTCTGGTAAGTGTTGCCGGACGTATTACCGCCCGCCGTAAAATGGGCAAAATTTCTTTCCTCGATTTGCGCGATAGTTCCGGCAAAATCCAGTTACTCATGGGTGATTTACTCGGTGATACACAAATCGAGCTGCTCAAAGATATTGATACCGGCGATATTATCGGTGTAACCGGACGTATTTTCCGTACCAAAACTCAAGAACCGACCGTAGCTGTTAGCGAGCTCACCCTGCTGTCCAAGTCGCTCCAGCCCCTGCCGGAGAAGTGGCACGGCCTCAGCGATACCGAGATACGCTACCGCCAGCGATATTTAGACCTCATCGCCAACGCCGGGGTCAAAGAGATTTTCCGGGTGCGCAGCCAGGTTATCAGCGCCATCCGCCGTTTTCTGGACGAGCGCGGCTTCATCGAGGTGGAGACGCCCGTCTTCCAGTCCTCCGCCGGGGGGGCGCTGGCGGCGCCCTTCGTCACCCGCCACAACGCCTTGGATAGCGATTTCTACCTGCGCATCGCCCTGGAGCTGCACCTGAAAAGGCTCGTCGTCGGCGGGTTCGACAAGGTCTACGAAATCGGCCGCGTCTTCCGCAACGAGGGCATCTCCACCACGCACTCGCCGGAGTACACCCTGCTAGAGAGCTACCAGGCCTACGCCGACTATACCGACGTCATGAAGATGACCGAGGCGATGGTCGCACAGGTGGCCCAGGACGTGCTCGGCAGCACCGTCGTTACCTACGGCGACGACAAAATCGACCTCAAGACGCCCTGGGCGCGCATCACCCTGCGCGACGCCGTCAAGAAATACAGCGGCATAGATTATGTCAAATATCCTACCGCCGCCGGCCTGCGCGAGAAGATGCGCACCGAGAAACTGGAGGCCGACCCCAACAAGAACTGGGCCAAGCTCGTCGACGAGCTTTACAAGACCTGCGTCCGCCCCAAGCTCATCCAGCCCACCATCATCTACGACTACCCCGAATCGATGTCGCCGCTGGCCAAGAACAAGCCCGACCGGGAGCGCGTCGTCGAGCGGTTCCAGGCGGTGGCCGGGGGGCTGGAAATCGCCAACGCGTATTCCGAGCTCAACGACCCCCTGGAGCAGCGCGAGCGCTTTGAGGAGCAGATGAAAGACCGCCACGGCGACGACGACGAACAGTGGACGATTGACGAGGACTACCTCACCGCCCTGGAGTACGGCATGCCCCCCGCCGGCGGCCTGGGCGTGGGCATCGACCGGCTGGTAATGCTCCTTACCAACCAGGCGTCCATCCGCGAGGTAATACTCTTCCCGCAGCTGAGGGAGAAGGACTAAAAGGGAATCTGAGAGGGGGATACAGGGGGTGAGGTAGACATAGATTATGCTTGACATTAAATACATCCGGGAAAACCCGGACGAAGTGCGCCGGGCGATTGAAAACCGCCACGACAGCGCCCCCATTGACGAAATCTTAAAGCTGGACGCCGAGCGCCGCCAGCAAGTCGGCGAGCTGGACAGCCTCCGCCAGCAGCGCAAGGAGGTCTCCAAGGAGCGCGAGAAGGCCCAGGAGCGCGGCCGCGCCCTCCGCGCCGAGATACAGGCCAAGGAAGAAGAAGTCCGCCGGCTGGACGAGCGCCTTAACGACCTGCTCTTACAGGTGCCCAATATCCCCCGTCCCGACGTGCCCCCCGGCGCCGGCGAGGAAGATAACCCCGTTATCCGCACCTGGGGCGAGCCGAAGACCTTCGACTTTACGCCCGCCCCCCACTGGCAGCTCGGCGAAGACCTGGGCATCATCGATTTTGAGCGCGGCGTCAAGATATCCGGCAGCCGCTTCTACATCCTGCGCGGGGCCGGGGCCAGATTACAGCGGGCCCTCATCGCCTTCATGCTGGACCTGCACACCCGCCAGCACGGCTATAAGGAAATCTACCCGCCCTTCGTCGTCAAGCAAGAGTGTATGGTCGGCTCGGGGCAGCTGCCCAAGTTCATCGACAACATCTACCACGACGTCGAGGACGACCTCTGGCTGGTGGGCACCGCCGAGATACCGCTCACCAACCTCCACCGCGACGAGATTTTAAGCCCGGACGACCTGCCCATCCACTACGCCGCCTATACCGCCTGCTTCCGGCGCGAGAAGATGTCCGCCGGCAAGGACACGCGCGGCATCAAGCGGGGGCACCAGTTCGACAAGGTGGAGCTTTACAAGTTCACCACGCCGGAGACCTCCGACGCCGAGCTAGAGGAACTTCTGGCCAACGCCGAGGCGGTCTGCCAGAAGCTGGAATTGCCCTACCGCATCGTCCAGCTCTGCACCGGCGACCTGGGCTTTACCGCCGTCAAGAGCTACGACATCGATGTCTGGGCGCCCGGCTGCCAGGAGTGGCTGGAGGTAAGCTCCTGCTCCAACTGCGGCGACTTCCAGGCCCGCCGCACCAACGTGCGTTACCGCCCCGCCGCCGACGCCCGCCCCCAGTTCGTCCACACGCTCAACGGCTCCGGGCTGGCCCTGCCGCGGGTGATGATTGCCGTCATGGAGAACTACCAGCAGGCCGACGGCTCCATCACCGTGCCGGAGGTTTTGCAGGAGTTTGTGGGGGCGAAGGTAATTAAAAAAAATAAAGCGGCTTAGGCCGGAGATACTACCCCTACTCCTCCACAATCCTCACCTGGCTCAGCCAGGTAAAGCCCATCGGGGAGAGTTTGTAGCCCTGCACGCGGGGCTTGACCAAATAGTAGTTCTGCCCGAACCACAGCGGCATGACGGCGGCATCGTCCAGCAGCATTTGCTCCGCCTGCTGGTACAGCTCCAGGCTCAGGTCGGTATCGGCCTCGGTGGCGGCATCGTCCAGCAGGGCGTCCAGGGCGGAGTTTGAGTAGCCGCCGTAGTTATAATCGGAGCCGGTGCGGAAGAGGACATCCAGAAAATCATGCGGGTGGGGGTAGTCGGCTATCCAGCCGCTGTCGTAAAGCTCGTCCAGCTCTTCGCGCAGGTGGTAGAGGAAGCGCTCCGGCTCAATCTGGCGCACCGTCACCTCCACTCCCAGGTTATCCCGCCACTGGGTGACGATGGCCTCCAGCGTCGAGCCGATATAGGCGCCGTAGCCGGTGGTGGTCAGGGTGATGGGCGGCAGGTTAGCCGCGTCGCCGTAGGGGGAGGCGGCGATTAGCTCGCGGGCCAGGGCCGGGTCGTATTCCAGCCCCTGGAGCTGGTCGTTATAGCCGGGCATGCCCGGCGGCAGGATGCCGTCGGCCACCTCCACCAGGTCGCGCAGCGCCAGCCGGGCTATCTTTTCCTTGTCCACGGCCAGGGCAAAGGCCCGCCGGATGTTGGCGTCGTCGAAGGGGGGCCGGGTGGCGTTAAAGCCGATGTAGCTCAGGCTGAGCTCGGGCACCACCTGCAGCTGGCCGTAGAACGGCCCGGCCGGGTCGGTCACCCGGTCGATATAGCTCACGGAAACGCCGGCGACGTCTATCTCGTCGTTCTCGTACATCCGCATCGGCACGCCGCTCCAGAGCTGGAAGTCCACCTCGCTCAGGGAGGCCTTCTGGCCGTGGTAGGCGGCGTTGCGTACCAGCCGCAGCCGCTCCGTCTCCTGCCACTCCGCCAGCTTGAAAGGCCCGGTGCCGTTGGGGTGGTGCCACCAGTCGGAGCCTTCGGCCACGTTGGCCGCGTCGACGACGAAGGCGGTGGGATAGGTCAGCTTGGACAGGAAATAGCTCTTGGGGGCGTCGATGGTGACTTCCAGGGTGTAGTCGCCCAGGACGCGCACCCCGCTGATGTCATCGGTCTCGCCCGCCAGTACTTCCGCCACCCCGACGATGTCGTCCAGGTAGGTGGCCGCCGAGCGCGAGGCGGTGGCCGGGCTGCAGGCGCGCTCCCAGGAGTACTTGAAGTCGGCGGCGGTCACCCCCTTGCCGTCGTGAAAGGTCACGTCGTGGCGCAGGTGGAAGGTATAGGTCGTCAGGTCGTCGCTCACGTCCCAGCCGGCGGCGATGTCGGGCACGATGTCGAGCTCGTCGTCGAAGCGCAGCAGCCCGCCGAAGAGCTGCATCACGTACTCGTGCGAGGTGGCCTCGGAGGATACCGCCGGGTCGAGGGTGATGGGGTCGATGCTGTAAAGCCGCAACGTGCCGGTGACGGTCTCCGTCGGCGTGGGCGAGGCCGTGGTGGTCGTCGGCGTCGTCTTGGGACAGCCGGTCAGCAGCAGGCTGCCCGCCAGCAGTAATGCCAGGATGCCCAGTATTTTCCGCGGCATAATTACGCTCCTGAAAACAATATAGCACAATGCGGCCTCCCCGCCCAATATGCCGCCCCCGCCCCGTTTGAACTGGGAGACGCCGAAGGCATATAATCTTAACAGCCATTAACGAGAAGGAGCGGACAATGATTTCTGAGAAGTACGCCAAGTATTACAAGAGTCAGCCGGTGGGCGACTTTACCAAGCTCTACCCCCAGCTGACGGCGCCGTCGTTCCACATCTGGGGCAAGGAGTGGGACTCCGGCTACCGCATGGACTGGTTCTGCGTTACCGAGCCTTTCCTGATGATTAACGACCCGCATACCCACGACTTCGACCAGTTTCTGGCCTTCCAGAACGCCGACGCCACCCGGGTCAACGACTTCGACGCCGAGGTCTGGCTCTACCTGGGGCCCGAGGGTGAGCAGGAGAAGCTGGTCATTACCGAGACGTGCTTCGTCTACGTCCCGGCCGGCATGGTGCACACCCCGCTGGAGTTCAAGGATATCCGCAAGCCCATCGTCTTTATGGACATCGCCCTGACGGCGAAGTACGTGCGCAAGCCGGAGGACGAGTCCAAGCCAATCATGTCGGAATAGGCTAGAACAGCCCCTGGCGCTTGAGGCTGGTATAGCCCCCGCCGCCGATGATGAGGTGGTCGAGGACGTCGATACCGACGATTTCGCCGACCTCGGCCAGCCGCTTGGTCAACTGGATGTCGTCATCGGAGGCCTCGGTATCGCCGGAGGGGTGATTGTGGGCGAAAACGACCGCGGCGGCGCTGGCCGAGATGGCCTCCTTAAAGACCTCGCGCGGGTGGACGATGCTGGTGTCCAGGCTACCCACCGATATCTCGGCCACCCTTATCAGCCGGCTGCGCGTATCCAGCAGCAGCGCCAGAAAGTACTCCTTTTTCTTGCCCTTGAGCCGCCCCCGTACCAGGGCGACGGCGTCCTCCGGGGTCTTCACGGCCACCCCACCGGAAGTCTCTGCGTAGCCTTCGATGCGTCCGGCCATTTCCACGGCGGCCTTAATCTGGGCGGCCTTGGCCGGGCCGATGCCGCGCACCTGGGCCAGCTCCTCCAGCGAGGCGGCGGCCACCCCCTTGAGCCCGCCGAACTGCCGGAGCAGCCGCTGGGCGGTAACCATCACCGATTCCCCGGAGATTCCCCTCCCCAGCAGCAGGGCCAGGATTTCCTGCGCCGAGAGGGCCTCCGCCCCCAGCCGCTGCAACCGCTCGCGCGGGCGCTCGGCGGCGGGCAAATCGTGGATGGTCATCGAGCGGCGTTTTTCGCCGGATGGCTCGGCCATAACAGCCCAGTCTAGCACCAAGGGGGCGCTCAGGGCAAGCTAATGGGGCGGCAAACTCCGGGCTAAGCCGTGGATAATACAGGGCGGCCTGGGCGGGAATAGATTACTCCGAGGGGGCTGGCGGAGGGGGTGGGATTCGAACCCACGGTTACCTTGCGGTAACAACGGTTTTCAAGACCGCCTCCATCGGCCACTCGGACACCCCTCCGGCTAACGAATTCTACCCCTAAAAGCCCCGCCAGGGCAAGCTGGCACGCGACAGGGCCGGAGGCGGCTCCCGGAGGAGAGATTATATTGTTTGACTTGAAAAAAGGCCGGGGCCGGCCGCTGGCCGGCCCCCGACTCGCCTGTTTCAGGCCTTTTTCATCTGGCCTATCCCGACCAGTACCAGACCGGCGCCGATGATGATGGCAACAATGCCGCTCATCATGACGAAGTTGGCGGTGCCGGTGTTAGCCCGGGCCAGCCCCAGTCCGACCTTAGTACCGTAGACGTAGTTGAAAGTAGTATCCGGCGGGGTGCCGGCCGCTTTCAGCATCTGGTACTGCTCGGTAACGGCGTCGTACTGGGCGTCCAGCTGGTCCATTGGCAGCGGTGAGATGGAATCGGCCACTTCCTGCTGGGCCGAGCCGGCCTGGACGATGAAGAGGACGCCGAAGACAAGGCTGGCTAACCCGAGGATTACCACGATTACGGCTAATGTGCGCATTTTTCAATACCTCCTTATACTATACACATAGATACTCTAGGCATAATATAGGAAAGATGCGGCTGTGTCAAGTGGCGAATCAGGGAAAACCCTCGCCCGATTTGAGGGTAGCCTCGGGGCAGAATCAGGGCTGGCCGGTTTCCCGGCACCGGCGGCCATCAAATATCATCAGGACAGTTCGGAAAGGAGCCGGCTACTGATGAACCAGCCCGTCGCCGTAAGACACAAAATCCTCGACAGCCTCCGCACCAGGGTCTGCGGGAGGTGCCGCGGCAAGCTCTCGCTGGAGCGCGATATCTACGGCATCTACATCGAGTGCATCCAGTGCGGGGCCACCTGGCACCGGAAAGACCTGGCCCCGTCGCCACCGGCGGTCCAGAGCGCCCCGGCGGCGCACTGAGACCCGCAAGCGAGCTACTACTGGAAGGTAGCCCGCCAGGCGCTATCCAGGCCGTCGCGGTCGAACCCGTAGACCGCCAGGAGGGCCTCGTCGTAGCCGCTGCCCTGCCGGAAGGCATTGAGCAGGGCGGACATTGCATCCCGCCCGTAGTTATCCAGCAGGTATTTCACCAGCTCGTAGCTCTGGGCATAGCCCAGCACCGACTCCGAGGCGTAGGTGGAAAACGGGCTGGATAGGCTCCGCACCGAGATAAGCCGGCCGCTGTCCTTGGCCGCCTCCAGGACACTGACATAGCCGGCGTCAAGCTCCCCCATGGAAGTCATCGCCAGCCCCTCGTCGAGCCAGGTGGGCAGGCCGCTGTAGGGATTGGCGATGACCTGATGTATTACCAGGTGCGTCAGCTCGTGGACGATGGCGCCCTTGCCCCAGGCCAGGCTGAACGAAGTCGGCCCGATGCCGATGACGATGGTGCCGTACTCCGAAAAGGCGACGCCGCCCGTCCACTCCTGGGGGTAAATCATCGAGCCGCGCAGGTCGTCCGAATTGGCGTAGACGTAGAATTTTACCGGGTCTTCCAGCACGGCGCCGGTATCGGCCGCCAGGTCGGTCAAGCCTGTCTGGGTGGTGGCCATCAGCTCGGCGGCGAAGGCGTCATCGCCCTCGTACCAGTAGAGGGTCACGTCGCCCTCGGTGAGGGAGCGCCAGTCGTAGCGGTCGTCGCTGATGACGACGGTTACCGGGTCGGTCGTCAGGCTGTTATCGTCGGCATCGGTCAGCCGCCACCAGTACTGGAGTCGCGCGCCCGGCGGCATCCCCCCGGTCATCCGCATGTCCCAGACGTAGTCCGTCGCCACCGAGGTGGACGGGGTGAAGTGCAGGTAAAACTCGCCGACGACGCGGGCGAAGGCGCGGCGCTCGATGGTGTAGTTCAGGCGGATATCGGTAATCGCGGCGCCGCTCCGGGCGGCAATATCAAAGGTGATGGCGGTGGGAAAGTCCACCTCCGCCGACGAGGTAATCACGGTAAGCTCACCGGCGGCCAGCGCCGGGGCGGCGCCCGCCAGGCCCGCGACCAGGCCGACAAGTAAAATCAGCGCGAAGACTTTTTTAGTCATCTTCCTTCCCTATTATAGACCTCAGGTAGGCATTGATAAAGCCGTCCAGCTCGCCGTCGAGGACGGCCTCGGTCTGGCTGGTCTCGTAGCTGGTGCGGTGGTCTTTGACCATGCGGTAGGGGTGCAGCACGTAGGAGCGTATCTGGTTGCCCCAGCCCGCCTCGATGCGCTGGCCCTTGAGCCGGGACTTCTCCGCCTCCTGCTTCTCCAGCTCCTGCTCCAGCAGGCGCGCCCGCAGTATCTTGAGGGCAAAATCCTTGTTCATGTGCTGCGACCGCTCGCTCTGGCAGGTCACCACCAGCCCGCTGGGGATGTGGGTCACCCGCACGGCGCTGCTCGTCTTCTGCATGTGCTGGCCGCCGGGGCCGCTGGAGCGAAAGGTATCTATCTTAATGTCGTCGGGGGCGATATTTAAGTCGATGTCGTCCTCGGCCTCGGGCATGACCTCAACCAGGGCGAACGAGGTGTGGCGGGCATGGTCGGCGTCGAAGGGCGAGAGGCGCACCAGCCGGTGGACGCCGTGCTCCGACTTGAGGTAGCCGAAGGCGTAGTCGCCGCTGACGGCGATGACGACGCTCTTGACCCCCGCCTCGTCGCCGGGCGAGGTATCCAGCACCTCGGCCTCGAAACCGCGGCGCTCCGCCCAGCGCAGGTACATGCGCAGCAGCATCTCGGCCCAGTCCTGCGACTCGGTGCCGCCCGCCCCGGCGTGGATGGCCAGAATGGCGTTGTGGTCGTCGTACTCGCCGGAGAGGGAAAGCTGGAACTCCAGCTTATCTATCGTCGCCGCGAGGCCGTCAAGCTCCCGCTCTATCCCGGCCTGCATCCCTTCGTCTTCGGCGGCAAGCGTAATCAGCTCGGCGGTATCGGCCAGCTTTTGCTCCAGCCCCCGCCATTCCTGGGTGACGCGCGTCTTTTCGGCCAGCCGGCGCATCACCTTGCGGGCGTGGGCAGCATCCTGCCAGAAGTCGGGGCGGCCGGACTCCTTTTCCAGGGCGGCCATCTCCTTTTCCTGAGCGGCGATGTCAAAGATGCTCCACGGCCATGGCGACCCTGGCCTGTAAGTCTTGCAGCCTGTCTTTAAGCTCTTGCATCTGACCTCGCTTTACTAGACCAAAATACCGGCGGCCGGCCTCAGGTTTCCCCCCGCCGCCAGGTGCGCCCGGCGGGTCGGCTCGGGCTGGCGGTAGCCGCGGCCGCAGTTGAGCACCCAGGTTACGGCCTGCCCCAAGTCTATTTTATCACCGATGGAGATAAAAAGGGGCTTGACCCCGGTTTTGGTGCGCACCACCGCCCCGATGACCTCGCCGCTATCGGTAAGCTGGCTATAGTCCCCCGGCCGATTCCCCGGCGCGGCGTGCTCGCCGCAGAGCCGCGACTTGGCGCAGCCGATAACGGGTATCTCCAGGAAGAGCCCCAGATGGGCGGCCAGCCCCAGCCGGCGCGGGTGGGCGATGCCCTGCCCGTCCACCAGGAGCAGGTCGGGCGTGAGCGTAAGCTCCTCCAGAGCGGCCAGCAGCATCGGCGCCTCGCGGAAGGAGAGCAGCCCCGGCACGTAGGGAAAAGGGATGCGGTCGGTAATTGTTTTGACGGCGACCGTTTCCATCTCCGGGTAGCTGAGCACGACCACGGCGGCCGTGCCCGTCCCCCTGACCCGGTCCACCGAGATATCGGCCCCGGCAATCAGGCGCGGGCTGGTAATACTACCCACCCGGACGACCTCCCCGGCCAGCCGCTTCTGGAGCTGGATGGCCTCCGCCGGGGTCATTTGCCAGCCGTGGCGGGCGTTTATCTTCATATTGAAATTATAGAGCCAGACGGGGGTATTAGCAACCCGCCCCGCCTGCGCTAAAGCTCCGGCGGGTAAACCGCCCTCGGCACATCCTCGGCTTAGGCCGTTAGAAAATGCTCTTACTCGTACCGCCCGAAGACCAGCACCGAGTTGTGCCCGCCGAAGCCGAAGGAGTTGGAGACGGCGTTGCGTATCTGCACCGGCCGCGACTTATTCGGGACGTAGTCCAGGT
>Ga0307445_10001020_pt1 | contig 15644 bp, 8 predicted proteins | sample SalMarSW160330MG_FD_202147 | JGI IMG/M metagenome (GOLD analysis project Ga0307445, IMG submission 202147) | Salt marsh sediment microbial communities from the Plum Island Ecosystem LTER, Massachusetts, United States - SW1603-30 | ecosystem: Environmental > Aquatic > Marine > Intertidal zone >...
TCCAGTATTTCCAGTCGTTGTATGGACTCTCGATCCTCAGATCCGCAGCATTTCCTGAATACTGCTGCGGTGTCAGCCAGGTCCCGCCGGTTTTTACATCCACAAAGCGATAAGCGGTCCCGGCCAGGATGCTGTCGGCAATCCGTCGGACGGTCATCTCGATTTGCCCGGGATCCTGTGACCACGAAGGTGTAAGGACCAGGAGCATGAGGAAGGGGATAAGCAGTTTTTTCATATTCCCGGGTATGGTAAAGGTTACAGAGTTAAAATACAATTAATCGGTTCGGGAATTCCAGTGGGACTGAAGGTTTTCCTCCCTGCCGGGTTTGACCGGGACGGACAGGAACAGGTTCCCGGATTGGAGCAGGAGGTTTTCTCCGCTGATGCGCGATTCCGCTTCAGTGGGCATCTCCCGGTCATTTTCCCGGTCGGAGCTTTGGGGAGGACCAGCAATTATTTCCATGTACCATCCAAAAACTGCCCGGTTAAGGGCCGTAAGGAAAAAATCTGTTTCCGGCCCGCCGTAAATCACCCAGTCCACCCAGGAATTTCGTTCATCCCGGCCCGTTTCAATCCGGATATCAAGTATGCCGAATTCCGCGTGGAGCATGTTGAGCGACAGCCGTATCCCCTCGTCTGAAAAGGTGAATCCACTGTTCCGGACCTTCATCAGTTCCGATAATCCAGCGGGACTGCACTCAAAACGCAGCCTCAGGTCGGAGGCTCTGAAATGCCCGTCCCGGATACGGTCAAGCAATAAATGATAATCGCCCCCGTCGGTGGCAAAATTCAGGGCGCTCAACACACGGCCGTGGTCCTGCACCGAAAAAATGTTTCCCACGCCGAAATCCACGTAATCGTGCAGGAGCCTCACCCTGAGGTAACGGGGCACGGTATCACTTCCCCAGTAAAGGATCCAGGGCCTTCTCTGCTCCCATGTAGTGGATCGGTTGGCCGTTCCCAGGCAGCAGGCCGGATGGAGCCATGTGGTCCCGACAACCGGGTTGGGTCCCATTGAAAACGTATCGATCACAAGGGCCTCGGCATCAAGATGCTTAAACCGGGGGACAAGATCATCGGGGATACGGTGTTTCAATTTGTAGGAACCACGGTTCTCCCTCGGATGTCCGTAGCGGATCTCCCCCGAAGACGCAGTGTACAGCAGGTTATAAAAGTCCTGCCTCAGCAGGGTGGAGTAGCTCCTGCTGTGGGGTCCCCCCAGCTGTGCGGTCGGCGGGTGGAAATGGGTGGCGAGTTCTTCCCAGGCCAGGGTATAGCAATAATCCACCATTTCCAGTGCTTCCCTTTCCAGCAGGTACTGCTTCATCCGCATTAGTTCGTCCAGCGCCACGACGGTGTAAGTGGGACTGTTATACTCCTCGAATCCCCCGAGTTCCCTTGTGTAGTCATAGAACCGTTTCAGCCTCATGTCCGCGTATTCCTGGAGTTCAGGTATGTCGAAAAGGCGCGCTGCCAGCTGGGTGACCAGGGTTCCCATGATGGCAATGTTCGTATAACCTGGCTTCACATCGCGGCGCATGATTGAAAACGCCGCATCGATGATGGCATCTTCCATTTTTGCCTTCAAACTGTCTGGCAGCACATCGTAATGCCGCATATAGGATTCCAGCAGCTCCACACCGATAAAATCGGCCCAGTTCCAGTCCGGGTTGATCATGCTGTCCAGGGGCTCCTCGGCATAATAGGGCCAGATGCCGAAAGTGGGACTCAAGCTATCCTGGTCCTGGTAGGAGAGGACTGAATTCCAGATGCGGAAGGCCATTTCCTGCATATCCGGGTCACCCGAGTCCAGTAGATCCCCGGCGAAGCTGGCATTTCTCCGGATGCCGTGTGCCCAGGTATCCCGCATTGCCGAATGGTAAATATTAGCATCCGGCGATACGTGTTCGGCGATCAGCGATAGTTCCGGATCGTATCTTTTACCCCTGGCCTCAAGCCTCTGCTTCAGGTTTTCCTTTTCAGCCGGTCCGGGCAGGTACTGCCTGGCATTCTCCATATACGCCATCCGGTCGTACCCGGATTTCCTGCTGCAGGATGCAAGGATCAACAGCAAGGCTGCAAAGGTGCCCTGCAGAAGTAATTTTTTCATAATTTGAAACATATGTACGAATTTCTGGAATACTTTTCTACTATTGGTTCGGGATTATTCCATAATTATGTGTTTATGTTCCTTTTTTGTATCAAATGAGTCCAGATTTGGAACATCATGAGACGCTGCAGGGAAGTATAATACAGAAATTTGTTTGCATATCATTTTACATCATTAGAAACGCATCCGATGAAAGGAAAAAATAAACCTTCTGCAAAGCTGAGCGTGATACAAGGAAAACTTTTAAAACTGAGGATTCCGGCAAAGCTTATTTTTATTGTAATGGGACTCCTCTCCACCGCCTGGTTTCTGATCAGGGTCATTCCGAAACCCAGCCGTGCCGCCTATCCCTGCATGAAGGCAACTGCGCCGTTCATGTCCGCCTTCATCCTTTATCTCATGGGACTGGGAGGTTCGGTCCTGGCATTCCGCAAATCCCGCGATCTATTGCGGAAAGCGCGCTACCTTGCAGGCATTGCTCTGGTCCTGGTTGCGCTGGGATCCCTGTTCGCGGTCTCTACGCTGCGCCCGAGCCGGTCCTATGCCAGGGAAATCCATGAAGACCAGGAGTACACTCCAAATGAGCCCATGGGAATAGCCCGTGGGATCTTCCCCGGACGGGTGGTCTGGATCCATGAGCGGGACGTGACCAACGACAACTGTACCAATACTGTGGTCAAGGATGGGGTGACGGATGACAAGGACGATGTTTATTACCAGGACAAGAATACCTACCAGGATACCGTGGATAAGATGCTGGATGCGGCGATGATCGCCATCAGCGGCAAGCAAACCCTTCCGGAAGCCTGGGATGCGGTCTTTAAATGGTTCAACAGTACTCTCAAGGGGAAAGGCGAGGTTGGTTACACCGCCGGGGAGAAAGTGCTCATCAAGGTGAACCGCACTTCCTCCTCTCAGGGATACAACTCCGACCTCAGCCGAAACGACAAGAAAAACTGGCAGAACCTGGTGGAAACCTCTCCACAGATCATGCTTTCAGTACTCCGGCAGCTGGTGAACAATGCCGGTGTCCCCCAGGAAGATATATACATAGGGGATCCCCAGAGGATGCTCTATCAGAATGATGTCGATAAGATGGCCGCCGAGTTCCCTGATGTCCATTACCTGGGAAGGAACAGCAATTACGGGAGGACCCCGGTAGTCGGGTCTCCAAGCGGCCGGCTCTTCTTCTCGGATCCCACGACCATTACCGAGAAACCTTCAGACGGATTGTACGAGATCTATGGCCAGGCAGACTACCTGATCTCTCTTCCCGGATTAAAAAGCCATGATGCAGGGGGCATAACGGCCTGTACCAAGAACCATTTCGGCTCCCAGTCGGAGAACTCGGCTTATTACCTTCACCCGGGATTGGTTTCCTATGAAACGCTGAGGAATGAATACGGGGTTTACCGTACCCTTACCGATGTCATGGGATCAAAATACCTGGGACAGAACACCGTCATTTGCATCGCAGATGCCATGTGGTGCGGTTCCAACTGGAATGCTGCGCCGAATAAGTTCATCACACCTCCCTTCAACGGGGAGTTTACCTCCTCCATCCTGGTTTCCCTCGACCACGTTGCGATTGAATCGGTATGTTTCGACATTCTCCGTTCGGAATACAAGAGCGAACTCGGGTATACCGACATCTACCCGAATTACGGGGCGGTGGACGATTACCTTCACCAGGCAGCCGACAGCGCCAACTGGCCGGAAGGGATCATCTACGATCCGGACAATTCCGGTACCCCCATGCCCAGCCTCGGGGTCCATGAGCACTGGAACTCGGTCGAACAAAGGCAATACAGCAGGAACCTTGGCACCGGGGACGGCATCGAGCTGGTTTACCTGGATCTTGACAGTACCGGTGGCGAAGCGACAGCAATCCGGGTGGCTGACAGCGAAGAGGCTAAACTCGGACTCTATCCCAATCCTGCCAGGGATTACTGTCAGCTTGAATTCAGCAATCCATACAAGGGAAATGTTAACATTGATATGTTCAATGCTACCGGGCAGCTGGTATTAAGCAGGGTTTTTGCCAAAGAAACTGACTTTTTCAGCAATACGCTGGAAGTTTCCGGATTGGGAAATGGCACCTATGTTGTCTATGCAAGGTGCGGGAAGATTAAAATAACCGGCAGGCTGCTGCTTCGCTGATAAGGGTTTCGGGTTTCATGTTCGCTTTAAAGGCATTAACAACTTATCTCCATCCATATGAGAAAAAAAGGGTTCTCCGTCCTCATTTCCATCATTGTGGCGCTGGGTGGGTTTCTCCTTGGATTTGACAGCGCACTGATCTCAGGCGTCGTACCATTCATACGGGGATACTTTGGCCTGAATGAAATCCAGTTAGGCTGGTCCGTGAGTTGTGTACTGTTCGGTGCCGTTGCAGGCAACCTTATGGCCGGTCCCCTGAGCGACCGATTCGGCAGAAAATCAATTCTGCTGATTACTGCCCTGATGTTTACCATTTCAGCGGTTACCTCGGCACTGGCCACCGTTTTTTGGTTTTTTGTCGTGGCACGGTTCCTGGGCGGGATCGGGATCGGGATCGCCATCCTTGTGGCTCCTGTGTACATCGCTGAAATCGCACCGGCCAACATGAGGGGCAGGCTGGTATCCTTTAACCAGCTGATGATCGTAATCGGGATCTCGGCTTCCTTTTTTTCAAATTATTTCCTTTTGCAGATCGAAAATTCGCCATGGAGGTGGATGCTCGGAGTGGAGACCATTCCGGCCGTCATGTTCTTTTTCCTTCTTTTCATCGTGCCCGAGAGTCCACGGTGGCTCACCGCCCGGTCACGGGAAGACGAAGCCATGGATGTGCTGGTCAAGGCCAATGGTCCTGAGGAAGCCAGCATGGCCATGCAGGAGATCAGAGAATCCTTCAAACGAACGGAGAAAGCAACGCTCGGTGAGCTGTTTTCCAGAAAAATGAAAATTGTGCTTGTGATCGGGATCGGTATTGCCATCTTGCAGCAAATCACCGGCATCAATGCCGTATTGTATTACGCTCCGGTCATTTTTGAACAAAGCGGACTGGGCAGGGACGCGGCCTTTATCCAGGCGATTATGGTGGGCCTCACAAATCTTGTCTTTACCCTGGTTGCCATGAGACTGATCGACAGGCTTGGCCGAAAACCCCTTCTCCTGATCGGTGCAGGCGGTATCACCCTTTCCCACCTGTTGCTGGCACTGGCATTTTTCTCAGCATCCTACCGGATAGATGAAAACAGGATTGCCAACCTCGAACAGGACGGCCTTCCCTTGCCGGTTATTGAAAAACTTGAGACACTTACGGGGACCGAGTACAACAGCAGGCAGGAACTCATCGTGGCACTGGATGGAACCCTGGGCAAAACAGACTTGGTAAAATACAAACTTGACCTTCTTAAAAGGCTGATCGGCCTGAATACTCTGGTTGTCCTGATCGGTGTCATGGGATTTGTGGCCTCTTTTGCTGTTTCCATGGGACCTGTAATGTGGGTCCTGCTGTCGGAGATCTTCCCTAACCGGCTCAGGGGACTTGCCGTCTCCACCGCCGGTTTTTGCAATGGCATGATCAGTTTTGGCATAGCCCTGGTATTTCCCTGGGAACTGGCAAATATCGGTGCAACCGCAACCTTCGCGATCTATGTCGGTTTCGGTGTGCTGACATTCCTGTTCGCTGCAATGTTCATACCGGAAACCAAGGGAGTCTCACTCGAGCAGCTTGAAAAAAAGCTTATTGTTGAATAATTAACAGAAGTTCAACCCGATACTACATCAATATGGTTGAGAAAGATAAGCTCGGAGGAATGTCCGCCAGGGAGGGCAAAGGTCCACTGTGGAAATTCACCGGCCGGAACGACGGTTCCTTCATCGCACCGGATGCAGAATACATATCACGTCTGTTTTTTCCGCTGATCAACCAGCACGGCATGAAATGTTCCGTTACGCCTGAGCTAAAAGGGGATGTTTGCTCCAATTTCCACCATTACCTTTCCATACCGATGGTTACAGAGGATTTTCACCGCTGCCTGAACAATCGCAATTTCTGGATTTGCGTGAAAGGAAAGGATCCCTGGTCTGTCAGCGGAATTAGTGCATATTCGAAGGTGAAAAAATGGACGGATGGATACGAGCCCTCCCTGGTCGAGGGCGAAATAGGGGCATTTCATCTGGAAAGGAGCAACAGGGACCTTGGACTCCGGGCAAAAGCCGCCGTTTTTGTCCCCTCCGACGGGGAATATGCAGAGCTTGTCATTATTGAAGTCGAGAATACAGGCACCCGGGCCGTCCGCTTTACACCGGCCTATGCAACCCCGATCTTCGGGAGGACAGCGGACAATCTCCGGGACCACCGGAATGTTACTTCCATGTTCAACAGGATATTCATCGGGGAACACGGCACCAGGGTCAAACCCATAATCAATTTCAACGAATTCGGACATTCCGACAATCATACCAGTTACTCGGTACTGGGTTTTGAGCAGGACGGTAAGGCTCCCCCTGAAATATGGGGAGCCATGAAAGATTTCATCGGTGAAGGGGGAACCCTTGACAACCCGGAAGCCCTTGTAAAAAATCTTCCTGCACCTCCGGATGACCCGGAGAAACGAGACGGGTTCGAGGCAATAGGGGCATTCCGGTTTAAGGAAAAATCCCTGGCACCGAAAGAATCGGCCGCTTACGTTATTCTTCACGGGATCAGTGAAGAGGATACGGCGCCGGAGGCATGGAAAGAACGCTACGGTAATCTGGAAAAAGCACAGGCTTCACTTGAAAAGACACGGAACGACTGGCAGGAGATCGTGAACCAGGTGAATTTTGAAACAGAGGATACGGACCTTAACAACTGGGTCCGCTGGAACGTATTCCAGCTGATCTGCAGGCAGGTATACGGCAATTCCTACCTGCCGGACTTCGGTTACGGCCGAGGAGGTCGCGGATGGCGTGATCTATGGTCGGACCTGCTCTCGATATTCCTGATCAATCCGGGAAGTGCCCGGGAGGAGATCATCAATAATTTCAGGGGCGTAAGGGTGGACGGGACCAACGCAACCATCGTGGGAACCGAGCCCGGGCAGTTTTTGGCGGACCGGAACAATGTCCCCCGAACCTGGTGCGACCACGGTTCATGGCCAGCCTTCGTGACCGATTTTTACATCCAGCAGTCCGGCGATATGGAAATACTTTTCGAGGAACTGGACTACTGGAAGGACGTTTTCATTAAAAGAAGCCGGGAACGAGACGAGGCATGGACCCCTGAATACGGGCACAGGCAGAAAACTTCCTCCGGCAAAGTATACAGGGGAAGCATTCTTGAGCACATGCTCCTGCAGCAATTGTGTGCTTTCTACAACGTCGGGGAACACAACAACATCCTGCTGGAAGGAGGGGACTGGAACGATACCTATGACATGGCCCGGCAACGGGGTGAATCGGTATGTTTTTACAATTTCTACGGGCATAACTTCAGGATCCTGGCAGATCTTCTCAGTTCGCTTAACCAGGCCGGCTTCAGGGAAATCGACCTGATGGAGGAAATGATTGTACTGCTGGATACACTTGGAGAAAAAGTTGACTACTCCTCGCCAGTGAAAAGACAGGAAAGGCTGAGGGACTACTATTCAAGGATTGTCCATAATGTCAGCGGAAAAAAAACGAGGGTGAAAACGGTTGACCTGGTCAGAGACCTGCAGCTGAAGCAGGAAGCCGTTTACCGGCACATCGGCCAGAATGAATGGATCACCACAAAGGAGGGATTTTCCTTTTTTAACGGGCATTATGACAATGAAGGCAAAAGGGTTCACGGGGATCACGAGAAGGGAACCCGGATAGACCTGACCTCTCAGGTACTACCGACCATGTTCGGGATAGCCTCTGAAGAAAAGGTGGCTGAACTTTACCGGTCCCTCAGGCATTTTCTCAGGAATGAACAGACGGGCGGCCTGCATCTCTGCTCCGATTTCAGGGAAGAGCGCCTATATTTCGGAAGGGTTACAGGATTCGTATACGGACATAAGGAACATGGCGGAATATGGATGCAGCAGAACATCATGCTCCTGTATGCCCTCTACCGGAGGGAATTTGTCAGGGAAGGGTACGAAGTTTTCAGCGATGTTTACCGGCTCGTGATGGATTCCGCTTCCTCGAAAGTATTTCCCTGTACACCTTCCTACTTTGAAATGGACGGGCACGGATCGTACTCCTATCTCACCGGTTCGTCCACCTGGCTGATACTGGCCCTGGTCACAAGGATCTTCGGTGTCAGGGGTGTGCATGGTAACCTTCTGCTTCAACCCCAGCTCGTCAGGGAACAGTTCGGTGAGCGCAAGGAAGCCGCGATAACAACCAGTTTTAGAGGATACCGGATCAGGGTGCTGTACCGGAACCGCGGGGGACTGGACTACGGGCATTACAGCATTAAGAAGGTTTCGGTTAACGGCACTGCAATTCGCAAAGACCCGGAAATCGATGCCCTGATACTCCTGGAATTTTCTAGGTTAGAACCATTACTGAGTGAGGAACTTAATCAAATTGAGGTCGATCTGTTATGAGCGGGGTGCAGCGATGTTTTCCGGCAAAGGGGACCGATCCAGTTCCGCCGCATGAGGTCGTCTGCATTTATATTCCTGTTTGTTTTTCTGGCCGTCACACCGGCACGGACGCAGGATGCACGCAACATAAGAATCTCCGGATCCTGGCTTGAAGTACCGCTGGACGGCTTCCTGCTCGATCTGGAGCAGCGGTATCCCGTTCGTTTTTATTTCGAAAAGGAATGGGTAGAGGGACTTTCCATAACGGCTGAGTTTACCGGAGAACGGCTTGAAAATGTCCTGGATAACCTGTTCTCCGGTTCCCGCCTCAGGGCCGTTTATTTCAACAGCCATGCAGTTGCACTGATGCCCGCCCCTGAAGGATTCATTCCCGATGATATGCTGCAGGGGGGACAGATCAGAATAGGAAGTCCCTTCCGGATGGAGGAAAATAAACCGGCTGCCATCACAGGCAATGTTCTGGATGGCAGCAACGGCGAGGGCATCGTCGGAGCAAACGTGAGGATCAGGGAACTCAATCGTGGAACGGCATCGGGACCCGGAGGGGCTTTCCGCCTGGAACTCGAACCCGGGATCTATACAGTGGCCTTTTCCAGCATTGGCTACCAGGAGGTCGAGAAGGAGATACTCCTCTATTCGGATGGCCGTCTGGATGTGGAATTGTTCGAAAAGACAATGGCCATCGAGCAGGTTGACATAATTGGCAGTGAGAATCCCGGGGATTTCGGTACCCTGCAGATGAGTGCATCCAGGCTTTCCCTGGAAAAGATCAACCGGATCCCGGCCTTCCTTGGCGAATCGGATGTTGTGAAAAGCATCCTGCTGCTTCCGGGAATATCGTCAATGGGCGAATCGGCTGCAGGGGTGTACGTCAGGGGAGGGGATGCAGGACAGAACCTGTTCCTCCTGGATGAAGTCCCCCTCTTCAACTTCACCCATATGTTCGGCTTCTTTTCTGCCGTGAACCCGGAGGTTGTTAAGGACATCACGGTTTATAAAGGGGGAATCCCTGCCTTTTACGGTGGACGGCTTTCCTCGGTGATGGATGTTCGGCTCAAGGATGAAGCGGTAGAGAAGATCCGGGGCAGCGGAAGCCTGGGGATGATCACCGCGAAGGGCGCCCTCCAGGTGCCGGTGCTGAAACATACGGGCTATTTTCTCCTGGGAGCCCGGACCTCTTACTCGGACTGGTTCCTGCGGCAGATCCCGAACCTGGAATTGCAGAACTCAGGCGCATCTTTCCACGATTTTAACGCCAGGTTCGGCATACAGCTGAACCGGAAACATTCACTGGCTCTCTCAGGCTTTTCCGGCAGGGATGATTTCCTTTTTGACAAGCAGGCAAGGCAGATTTTCGGTTCACAATACGGGAATGCGTCCTATGACTTCGTTTCCAACCGGAACTTGTCCCTTCATATAAACGGGAATACTGGACAGTACCGCTCGGAACTGTCGGAATTCAACGATACCCTGCATGCCTCCACGCTCAAAACCGGGGCCGATCATTACAAATTGAGCGCTGGCATAACTTATTATCGGGTACCGGGACACGATATCAAAGGCGGATTTGAAGGCATCTTTTATGTATTCCGAACAGGCGAAAGGATCCCTTATAACATTTCATCCATAATAGAAAGCGAATCCCTGCAGGATGAACGCTGCCTGGAATCAGCCTTCTACCTGAGTGATGAGGTAAGATTGGGTGCCTCTGTGTCCGTTTCTGCCGGCATTCGCTACTCGCTCTTCAGCAACCTGGGTCCCCGTGAGGAGTACGAATATTACCAGGGCCTTCCCAGGTCCCCCGAAACGATAACGGATACCGTGTACCATCCGGCCGGTAAATGGTTTGGAGGATACGGCGGACTGGAGCCTCGCCTTTCGGCAAGATTCGAGTTAAATAAGAGAAACTCCTTGAAGATCAGTTACAACCGGATGAAACAGTACATTCACCTGTTTTCCAACACAACTACCGTAACCCCTACGGATATCTGGAAACCTTCAGGAGGAAGCATCGAACCGCAAACCGGAGACCAGCTTGCCCTGGGTTATTACCGGCTGTTCCCTAAGCTGCAACTGGAAACATCCGCAGAGGTGTATTACAAATACATTCACCACCTGATGGATTTCAGGGGAGGGGCGGAGGTGCTGATGAACCCTGCTCTGGAAACCGAGCTCCTGGCCGGCTGTGGCAGGGCTTACGGACTGGAGCTGTACCTGAAGAAAGCAAGGGGAAGGCTGAATGGCTGGATATCCTATACCTATTCGCGGTCGGAAAGAAGGGTCAGCGACCCGGTGCAGCAGGAGGAGATCAACAGGGGACAGTTTTATCCGGCCGATTATGACAAACCGCACGATCTCTCCGTCTATCTGAATTACAGGCTTACAAGCCGCCTTTCTGTTTCGGCCGGTTATCTTTTAAGCACGGGAAGGCCCCTGACCCTTCCTGAAGGATCCTATGAAATCGACCGATTACCGGTGATCCATTATTCCGATAAGAATCAATACCGGATTCCCGACTACCGAAGATGTGATGCTGGACTGACCCTGGATCTGAATCTCAAGAAAAACAGGAAATGGTATTCCAGCCTCACATTCTCGGTCTACAACCTGTTCGGAAGGAAAAACCCCTACTCGGTTTTCTTCAGGAATGAGAACAACGTGGTCCTGAAAGGTTACCAGGTGATGATCATCAACCAGGCCGTTCCCTCGCTAACCTACAATTTCAGGTTCAATCAATGAATGGCGGCAGGATGAACCGAATGACGAAGATAGTACTGATCCTGATGGCATTCCCCTGGGGATGCATCGAACCTTTCGAACCGGAGTTTTCGGGAGACATCTCCAGGGTCCTGGTGGTGGATGGGGAGATCACCACCGGGACCGGGCCCTATGAGATCCGTCTTTCCTGGATCCGTCCCTACGAATCGGGGATCTCCTATGAAAGGGAGGCGGTCGCGGTCGAAGGTGCCGTGGTCCGTGTGTTGGATTCGGAAGGTAACACCTACCTGTTCAATGAAAACCTGCCGGGGGAATACGGTTCCGACTCATCTGCATTCAGGGCTGAGCCGGGACTAACCTACCAGCTGCTGGTCGACACGCAGTACGGCAGGCGATTTGAATCGGTTCCGGAGGAAATGCCCAGGGTTGTCCCCATTTCAGTACTTTACGCAAGTTACGAAGAGGTTACCCTTACCGGCGTTGACGGGATCCAGAGAACATCTGATGGCATGCAGGTTTACGCAGATGTAAATTCCCAGGAAGGGCCACTTTACCTCCGCTATGAATACAAGGAAACCTATGAGATCACCAACTGGGGCAGTTTTTTTTACCGGCTGTACCTGGAAGGTTATGCGATCTATGTCTCAAGACAGCCTCATGACTCCACCTTCGGAGGTGCCCGGTGGCCCTATGCCACCGATATCCCGGATTTCTGCTGGAAAACCTTCAGTCCCCCACGATATCTGAACTACCAGGCAGTCGCTCCCAGGAGTGACGGCAGAACCATCACGATTCCTGTGCATTTCATCCCGGTCCAGAACGATCCGCGGCTGACACGGAAATATGCCATCCTGGTCAGGCAATATGCCATTTCAAGACAGACATATGAATTCTGGAGGAGGGTCGAACTGCAGGGAGACTACACAGGTTCCTTTTACGATCCGGTTCCTTCAAGAATATACAGCAATGTTTACGAGGTGGACAGGGAAGAACCCATGGCTGCCGGATATTTTTTCCTGAGCTCCGTCAGCACTGAAAGATTGATCATCAACAGGGAAGATGTTCCTGATATTCCCTTCTATTACCACCCGCAATGCCAATTTTACGATGTGTACGCAGACGTGCCGGGGGACTGGTTGAAATTGTATTCCATGAATACCGAGTGCTGTTTTGATTGCCGGGTATGTGCGGATCAAACTGCCGAAAAACCCGATTACTGGTAACCATGAATGCGTTCGATAAAATAACCCGAAACGCAGGCCCGGTTAAAAACAAAGGCCTGGTTACTAATATGCGTGTAATGATCCTTGCTCTGCTTGGCTGGTTCGGTGCAGTGGTTCCGATATCCTCGCAGCAGGTTTCAAAGGATATGCTGTATCTGCATACGGACCGGTCATGGTATATTTCGGGTGACCAGGTTTATTTTAAATCCTATCTGTTGCCAGGGAAAAGTCCGGCATCCACCGTGGCTGCATCTCAGTCCCCTGAAGGAATCCTTTACGTGTGGTTCCTCGATCTTCATGGAACCGAAGTATGGAAAATTTCCGATGGACCTGGGTACCGCTTCGGGAGACTTTTGCATTCCCGACAGCCTGCGAACGGGTTTTTATTTTATTGTTGCTTTATCTATCTGTGAATCAGTAGTTTCAGAAGAATTCTCAAGGGAAGTTCCCGTGCTCAATCCCTCCAGATCCTGGAGGAACGGGAATCCGGAAATAAAAATGGAAGCAGTGTTGGCGGATGAGGCTGCAAAAAAGGCTAAGGAAGGGGCTTCGGCGGAAACGCCTGCTATGAGAGATACATCCTCCTGCTGCACGATCGAGTTTCCCGGCATAAGGCCTGCCTATTCTTACAGGGAAAAAGTCGATGCCGTGCTCCGGGTCAGAGACTGGAACGGCAATCCCGTTGCAGGCTCCTTCTCTGTTACGGTTGTGGATTCCATTAACGCTGTGGGCATGAGCCCAATCACCGGGATACACTACTGTTCATCCTCCGGAATCGTAGAAATTCCCTGGGATCCTGGGATCATGGGTGGCACTGAGGTCCGGTCCCTGGGCAATGAAAAAAAACTTTCAGGGCTCAGGCTAACGGTGAGGCTGGATTGCCATCCGGAGGTTACGGAGGCAGCAATACCTCCTGATATGGTCCTGAATTCGCTGGTCTTCATGATCCCGGGACAGAAATCCGAATTTTGTTCGGCCTGGCTTGGATCGTCCGGGTCCGTTGCCGTTGACCTGGGCCGCAGGTACGGCGAGCTGCCCATCGTCATGCAGATCCGCGACGCAGCCCCCGGCTCAAAATGCAGGATCATGGTATTGCCGCACGAGCCTGTCCTCCGTATCAGTCCCTCTGCCCGTATCACCACCTCCTCAAGGACCATGAGGGACTATCTTCTGTTTGACAGGCTCCTTACCGTTGAGCGGGGCATCAGCCGCATCCGGCAAACCTACGAATATTACGGAATAGACCTGGACCCGGTTTCATCGCCTGACCAGGGTTCATCAGCCTATGCATCACATTTAACCGCTGAAGATACACTCCCCTTCTATGGAGTTCCGGACAAGACGATACGCTTCGACGAATACGAATCCGCTACCAGTTTTAAGGACCTTGTTGATAAATCCATGTATCCGGTCAAGCTTTGGAGAGTAAAAAGAAGTCCCCAGCTCAGGTTCAGGATGGTATACCAGGAAACTCCGCGATTCACGGAACCACCCATGCTCATGCTCAACGGATTATTACTTCAGGGGACCGGAAACCTGATGACGGTGAATCCTGCCGGGCTTGAAAGGGTGGATCTGAAATATACCGGGTTCATTTATAACGGGTTTCATTTCAACGGCCTGATGGCCTTCTACACAAAAAATTCCGGTATCTGGCGGACCTGGCTTCAGGAGGGACAGCAGGTATTCCTGTATGAGGGTTTCCGAAGGACATCCCTTCCTGCATTCCCCGATTATTCAAATAAACCTGCCGATCCGAGGCGGCCCGATATCCGCAGCCGTCTCTACTGGAACCCCCACATAAATACGGATTCCAGCGGCACAGCGGAATTCGGTTTTTACACTTCCGACCTGAGCGGGACCTTTATCATCCAGGTCGAGGGTGTTGCAGGGGACGGGCAACCCGTTTCAGGCAGAACAATTTTCCGGGTTGCGGGACCATCGGACCGATGAAGAGATATTATTCATGAACCAATTCACAATCAGATGAAATCAGCACTTATGTTATTACTGAAAACAGCCCCGGCTATTCTTCTGCTCTGCCTCACCGCGGCATGTAAACCCGGGGGCGGAAAGCTCCTGCCGGAAGATCCACTGATCCGGGAGGCCTCTGAGATAGCGCCCTCCGTAAGGCAAATGGCCTGGCAGGAAACGGAATTCAATATGTTCATTCATTTTTTCCGGCCCCGTGAGGTGGATGCGGAGCAGTGGGCAAGGGTCTGCAGGGACGCCGGGATGAAAATGATCGTACTCACCTGCAAGCACCACGGCGGATTCTGCCTCTGGCCAAGCGATTATACGGATCAATCCGTAAAGAACGTAAAATGGAAGGACGGGAAAGGAGACATCGTAAGGGAAGTATCCGATGCCTGCAGAAAATACGGACTGAAATTCGGGATTTACCTTTCGCCATGGGACATGCATGAACCCTCCTACGGAACCTCCGCGTACGATGAATTTTTTAAAAACCAGCTCAGGGAACTGCTGAGCCATTACGGGGAAGTATCCGAAGTCTGGTTTGACGGATATTACGGCGGTCCCCCGGATGAAAAGCAAAAATACGACTGGGAGGGCTATTACAAGGTCGTACGTGACCTGGCACCGGGAGCGGTGATTGCCATAACTGGACCGGATGTGCGTTGGGTGGGCACCGAATCCGGATACGGCCGTGAAACGGAATGGAGTGTGGTCGGGGTAAGATCCGGTGCATTCCATGAGTTTGCCGATGAATTCTCCAACATCACGGCCAAGAACGATGATCTTGGGAGCAGGGAGGTGCTTAGGCAGGCCGGTCAAATGATCTGGTATCCATCGGAGGTGGATGTGTCCATTCGTCCCTCCTGGGGATACCGGAGCAGTGAAGACACCCTGGTACACCCGGTGGAAAAACTGCTGGACATTTACTATTCATCCGTTGGAAGGAATTCGGTCCTGCTTTTGAACTTCCCGCCGGACAGCAGGACTGGAAGAATCCATGAAACGGATATCCGGCATGTGATGCAGCTGCGAAAGGTCCTCGACCTTACCTTCGGCATCAATCTTGCCACT